>SDBT01015183.1_pt1 | contig 12249 bp, 8 predicted proteins | sample 2277101 | NCBI WGS metagenome assembly SDBT01 (sample SAMN10404973, study PRJNA504765) | marine sediment metagenome | isolation source: marine sediment core GS10_PC15, 103 cmbsf | place: Arctic Ocean: Southern Knipovich Ridge | collected 2010
CTTCTCCAGGTACAAATCAGCCATGTCCCAAAGATAGCGGGGTGGAGAATAACAGAGACAGACATGAATTGCCTGGGGACTCACTCGCGCTGTTTTGATAAGGGAACTGTCACTGGAAATGACAAGGTCGTACCCACTGACGTCCAAACTTTTTGAGGCCAGGGGATAAAGAGGCAAGAGGTTGGGATAGAGTTTAGCGGTAAATGGCAACTTGTTCAGCCACGAGGCTTTTATTTGATGTCTGAGCAGGGCAGGGGAGATACTCAGAGGATCAAATACCAGCGTGAAGATATCAGCCTGAGGATACAATTCGCAAATCGCCTCGAGGACCTTTTCGCCGCCCCGCATCCCCACCAGCCAATGATGTAAGAGTGCGATTTTCATTGGATAATTAAACAGCGGTTCGTTAGAAAAATTAAAGATGGGCTTATATAATGAATACTAAAAATGTGAATATTCGAATTCAAAGTGGACCCAACTTCGGTGCATCATTGTATTATTGAATCCGCACTTGGGGTAATCGGAAGAATTTGGTGATAAATTGCATAGAGTTTCTGTTCCTCCACCGACCAATGATACTTGTCCTTCCCTCGTTTCAAATTTTCTTTGTATGTTTGTAAATTGGAATTCGATTGATCGAACATACTGTTGATAGCCTGACTGTAATCATCAACGGTTTCCAGTCGGTGGACCAAGCCAAATCCTTCATCAACAATGATTTTCCTTAAAAAGGGTAGATCGTTGCCAATAATAGGCAATTCCGCCTGAATAAATTCAAATAACTTATTAGGCGAGCAGTAGTAATTGTTGAGATCTATGGCCTGATATGGAATGATGCCTGCATCCGCCGATGACGTCCAACCCATTAACTCCCCTTGAGGAACGGCATCCATGAAATGAACTCGATTTTTTAAATTTTTTTCAGCGACGATATTCTCCAACTCGGCTCGCGCCTGTCCATATCCCATAAAAACAAGGTGTACGTTTTTTCGTACTTGGCTCATGGCCTTAACCAGTAGTTGCAGACCTCGAGTGGAGGACATCCAACCCTGGAACAGAAGTATCCAGTTATTCTCGGGAATGTCGAATGATTCGCGAAATTTGTTCCAATACTTATCCCGTGGCATTTCTTCCGGCCATTTTGTGGCATTTAAAATTACCTGCGGAGTTTCAATGCGGTATTGCTCCGCCATCACGTCCGCCAAAAACTCATTCACGGTAATAACTTTGTCAACTGATTTTAAATAACGTTTTTCCCGTCTGCGTAACATTACCTTCTGCTTGAAGGTGAGGGTGGAAATGTCCGGATAGATTTCGTGGGCGTCATAGATTAACGGCGTTTTTAGCGCTTTTTTGGCTTTCGCCCCGACTCTTAGTCTCGGAAGATCATGAACATGTATTATATCGGGCCGATAAAAAATAATTCTATCAACGATCTCCTTCTCCGAAGACGGAAAGCTCCTTAGCAGGTGAAATGTTTTCAATACATATCCTGAAATCCTTTGATTAATACGAATTAGCAATGTGGAGATCTTTTCGATTATTCGGGTGAATAAATTGAATAATTTAACAATGTTGTACTCGAAGGACGTGTAGCCCAAGTAATGCATCCTCTCCACTTTGACATTTCCGATGCGTTGAAAGTGTTCGGTTTCATTATCATTTTCAGCAATGAGTATTACTTCATGCCCCAGAGAGACTAATGATTCAGCTTCCAGTAAAATGCGGCGATCTATCTGCACATCGTCAGTAACCATCAGTATTCGCATGGTTCACCCCTATTTGTAATAATCTAAAGCTCTTCGAGCGACGACCAAACTGTCGTGATGACGTCTAACGAAATCCAAGCCTTTTTGTCCTATTTCAACCCATTGATCGCGTTGCTCCACCAATCGCTCCAATACGGCTTCGATATTTTCGACGTTCGCGGAAATGACGGGCAAATCCCGGGGATAATGCTCTCTCAAATCTTCGCGGATATAGCATACCACCGGCTTGCTTAAAGCCATAATTTCCACGGATACCTGCCCATAGGATCCGATGAGAAGTTGATCCACCACAATATCTGCTGTTGCGTACTGCCGCATCGCTTCAGCATATGGTTTACCCTCAACTAATACCAGCTCTACCGGCATGCCGCGCTTCCGCATCGATTCCACCGCCTGAATCAAGTAACCGCTCCCCTTGATAACTCGATTCGTTGGAGCATGGGCAATGCGAATAAGCTTGTTCTGCCTCGGATCTTGTGAAGCCGTGATGTGTTCCGCCTCACCTCGGACCTGTTGGAATCGCTCCATATCAATGGGTTGTGGCAATAGTACGGCTTCCGGTACGGACTCAAGAAGGTCCGGTGTGCTGACAAAAATAGCATCCGCATAACGCCGAGATGCTCGCAAAGCTTTTTCTCGATTGGGAGAGCAAAGCATGGGCCAACATTCGCGGCAGGCGCTGAATCGATGCTTTTCTATATTGATCTTGCTGTCTCGAATATCACAACCACAAAAGTAGAAATAGAGCTTTTTGCCGATGGATTTTAGAAAGGCCAATTCCTTGAATTTTTTTCCGGTAAAGGAAGAGTCAAAATAATATTGAAATCCGTCATAACTCAGTCCATGGCGGAAAAAAAAGGCTCCGAGCTCACGAATACGACTCGAGGTTCCGACGGCTTCAATGAGGCGATCGGCATTATATTGAAAACTGTTGGATAAACAATAGGAGAATGCTTCTACACCCAATTGCCGCTGAGCCCTGGCCAAAACTCCGGCCATGCCTCCGATATTTAGAGGGCCGTGTAAAATTTTCACGCTAAGAATTCCTCTATGGCATTAACGGTTCTGGTTGCGGCTTTACCGCCGCCGTATATCTCAGGTTGCTCAGGTAGAATTTGACTTGTTAGCCTGTGGTAACCTTGAATAACGTTTTCCGTATCAGCTCCGGCCAAGTACGACCATCCACACTCCACCTGTTCCAGCCATTCCGTGGTGTTTCGTAGTATTACCGATGGCTTACCCGCAAAAAATGCTTCCCGTTGGACGCCTCCCGAGTCGGTTAGCACGCATTGTGATTCTTGTTCCAAAGCCAGCATTTGGAGATAGCTAACCGGGTCGATAATTCGTAGATTTTCACCATGCTGAACATGCTTGAGCAAGCGAGAGAGTCGCCCCCTTACGCGAGGATGGGCCGGCAAAACCACAGGCGCCGGTAAAGAGCACAGTCCTCTTATTATGCCTTCAAATCGCTTTGGATCGTCTATATTTTCGGCTCGATGCACCGTAGCCAGCAGAAATTTGTCTTTTTCAAGGCCAAGATTCCGCATGACGCTCTTATCAGGAGAATGTCGAAAGTAAAGGAAGCAATCGTACATCAAATCGCCGGTGATGACGGCTCGATCCGCCAAGCCCTCACGTTCGAGATTTTTCATCGCGTTCGCCGTCGGTACACACAACAGTCCCCCCAAATGATCGGCGACGATTCGATTGATCTCTTCAGGCATACGGCGATCAAAACTACGCATACCCGCTTCAATATGTACAATCGGAACATGCAGTTTAGCTGCACAAAGCGCTCCGGCCAAGGTCGAATTGGTATCCCCGTCAACCACGATTACGTCAGGTCCGTACTCATCGATGACTGAATCCAAAAGCTCCAGCATTCGGCCGGTTTGGTACCCGTGTCCTCCCGAGCCGACGCCCAGATTGACATCCGGTTTGGGTATTTTTAGTTCATCAAAAAAGATTTGGCTCATTTTCCCATCGTAATGCTGACCGGTATGAACCAATATTTCCTTATGCCCGCGCGAATCTATTTCTCGCCGGAACACGACTTCCTGCATAAATTGGGGTCGTGCGCCGATAATTCGCATTAATATCATAAATACCTCTATACTTTTATGAATACCCCATATGTTTTTGTAACGCAAGTTAACAAAAAAAGGAAATCGCTTACTGCGTCTTCATATAGAGAACTATTTACATCCACACTGTTCGGAGCGCGAATAGACAATAGATGTATTCTTCCCTTGTAGTCCTTTTTCTTTTAATTTAGCCAACATTTCTGCACATACCGTATCATCCTCTTTACAAAATAAATTTATCTGGTCGCTGACAAAGGTGTTTCTGTCATCGGTTGGCCGAGCAGTTATCACGGCAGAGATCTGAGCTGGATTTTGTTTGGGATGAATATCCATATAGAGCATTGTGTTTTCAATAAGTGCGATACTCGCTTTATTTTGTCGTCCATGCGTAGAAGGATAATAGTTCCATAGTTCATAATTATACCCCCAACACTGAAACTGGCACACTACATCGGTAGATGACCCTAATTGTCCTTCTTTGTTCTGCCAAACGACGCCGGTGTGACCATCCAATAACACCCATTTCCCATTTTCATCCATGAATTCCACTGCTGTATGGCCCGATAAATTTTCGCCGTTATTTGAAAGCCAGTAGAATGAAACCAGTCTGGATTGAATGCCATGAGCTGAAAGAAAAGCCTCAAGTGCGAACGCCATTGGTCCGCATGATGATGAGGCCGTTTTCCCTTTCGTTTTAATAGATTGAAGTAGGTTTTTGTCACTAGCGAAATCAAGGTTGTCAACATTTAAACGGCCGATAAGTCGTCTCGCGCGATCACGAATGAGCAAAGCGCGATCGGTAGTGGTTAAAAATTCGTCGCTCCACAAAAGATCAAACTCAGTATCCCCTGAAAAATAATCCATCAACGACTCTCGGCTCTTGTCACTTTCTCTAAATACAAGCACCGAAAGGACGATTGTAACTATAATGAAAATAAATGCTAATAATGATTTTTTACGAACCATGCTTGCTCAGCTCCAACAATCAATCAAGCTCTCTGTTCAACCTAGTCAATTAGCAATTTTGCTTTGCGCCTAAGAAATCGGCCGAACCGGGCCTCGGGTAAGCGGCAATAATTCAGGAAATAATCCCTCTCCCCGACGAGTTGGTCTCGTTCCGTAACTGCTTTCTCATACTCAGCAGTGAATCGTTTGTAAAATCCTGCTTCTTTAATCGGTCTTGATATTGTGTTATTATCATCGCCAACTTCAGAAGGTTCCCTTAATACCGATTCTAGCCAATACCATTTAGGGATGACAACACTTTTACCCCGGCCGAGAAAAGCTTCCCCCGTCTTGCTTAAATCATCATGGCCAAATAATTCAAAGACGCTGATATTGCTGTGAAATGTATATATTGCATTATCATTAAATAAAATGTCCTCGATCTCCAGTCCTCCGTAGCTATCGATGTTTACTTCCAGATTTGAAGTTTCTATCGATTCGGGAAGCAATGCGATGCGTCCGACCGGTAACGGCGTTGGGGGATGAGGGTGTTGAGTTATGATGCGGAAAAGGATCACGTTGTCGCTCAACGGTGCCAATCTATCGAGATCAAACACAGATTCCTTCCAGCGCCCGTCTCCGGTTCCGCCCAAAGATCCTAAAGTATGGTAGCCTGAATACGACAAGAAAACCTGAATGTAGCATTGTTCTTTGTTCAAATCCCGTATCCCGACCCGCATTTGCCGACGCTGCCGAACCAACGATCTTGGGAACGCCCAAACTACATGTCCGTCGGTAACGCCGCAGTCTTCAAACATCCGGCATAATCCGCCGTCCGGATCCTCCACCAAATCCCCCCAATCCGTCCTTTCATTAATTATTAGTATGGATTGATAAGTTGCATTGGGTACTACGGCACTCACAGGAGTCGACATATTCAGCAGACCCCGATCCGTACAACACAATTCAAGCCGGCTGCAGTTTTCCTCAGTTCGCACCCACAATTGGCGTTTCGTTTGCTGCGGGGTCTCTTCAGGTGATTCAACGTCCTTTTTTAACCACAACAAAACCTCGCAATCAAGGAACTCCTCGCTGGCCGCATCGCCAATATGCTTGAACCAGGCAATATCGGCTTTAAGACCGTCTGGAGTATTGCTTGCTAACAAATCCCCCTGGCGCTGCCCGCATTGTGGGCACATGGCCTCATCAATGCTGGGTGCCTCGGAATCCCATGTCCTCTCTAATGCGGTAGCAATCAGATTAGTATGTCGCCACGCATCGCCCAAATAGGTATAGCGCTGGATGTTGAACTCCGGTAATAAGCGTGTCTGAAGGTCTCTGCGAGAAAAAGAGTGGATATGCCCGTTTGGGTGGAAACTGCATTTGCAGGTTCTGCATGTAACTTGATTTTGAAATAAATCTTCGTTTATCGGCGATAGAATTAAAATGTGTTCCTTGCTGCATCGTTTAACTTCCGATACGGCGGCATCCAATTTCGATAACGGGATATGTTCAAGGACGTCCGAGCAAATAACCAGATCGAACTGATTATCCACAAAAGGCAGGTCCGAGATATCTCCTTGAATAACCGGCCATTTCACTTGAACGGCGGCAACAATACTATAATCCAGCCCCACGCATTCCGGTCCCCAGGTGACGCCGTTCAACAGGTTTCCGCTGCCGCATCCCACTTCAAGAACGCTTTTAACGCCGGCGGGCCAAGTTTCGTATACTAAACGCAAACGTTCCTTTTCCTGTCCGGTTAAAGGGCGGTTCCAGAGATCGGGTTGGTCAAAATATTCTTTTTGTATCGACGGCATCAGAGAAATTAAGCTCCCGGTGAACTCTTTCGCAGTTCTCTCATGCTGCAAAGAAATTTAAACATCCTCAGCACAATTCATTTTCCGCGTTCTAATAAAGAACGCCGCAGCATCGATAACAAGGCGGCTGCAGTCCATGTGTTCGAAGAAAATTTCGTAATGATTCAAATCCTTCTCCCGACCAAATATCCGATAAAGATTGTTGGTGGATACTGCCTAAGGGACGGTCGAAACACCGGGCCATCGTAACCACTTTGCCGTCAGCGCCGATTTCCAGCGCCGACCATGGAACTTGACATGAAGACCGTCCGACCTGTCGTTCAGGATATTTGTAGAGTTCCACAATACCAGAGAAATCCGTGTCTGGGACGAAGACGGCAAGTCTGGGCCAGAAACTTTTCACGGTTTCAATTTCACAATACAGTCGCCACGGGTCGATCTTTTCAGGAGAAACATACTCGTTGATCGTTGAAGGGCTTATCGGCCAGTCCGGGAATTTGGCGTTGTGGGCATCGGCTGCTTTTGTAGTCACATAGTTCAGGTGAGAAAATGTCACGGCTTCAACCGGCCAATTCGAGATCGACTCCATTAATGGAACCAAGGCATCCTGGTTCATATTGGAAATAGCACAACTGAGGTACAATTTCGGCATGGTTCGGCCCAGTTCGGCCGAGGACTCTTGCATCAACAGCAATCCACTTTGTATGCGGCGAAAAAGACCTTTTAATCCTCGGATTTCATCGTGAACATTCGGGGGGCCGTCCACGGAAATCCACAATACATCCGGTGGGGACTCCGCCATGAGTTTCGCGACCCGATCCAAATTGATTCCATTTGTAGTAAGAATTGTTTCGATCTTTTTAATACGAAGTTTATCCAGGACATCAAAAATAGACGCGTACAGTAATGGTTCAGTTCCAATGAAATGCACCTTTTTTATGTCGGCCTCAACACAACGCTGGACTAGCAAATCTGGGTTAAGGTTTGTTTTGCTTCCTGTCTTGAGGTTTTTATATAGGCTTGCTTCGGTATTTTCAATCCCAATATCGCACATCTTGCAATGGAGGCCGCATTCGGTATTGACCGACACAAACACAGTTTCCGGTAAATGCGGCAAACACTCCGGTGTCGGATAATCGTTATCCCGCCGTTTCTCCTCGTAGCATCGGAACCGGCCAGCGACAGCCGCGAGCTTTGTATTCGATATTTTATCACTTAACAAATCAAGAAGCAGGTGATGGTAACGGTGATATTCCAGGGACAGGACGTCTCCGAATTCTTTACCCGTCAATGGAATGTTTATCCGGTTCATTCCTTGTTTTAGTAATATGCGGTGCTTTTTATCCGCCAAATGAAAACGTAGGTCCGAACTTCCCAAGTCTCTGTTTTCATAATTTAAAGTTAGTTCACCGTCCGCAAATATTTCCAAATTCAAATACATCCGGCCGTGCGGTAGTGTAGTTTTGATTAATATGTATGTGTTTTGCCGAGTTCCGGTGGGGACTGGGGCGGTGTGGATTTCACGGCCGTAAATCAATTCACGCCCCTTGAAAGAAATGGAAGGCAGTTCAAGGACGGCGCCCCAATCTATTCCGCTGATTCGCCAGTCGCCGGCTGCAAACGCCGCGTCATCAGCCGCATCCATGGACCCCTGTTTTTCTTGGCAGGCCGTTATGGAGATTTCACCGATATAAGCCTTGGCCGAGCTTCCATGCGGGACAAGCCTAGCGAACAATTGAATGGATTGCGGCCGGTCGTACCTGCTCCAAGTCCCGGTGTCATAGTCATCTATTACTGAGTCAAGACCGAATAATCCTTTACCGAGCGCGCAATGAATAAGGGGGTCTTCAGTATGCAAAGACACTTCATGAAGAACAAGCAATGAAACAAGATGCGCGTTCAGTATCTGCGTGGAGGCAGGGGCGGGGATTTCTTCAAAAAACCAACCGCCGTCCGATAGGGTTGCTGCTACCCCTCCTTCACTTTGCGGAGCCGCGAACAGCCGCGCGCCTTTTACCGCAAAATCGAGATACACCGAATTATCAGTATGTCTGTACCAATGCAAAAATGCCAGCACCGCATAAGCTTGGCCAAAAGAACTGACCCAGGGCGCCGGCACATTGACTCCTCTATAAACCAGATCGAATTTATAAGTCCAGGCTAAACTATTTAATGGCCCGGCCTCCCCGTTTTCAATCAACCAATTCAGGGCCGCCCGAGCGGAAGAGTTCGATACAGGGTCGGGCAGATACTCGGGATCATAATATCGAGGTTGCAGACCCATACGTCCTTCGCGGTAGGGAATATTCACCTCTTTGCCCACCATCGCCTGTAGGGCCGCTTCGTAAATATTATAAACAGGCTGAGATTCTTTTTGAAAAAAAATAATCCCTTTTTCATCAAAACCTGCAAAGCTTAATGTTGTATCCACAGACTATCCCATCACCTTCACGAACTTTTTCCGAGGTGTATATATGATACATCCCATTTCTCCCGCCATGTCCATGGGTTGCTCGACTTTAAATTGGGTGCGGCGGTCCCAAAGCGAGTATGCGGGCTGCATTTTCGTATCATCAAGAAAATCGAAGCCTGGATATAGTGCTACGGAAATGACATAAGCTCTAGGCCCGAAAGGCGAAGGATCGAACTGCCAGATATATTGATAGTTCCCAGGCGGATACTCTTCACATCCCAAATCAGAGATATCACTAAACACGCGGATGCCGTCCGCTGATAAAATTAATATAGCGGACCACAAGCTTTCCAAAGGCTCACGGATCATAAAATCCATCTCGACTGATATAGGATCATTCACTTGGAAAACGTTTCGTGGTTTGCCATCGCCAGCTAAGCAGGTGGTTTTTTGTATAGCAGCAGCTTCTCCGCCGAGTATATCGATAGAACCTTCAACGCCGCTCGCGGTTGGTGTTTCGTTAACTCCTTCCAGATCATGGGAAAAGACATTGGTGTAATCAAGCTTCCATCTGGCCGTTCGCCAGTTTCGTTGATTATCCGAACCTATGGTTCCTATTCTTTCGTATTTTTGGCCGTTAAATATCTCTAAATGATAGGATTCACTGCCTCGATCAAAATAATCCACTTGAATTTCGAGGTTGCCCGACGTCCTTAGCAACGTCTCGTCGGCGGCAAGCTGTATTGCCGCATGCAGGTTGCGGCCGCCGTTTGCCTTAAATTCGCGACAGTATCTCCCTTCTACTGTTAGCGGCTCTCCCCATTCTATAATACCCGGTTGGACTAATGTTCGATTGTTGGAATTCGGATCATTATCGGCAGCATCTCCAATATTAAGTTCTGCGAGTACCTCACCCTCCTGTATTATTGCCACCCGATTGATGGGATGAGCCTCCTTGGGGGTACTCCACTCATCAACAATAAAATGGAGAATCATCGTTTTCAAGTCAGTATCCTTACCTAACACCCGCGGCGTCCCCTTCATTAGACGCATGTTTGTAGCGCGTAACCGGCGCTCCTCCCGTTCACGAGTTTCCTTTAAATATAATTTGCAGATGTCGAGAGTTGTTCCCTCTGCAACCAATTGGCCGCGATTGATCCAGATGGCCTTGTCGCATAATCGCTGTACACTTGCTAGGTCATGGCTTACGAACAGAACCGTGGCGCCGGAATCCTCAGTCAGTTTTCGCATTCGTTCCACGCACTTGCCTGTGAAATAAGCGTCCCCGGCGCCTAACACTTCGTCGACGATTAAAATTTCCGGTTCAATGGCGGTGGCGGTGGAGAAGGCCAAGCGGGCGAACATGCCGGCGGAGTAGGTCTTTACCGGCTGGTCAATGAATTCCTCTAGCTCAGCGAAATCGATGATTTCTTCTTCTTTTATAGCGATCTTCCCCGGTGGGAGGCCGTAGAATGCCAAGTAAGCGTGGATATTCTTTCGGCCGGTGAAATCAGGATGAAAGCCCGTTCCCAGTTCCAGCAGTGCTTGCACGCTTCCATTCACTTCCACATTACCTTCAGTTGGAGTGATGTTACCCGTGATGATTTTCAACAGCGTGCTTTTTCCGGCGCCGTTCCGTCCGATGATTCCGATTCTTTCACCTCCCGGAACCATCAGATTTATATCCCTTAGCGCCCAAAATTCTTGATAGTTCTTTTTTCTGCGTGGCTTCAATTTGCTCAAACCGAGAGCATCCCAAACCTTATCTTTCGGTCTGGAAAAGAGTTTATACATTTTCCCGACATGCTTCAGGGATATGGCAACATCAGACATAATCGGCAAAAACCCCCATAAGGCGCTTAAAGATTAAGTGCCCAAAAACCAAGAAAGCGAAACTCATACCGAGGAGAATCCAAAATATTTCTCCATGGGGGAATCGGCCGTTCATTAGCACGTCCTGGTATGCCGCCACCAAGTAATAAAGGGGGTTCAGCCCTAACAGGGGGCGAAGATTTGCCGGAATCATGTCGACGGGATAGGCGATCGGCGTAATCATCATCAACATTAAAATGACCACGCTGACGATGTTCTGTAAATCACGGAAGAATACATTAAATCCTGAAAGAATCCAAATCAGCCCGATCATGAAGAAAATTTGAAATAACCAGATCACCGGAACCAATAAAACCCACCAAGTTAAGCGGCCCAGAAGGAAGCTCGTGATTATTAACATCACAAGTCCCACCATTTGAATGGTCTGCGCTGAAAAAACCGCCCTGACCGGAATCAGCTCTATTGGAAACAACGTGTTTTTGACCAAATTCGAGTTGCTTACCACCGAGCTAACGCCTGTCGCCAATCCTTCGGCGAAGGTGAGAAAAGGAATAAGACCGCAAAATATAATGGCCACATATTCGTTAGAACTATATAGATCGAACCTGACCTTGAATACGGTAAGAAATATTAAGGCGTAAACCCCCAGAAACAATAACGGATAGAGCCCGACCCAGACCAAACCTAGCGCCGAGCCCGCATATCTCCGACTAATCTCCGTGATGGTAGTCTGATAAAGCAACCTCCGATTACGAACGAGTAAGAATAGAGGGTCGGCTATCCATCCAAATCGACGGTTTTGCGAACATGCTTCCAGAAAGGATTCAACATGTCTTAATATCGCTCCCGATATTTTTCTCGCTAATGGTATCATCGATTTTCCGTTATTCTCGACCGGCAAACATCTCTCACGAATTGCTATCCATCCAAAATCTCAACGATTCGTTGTCCGGCGTCGCCGGCGCCATAACATATAAAAGGAGCGAGAATGAAAAGTTGTTCCATATTTTTCTTATTTATTATCTTTGAAATAATCATTAACCGTGTTTCCAAAATATGTAGAGAACGTAGAGTTCAAGCCTTAATTATAAAAACGGCCGATTTATGCCACTCGTTTAGAACTAGAGATATTACTATTTCAAGGTTTTAGAAGTCAATATTTAAAAACCCAGGACCTCTTCAAATATTTCATGGTGCTTGTTTGCGCACTCCCCCCAGCTGAAGGCTTTAACTCGGCTCAGGCCTCTTGCTTTCAGTGTCTCACCGAAATCCTCATCCAAGAGAACTTTCATTATCCCGTCCGAGATGCTTTCCACACTCATGGGTTCAACATAATGGGCCGCGTTCCCACATACCTCTTTGAGGCTAGGTAGAGAAGAAACCAG
>SDBT01015184.1_pt1 | contig 12249 bp, 8 predicted proteins | sample 2277101 | NCBI WGS metagenome assembly SDBT01 (sample SAMN10404973, study PRJNA504765) | marine sediment metagenome | isolation source: marine sediment core GS10_PC15, 103 cmbsf | place: Arctic Ocean: Southern Knipovich Ridge | collected 2010
GTTCTGTAAATCCTATGTTCTTAGATATATCTTGACAAAGTCATAGTGTTCGCAAAGACGGACAAGGAGGCCCTGGTTAACATTTCTTAATGATAGATTTTGTTCAAGATATGAACATTATAACATTTATGCCTAATTATGTCAAGGAGTATAATACTAAACTTCGGTTAGATTTTAGATGACTTAACACGTAATATTCTGCCAAAAGAAGAAAAAAGGGAGAAAACGTACTGTTAAGGCTCGCCATACTTTATTCTGTATATCTTTATGACCGGGTTAGGATTAGCTGGAGAAAAAGGGGGTGGATCGAACTGCTTCACTAGCTCACACTTTGCCTCTATCTCTTCATAATTACGCTTAATGCTCTGGAAGCGTTCCAGACGAGTATTTAGATATCTATCATAACTAAAATTATTCATGATTATATAATCAAATCTTGCTTCCTTATATTGAGCAAGGGAGTGGTACCCCACTTTAGAACCCGCATCTCCGCCATACGTAATATAGCCTGAAAGAGGAGCAGAGTAGGTCTCGTGGACGATTTTCTTTCCGCGAGGAATATTCTTTTCAATCCACTCCTTGGCTTGTAAACCTGTACCTTGCTGTGTCATAAGATGGACATAACGAACGACTCTCATTCCGGGAAAAAGAATAATGGCCAAAGCAAGGCCCACAACGACAAAATTTTGCCTTCTTTTTGAACGGGAGAGCTTAGAAGCTATTTCCACCAGAAACACTGCCGCAGCGATTACCAAAAATGGAACCACGGGAAGGATATAGCGGTCAAAGTGACGCAAGAAACTTCCCATAATGAGATAATAGGCTAAAGGAAAACTAATAAGTAAAATATCTTTTTTTCTGTGACGAAACACAGCATAGACAACCGCAGCCAGGGAAAATATCCCCAAAGGCTGACCCATTCCATCATTTAAGGGTCCAATGATATAGTAAAGCCAGCTACTTATTTCTCCCTGGTTATTTGCCGAAATTTTATTCAGGCCTTCCAGCCAACCCCTTATGGTTCTGAGTAAGTGAGGAAATCGTAAAATACCATAGGGATTCGCAATGAAAAAACCTACAGCAATGAAGATAAGAATGAGAAAAACTCTTTTGTTAAAGAAAATAGAGAGCAAGCTTCTCTTTTCTTTCAGGCCACGAAATAGGTGAGCCAGAAAAATAGGTACAACAAGAATTACGCCCGTATATTTAGTAGCAATAGAAAATCCAGTAAAAAGGGTCGCCAGTATATAATCTCTTATTTTACCCTTCTCATAGATAAGATAGATACACAAAAAAGATAGAGTAATGAAAAAAGTCATAGGAACATCTGGTCTTATGAGGCGAGAGTATCTTACGTGAAGCAGAGTAAAAGCTAAGAATAGAGAAGAGAGGAGTCCAACTTTTTTAGAATACATCCTTTCGCCAATAGAATAAACTACAAGAACTGTCCCCACTCCATAAAGAACAGTAGTAAATCTTCCCACTAGAAAAATCTCTATCTGGGTTAGGTCACCCAAAGACTGAACGGAAGTTGCCAGAAGACACCATAGATAATATAGCCCGTAACCAGCCGCTTGAACATAAAAGTATAGGCTCGGCCACATAAAACTCCCGGTATCAAAGCTGCTGTACCTTAAAATCCCAAGAGATTTTCTAACTGTATAATATTCATCGAGTTCATAGGTATAAGGTAGATACCAGTCGAGCGCCATAAATCTCACTAAAAATGCAGCTAGAAGAATGAGATATAGCAGCAGCATATTTTTATTGAACAATAGCGATAAACGAGTTCCTTTATTCACTTTTGTTTCCTATTACTTCTTAACTTGAACGACCCTGGAAAAATATCCCTTACCACCTGGATGTCTTCTCTTTTTATTTCCCGAAAGATGAAAAGTAAAACAAAATAAATGAGTATTAAGCCGACATAGTAACCAAACAAAGATACGCCTGAAACAGAAAAACTGCGGGCAATTAGATAAATAATGGAAGAGGCCCCTACTATTCTAAATAGAGAAAAAAGATCCGTCAAGGTGTGAAAATGGCTATAGACATATATTCCAGATATAAGAACGCCTAAAAAACCAGTAATAGTAGTAGCTACTGCTGCCCCAGTTAATCCATACATGGACACAAGAATTCTATTTAGGACGATGTTAACTACCAGAAGAATCAAAACCATCACCAAAGAAACTCTGGGTTTACCACTGGCAGTAATTACCGTGGTTAAAATAATGAACAGACAAAGAAAAGTTAACCCAAAGATTAAGATGCTCAAAGGAGCGACGGCAGCTAAATATACCTCGGTATATACCAGAGAAATTAACTCTCGGGAGGTAGCGCTAATTATGAAAGAGCAGGGAATTAAGAAAATTAAAGTGTATCTCAGAGATTGATTTATGTATTTTTTGGTAAGCTCTTCGTTTCCCCTGTTTGAAGTAGACCTTGCTATAGAGGGAAACAAAGTATCACTCAAAGCAAGGAAGATAAAGTACGGAACTTTGCTTAAGGCCGCTGCTGAGGTGTAAAACCCGGCTTGTACTTTTTCCCCAAGAATAGCTTTTACAAAGAACAAATCTAAACTCACTACCAGATTAAAAGCCAGAGAAAAAAGAATAATCGGTGCAGCAAATTTTACAATCCTGCTCATTTGGAAATTATCTGTAACTTCACCATCTTTGCTATCTTTTGATATCCAGTAATGGCGTGCCATTATCAAAGACACCACGCCCGCTATTAAATAACCACCTATTGCCCCATAGACTTTGAAACCTAGATAAACTAAGACGAACACCACTAACACTTTTACAAGATGATAAATAATGGAGACTGCTGCCTGTTTTCCAAAGGCTCTCATTCCATTTAATAATCCAAAGTATATTGCATATAAACTAGATACAGGAATGAAAAAAGCTACAAATCTAATATAGGGTATTAAGGTAGAATCTTTTAGTAAATTGGCTATCAAAGGTGCCAAAGCAAATAGAGAGGTAAAAATAATAAGAGCAAGGATTATTTGAATCTTTATAGCCTGATTCTTTATTGCAACTGCTAATTCCTTTCTTTCTGCGGTGTATTTTGAAATCGCCCGCACAGTTCCTGGCTCCACAAGAACTCTACAGATGGTCAAAAGGGATAGTATTATTCCAAAGGTCCCGTATAACTCTGGACCCAGATATCTTGCCAATCCAAAATGAATGGCATAGCTACTAATTAGAAAGACTAGCTGAGCACTCATCAAATAAATGGTACCTCTGGCTAGAGCTTTTTTCACTCAAATGCTCCATTTAACCTATAAACTAATATTTTACCAGGCCTGCTGTCTGTCATTAAATTATACTCCTTGGAACGTAATAAACAATGTAAGGCCCTACTCTTTCTTTCTTATACGAGGCTGAAGAATCCAGTTCTCCGCCTTTTTCCAACTGGCCCATCTTTGTATCATATGAATAAAATATATAGCTGGGGGTCTTCTCTTCTCTCAGTATCTCAGTATAACGAGGATAGCGGTCCTTAGACTTATATGGAGCTACGATAATACTTTCCTTGCTTATAAAAGTGACAGGATATGAAATCCAGTAGTTAGCATACGCCCTGGTAATCTCCCTTTCATTAAGAAAAGTAATAAGTTGATTATAATAGTTATTCTTATCAAGATTATCATACAGAAACAGATTAGTATAGGCAAAAAAGAAGAGCGTAGAGAATAGAAATACAGAAAAAGCGATTTTCGATATTTTCCTTATCAAATATGCAAAGTTTACAATAAGAAAAGGTAGAACTACAAATAAAGCCAAAAGGTATCGAGATGAGTGTCTGTCTACTGGATAAATACTGGCAATGAAAACCACAGGTGTAACAAATAGAATTATCAGAAGAAAGAACCTTACATCATTTTTGCACGGCTTTAATTTAAATAAATTATGGATATTATGTCTATTTTGATAAACAAAATAAATAAGAGAGCTTACATAAATAAAGAGAAGATAGTAGGAGAGGTAATGAAGAAAAGGATCGGACTGGAGACTAAAGCTGGTGCCTAGTATTTCAGGAAGAGAAGCTTGATAAAGCAAAGATAGGTTCTTCATTAATCTGGAAAGAGGTACAATGGCGAAACCAAAGCCACGATATCTCCCCGCCTGTCCAGTAAGGTGAAAAAGAATAACGGGTAAATAACCCAAAGAAAATCCAAACAAAAGTACCAGCTCCCGGATAGGCCAAAATTGCTTCTTTCTTAGAAATATATTAAGATACCCACCTGACACAAGCAATATCGCCAGCAACTTTATCTCTCGTTGAATTACATTCCCGGACAAAAAGGAATTCAGCATGCTTACTATTAAAATAACCCCATAGGTCAAAAGACATAGATTGAGGGCCGCTAATAAGAATTTGAGGAAGCGATTTAAATTAAGGTCTCGTAATACTATGACCTTCCATACAATTGACCAATTCTGCAAGGCTTTCCAGAGGCGAGTATTGGTTAAAAAAGAAAGAAATATGGGAATGAGAAAAAAGACTATCAACTGAGAGGTCCACCATCCAACGCCTACGACCAATCCCAAAAGAAAAAGGTAGAAGATAGATTTCTTTCTATTAGTGCATTCCGAGTACTTCAAAAAGATCAATAGTGACAGAACACCCAATGTCAGGACCTCAAGATGTCCACCCTGGGACTCTGTACTCCAGGTCAGTAAAACGGTTGGAGACAATATCAGGAATTGACAGGCTACAAAGGCCACAATTCTTCCACTAATTCTTTTAAATAGAAAGTAGCAAAGGACTTGAAATAGTAAAAAGAAGCTGAAGGGAGATAATTTTAAAACCAGCACGGACGACCCAAATAGACGAAAATAGAAAGAGGCTACCAGAGACTCTAGGCTGCCCAAATATTCCTGACCGTAGAAAAAAATAGGTATTTCTCCTTGCAAGATGTGTCGAGTCATAAGACCAACGATGGCCTCGTCACCATTGAAATGTGCGTACCAATACTTCAGAAATCCGTATCGGCTAAAAATAGTAGCTGAAAAGATAAAGACTAAGCATAGGAGGTCTTTCGACTTCAAAACCCTCAAGGCTCTACTTCTCAAATTTATTACCACTTTTCTGTCATCCGGCGTATCCAATTTAATTCTACTTCATTATATATGCTGCTAATCCACTTTGGCCAAAATATAAATGACCTTTTGCCTTATCTCGAATACTATTGTAAAGCTCTGTATTGCAAAATCGGGATTGATCTTTATAGTCAATAACAATATCCACCTCTCCTTCATTAATCATCTGAAGACTTAAACTTGAGCTTTCATATTCACGATAGCCAAGGTCAATTATGTTTACACTTAAACCCTCAGCTAACTCCTCTAAATAGTACTCCAGTACATGAGGATAAAAGCTAAGCACAACTAAGTCACGATCCTTGCTTTCTGCATAATTCTTAATAAGTTTTGTTGCTTGATCGTAATTTGAGTCGGTATTAATGGGATACTTAATTGAATCAGCAATAGGTGAATCAGGAGTTAAAATAACTAATAAAATTATGACCATCAAAATCGCACGGGGGAGATTCTCAGAAAAAAAGTGTCTCTTCGAAATAGGCAAATTTTGCTTGATGTTTATCAGTAATTTATAAATGTAGCAAACACTACAAACCGCAATAATCGGAAATAGCGGGAGGAGATAGCGAGGCATTTTCACACTAAGGAGATTAAGGCAGAGCAAAGGAAATAGAATGAACGAAATCAATACTATTTGCTTTTTCCCTCTTGATTTAATTATATCATATATAATACGACACAGCGGGATTAATAAACCTAATGTGTAAATCCAACTACCCTTTATATAGAGCCAGTATAAATAGGCCCAAAAAGGTGGATATCGATAAAGAGTTCCTCTAATCATTGCGAGATGCCCTCTTGCTAAGTGCTCAAAATTAAATAAAAAAGAGTAACCAAAAACATGCACAAAATTTCCAAAAATTGGAATATTGAGGAGATTGTCTATAAATGTGGGAGCATGATAAGTGCTAGGCAATGGAGGATGCGAGATAAAGAAGTAGGGAGAATATATCAATATAAACAAGGGTAAACCTCCTATTATATAATACCTTAAAGAAACAATCAACCGATAGCTTAAACCATGTTTCTTCCATTGTTCTACAAGAAGGTAGCCTAGAGGTATTATGGCAAAGAAAACACCATAATATTTTGTGGCAATAGCGCAAACTGATAAAAAGCCGATAAGAAATAAATGTTTTTGGCTTAGATTATCAGTCTTTATGCATTTTAACGTTACAAAAAGAAGAGTTACTGCAAAAAAAGCAAGAGGAACATCCAGCATACCACTGACAAGATGTGTCACGAAGAAGTAAGTTCCTCCAAGTAGAAAAGCAGACATAAAACCTGTGAACCTGTCATGTAGCAACTTTCCTACTTGATACGTTATATAAATCGTTAACAACCCTAAAATTACTATGGGGAATCTTACTGCAAAAGATGTTGTTCCAAAAATTAGCTGTGCTATTCCAATAAAGTACTTAACCAAGGGGGGGTGTTCGAGATTCACATAAATATTCCCATTTATGATGGAATAGCCTGCCTTTGCATAGACAACTTCATCGCAGGACAAAGCCCCGCTCAAGCTTGTGAGATACCAGAATCCTAAGATAACCAAAAGACAGTATATCTCAATCTCGCCTAGGACTTTATTCTTAACATTCGCTATTTTCTCGCTATGTAAATTCAAAAATGGCATAGTCATCTTTTCACTTTCCACGTCCACCATGTATTAATGGTGAAATTCCATAGAACTGCTGCTCCTATTCCAAACATTTCTGAAATTAGATAATATATACCAAAAAATTCTGTTAGTGTGAAAAGTACTGCCATATTAATCAAAAGCCCACCTATACCTACAGTATTGAATTTGAGCATTCTGCTCAGAAGAACCTTTATTGCAGAGGTTCTTTTTTCTCGAAATGTCCATGTTTCATTAAGGATAAAATTTGAAAGGATAGAAATTTCAATGCTAAATACAGCGGAAATCTGGTAAAACCAGCCAGCTACTTCTGTTAATAACCATAATAGACCCAAATTGACAAGAACACCACTTAGTCCAACCAAGCAGAATTTCAGGAATCTAATTGTTTCTTTTTCACTTTTTGAGAGTTTATATAAGTGCTTTAGGTAGTCAACTTCTTCTCTTAAACTAAGCTTACTTTTTCCAGTTTTTCTCCCTTTGAATATAAAAGGTACTTCAGCCACTTCCTCATAACTCCCTTTTATCAATATTTCGAGGAGTATTTTGTATCCACAAGGATCTAAATTTGACTCTTTAACAACTTCTCTCTTCAAGGCAAAGAATCCAGAAAGAGGATCGCTTATTCTCCTTACTCTAGGTAAAATAGTTTTTACCAAGAATCCAGCTATATATGAAGTTAGCCTTCTAAAGTAACTCCATTTCTCAGTTCCGCCGCTTTCGATATACCTGCTCGCTATCGCCACATCCCTTTCCTTCTCAAGTTCTTTTATCAAATCAGGTATTTTTTCAGGAGAATGTTGAAGATCGGCATCCATAACTACGAAAATATTCCCCGAAGCGTGTTTAAACCCCTCCGCTACTGCAGAAGCCAAACCTCTTTTATTTTTTCGATGAACTACTGTTATAGGATATTTTCTTGACAGTTTTTCTGCGAACTCCCCGGTACCATCCGCACTGTTATCATCCACCAGGATACATTCGTATGCACAGTCAAGTGAATTATCTATTCGTCTGAAGAGTTCTTGGAGATTCCCTTTCTCATTAAAGGTAGGAATGATAATGGAAATATTTTTCATCTTGGTACCTTTAGGAAGTTCAAAATTATTCCTTCCTTCGCTAATTCTATTTAACTCGCTCAAAAATGTATATCCCATCGTAAGAGAATACTATCTCATAACCATCTGAAAGTTTCTTGAGCTTCTCTTTATATTCTCTCTTGTATGTTTCATCTCTAATAAAACCGGCTCTCTTTTGGTCTAGCACTACATAATCTGTCTCCGCCGTTCCCCAGACAAAAGAATGATATTCTGCTCTATGGGCAAGATAGCTATTATTCACCGTATTCTGAGAAGTCACACTGGCCTCCTCAGGAATAAATTTCCTTATAGCATCATCTAATATTTCATCTCTTTCTGTAATAATATAGGAAGTCTGATAATAGTCTCTCATTATTTTCCTCCAGAAAAAAATGGAAATTGGAGAAGGACTCAAAGTAATATTATAATAAATGGAAACAATCAAAATAGTAAAAAGAGAGGTCTTCAGAAATTGATTCTTGCTCAGATTAATTCTAAAATGTTTTCTAAACCAGGTTTTTGGATATCCTCCTCTTTCCTTCAAGAATTTCAGTCCGTAAATAAGAGAGATAAAAATCGGTGCTATCAGCGAAGCTGTATATTGATATTGAATCCAATAATGAGTTCTCCATTGGGATAAGAGGGAAATAGCCAGGGCGGGAAGAGCGGGAAGAAGGGAAAGAGGAGAAAGCAAAGGAATGAGCAGTAGTGGAACAAAGAGAAAGGCGAGGTATCCCATCTTCCATATATCGCCAATTTCTTTTGCAATAATTCCGGGATGTAGAAATATGTTCCTGGCTATCTCAAAAACACTACTACCCAGGTAAGAGAAGCTCTTTTCTAGTAACTCTCCTCCATAAACCCCCTCGTTTAAGCCAGGGAGTAGTACATTTACCACCAGGAAAAAAAACAATAAACTGCCTACAAATAGAATGGTTCCTGTCTTGTACATCCGGTAGCGAACTATGGCATAGAGCCCCATAGCTCCTATTGAAAGTATAAGCGGCTCCTTTAAAAATAAACCGGGAAGACACACCAAAAAAAAAGCAAGAGGCTTATCTCTTTCCAGAAAGTAAAAACCCCAAAACATCAACAAAATAATAAGATGATCGGCATGAAAATCAAAGAGATTGTTATATGCTACCGGAGAGTATAAAAAATATATGATTACAATCAGCAAAGCATAGAAACCTTGCCCAAGTTTCTTTTTAGCAATATAATAGAGAGGTACCGCACTAAAACCAACGGCCAGAGTTTGCAGAAGGAGTAAAGTTATTGCCGAGGGAAACAGTTTATAAAAAAGAGCATAGACTCCCACGATAGGTCTGAAGTGTCCCCAGGCGAGGTAACTTAAGTCCCCTAGCTCTGCTATGTTCCACACAGAGTGATCATAAATGCCCAGGTCAAAAAACGCCGTATGAAAAGAAAGATATCTCAATACCGACATAGTCCCAAATATTCCGCAATAAGTGCATATCGCTATCCACAGAAATAATGGGGAAAACTCTTTTTTTCTTCTTTCTTCTTTAAGAAAACAGGGAAGAAATTTAGAAAGGACAAAAAAGATTGCCACGGCAATAATTATAGGAAAGACAATGTATATTCCGCTAGCTCCTAAAAGGACGCCCCTGCTGACCTCTCCTCCAATCTTTTCAATCACTAGCTCTACTTCCCCTCTTACGAAACACCTCTTCCATCCTTTTAGCAGACTTTTCCCAGCAGAAATTGCTTATGACTCTCTTTCTTCCCTCCTCTCCCATTCTTCTCGCTTTCTCAGGAAAAGCTAACAGTCCAACTATCTTCTTGACGAACTCTTTAACAGAAAAGGTGACTAGATATCCAGTTTGTCCATTAACTATTATTTCTTTCGGCCCAGTACCATCTATTGCAACCACAGGTTTTCTCATAGACATCGCTTCCAGGATCACCATACCCCACGGCTCACATTTCATTGGATGTACAAAGAGATCACACGCAGCAAAGAGCTTTACCAAGTCTTTCCCTGCAACAGGTGCCAATAACTCCACATAACTCTCCAAATTTAAGCTCTGGATAAGAGAATGTAAGCTTTCTTTCTCTGGCCCGGCACCTACTATCCTCAAAATAGCATCGGGAGTAATGTCAACTATTCTTCTAAAGGCTCTAATCAAGAAATCAAAGTTTTTCTCGGCTACCAGACGGCCAACAGCAAGTAAGCATTTCTTGTCCGTCAAATACTCATTGGCATCTATATTGGATGGATTGAATAGATCGGAATCAACGCCAGGATTTATAATGAAGGAGTCTCTTCCATATGTCTCTTCAACTCTAAGCTGGGTATTCTCGCTATTCGAGATTATGGCGTTAACATTTCTTATTGACCATTGGTCAACCCACCTGATAGGAGAAACAAAATAGTGGACAACCTTACTTTCCCGCTGGGAGAATCCTAAATAACTCTTATCTTTTTGATAAAGCAAACCTTTGGGCTCGTGACACATCCAGACAACTTTTGCCCTGGTAAAGCCCAATTTCTTCAGCGCTACGCAAATCAGGGGAGCCGGATAATGGTGAGGATTTATAATATCATAGTTATCTTTTCTCAAAACCTTCAGAAAACTCCACCCCAAAAGATTAATTCCCACAAAATCTATGGCTAAGTTGTGGAATATCTTGCAAGAAGCGAAATTACTCAGTCGTTTAACCCCTTTAAATATTGGATTAACACGTATTGCATATACATCTACCTTGTGTCCCCTTTTCCTCAATTCTTCGGCGATCTTCACAATAAAGAACTCCGCCCCACCCACTCTGTCAAATCTGGGATGGAAGATTGCTATTTTCAAATATTTCATCTAAAAGTCCTAACTATATACTCTCATATATCTCCATATGCAACCTCGCTACATTCTCCCAGGAAAGGGTCCTTCTTAACTTCAACTCATTTTCTCTGAAGATTTCCTGTTTTCTCTCATTGCCTAATAAGTGCAGTATAGCCTCTGTCAGCGATTCGACATCTTTGGGAGGTACAACCAGACCTACATTGTTCTCCTTGACGAAATTTCCTATCCCACCCACATCACTTACTATGACTGGCGTAGCGTAGCTAACAGCCTGGTGAAGGACTCCACTCTGGGTACTGCGAAGATAAGGCATAACTATCACTTTTGAAATCATAAATAGCGCTGGTACCTCATCATCAGGCACAAAACCGGTGAACTTCACGTAATTATCAATATTCAAGCGTTTAACTAATCGTTTAAGTTCGACAGGATACTTTGACCACATTCTTATGGTCGAGCCTACTATTAACAGAATAAGGTTCTTTCGTTTTTTGATCACTTTTGAAAAACTCGAGATCAGACACTTAATGCCTTTATTAGGACGAAGAAAACCAAAAAAAAATACCACATCTTTCCCTTCAATATCATACTTTTCTTTTACTTTCTCTAGTTGAAGACTATTCGGCTCATCCTTGCCAACTCCATGAGGAATAACCTTAATTTTATCGTCTCCCAGGTGATATCTTTCTCGAAGTGTCTGTTGGTGACGAGATGTATGAACAAGAATCTGACCAGAAAGTTTGTAGATAGACTTTTCATATAAAAGAAAAAAGAGGCTGGTAATTGCATGGCAGTGACATAAGTATGCTTCTGGTTCCTCGTGTGCTGTAACAATTATCCTCGACGTACCTATGATTCTCATAAAAAGCAAGAACAATGGCATAACAGGCCCACATATAGTAGGAGTATACTGAATATGAATAATCTCTGGTTTTAACACCAACGCTTTATAAACGAAGTTGAACCACAGGAACAGAGTCAGCTTTTCCCGATAAAAGAAGATCCTCTGAGAAAGGACGTCTGCTTGAGCCGCAACCAGTCCATCTATAAGTTCTTTGGTATATTTTGAAATGCCACAATCCTCTGTGGGATAACTACTGACCATAAAAACTTTCATTTGTAGACAAGACTCCCCCAAGAAGATGCCAGCTCCTAGGCTGTCTTTCTTACAACCTTCCTGAACTCTGCCAGGTAGAGCCTAGTAATCTTTTCACAAGAATAATTCTCCAACACGTACTCCCGTGCACCTCTTCCCATCTTTTCCTTCGCTCTATCATCTTTTAATAAGGTGATAATCACATTAACGAATCCTTGAATGTCGTACGGTTCAATGAGAAACCCATTTTTTCCATTTTTGACTGCAGCCGTTATTCCTTCCAGCCTGGAGGCAACAACGGGAAGAGCAGCAGAATTTGCCTCCAGAGCTACCAATCCAAATCCTTCTATGTCCCCCTCAACTGGAATGTTCGGCATTATCAGTAGATCCGAGGTATTATATAACATCTTTAGAGTCTTATCTTTCACTTCTCTTAACAAAAATATCTTTCCTACCAGACCATTTTTTTCTATATCTTTCTGAATTCTACTCCTTA
>SDBT01015185.1_pt1 | contig 12249 bp, 19 predicted proteins | sample 2277101 | NCBI WGS metagenome assembly SDBT01 (sample SAMN10404973, study PRJNA504765) | marine sediment metagenome | isolation source: marine sediment core GS10_PC15, 103 cmbsf | place: Arctic Ocean: Southern Knipovich Ridge | collected 2010
GAGTGGCTCATAATGTCAAAATATTAGCTGTCGGCACTGTTGCGATATTAGCACTTGCTAATCTTCCTACAGCAGACGGCGGCCCAGTCGCTTTCGCCGCCTGCATGGCTATTTGTTTAGCGGCTACAATGGGCGCTTTCGCGCCCGCCTGCGCCGCAGCTTGTGCTGCCGCTTTAGCAGCTCCAACCCCCTAAATATTTTTTTACACCCTTAAAAAAAGAGGTAAAACATGAGTGCTATATCAGGATTAACATCAAGTAATATCCCAGTTGAAATGAGACAAGATCAAGCTCATACAACAAATAATAGATTATATGCTTACGGTAATAGAGTGGCTAAAAATGTCAAAATAATGGCAATCGGAACAGTGGCAATCTTGGCACTTGCTAATCTTCCTATGGCGGACGGTGGCCCAGTCGCTTACGCTGCTTGCATGGCTGCTTGCTTAGCCGGGACGTTTGGTTTCGTTCCCGCGTGTGTCATACTTTGTGCGCCACTACTCCTAGCCCCAACCCCTTAGATCCCGTTGGGAGGCTCATTTATCAATTGGTGGGTCTCCCTTATTCAACTTAAATTACAAAAAAAACATTGCATTTCATCTCTAGTCAATACATCTCACCTCACGACACGCCAGCACACCTCAGTGAATCTCATTTCATCTCTTTTCTTCTCACATCATCTCACGACACTTCAAAGAATCTCATTTATTTTTTTTCTTGAATTAAGTCAAATTTAGCCATTTTCATTTCTACAGCCTGAATCACAAATTTAGTCAAAGACATGTTTCTTTTAATAGCTGCTATCTTTACAGCTTTATAAAAGGATTCATTAACTCTTATAGTAATTTTTTTGTCTTTCATGTTCTCTTAATTTGTACTAATTGTAGTACATTCATCATTTTGTTTGCAACTAAAATAATTTTTATATACTCTTGAATTAAAGGAATGTCTTTATACGGGGGTAAAATGGGCATACGAAAAATTCAAGGGAGACGAAGCCCAGGTGTGCCGCTTTTTCCACCACCGGTAGTGGCGAATCGCTCTCCAACACCAACTGATACAAACTTTGATTTAGGCCAAATCTGGGTCGATACTCAGACGATAACCGTCTTCATCTTAGCCGATATTTCGGGAGGAGCGACTTGGTCTCAGGCAACAACCGCCGGGGGTTCACCCATCCAAACTTTAACGGGTGATGGTGGAGGCGGTGCAGTTGGTCCGACCGGTGGAAATATAGACCTTGCTGTCGGGAACGACACTGGACTCCAGTTTGTTGGCGTACCGGGAACAAGCACGATGGATTTAGATCCACAGTTGGTTTCGGTGCAAACTACCGATGCAACGCCCACTACTTTGGATACCGTAGCAGTCGTAACAAATACCGTTGCTACAGCTTTTTGGATTTTATCTTACAAGCGAGATGATAGCACAGAAGGCGGAGGTGGCACCGTCATAGCAAGTGCTCGCAGAGCGGGCGCGGGAGCTCTATTAATCGGAACGCCCAATGTAATATTCAACGAAGATTCAGCTGGCACACCTTCTGTTACAGCCGTTGTGGTAGGAAACAATCTCCTATTGCAAGTGACTGGCGAAGCAGCAAAAACGCTTGACTGGGATACAACTTTTGTAATCGTCAGACGCACTTAGGAGGTTAAATGACAGCAGGTTTTATAAATGGCGTAACACAAGCCGGGATAGGGCGATTTTCAGGGTGTAAGACACTTAACACGGGATTCGCCTTTACAGCCCCAACAGTAATCCAACAAAGCTTCGGAGCAGATTATGGTGTCGTTGCTGGCAATGCGGGTTCAAGAGCAAATTTATCCGACTTCACGGCTACTTTATCAAATCAATTTACAGTTGGAACCGTTGATTTAACTGTTGTAGTGCCTGGAACATATTACATCAGCCTGATATGCACCCCTCTTGTGCTCGTTACAAATACCAGGTGTGCAATCCAAATTATAAAATCGGGTACGGTGCTTGGAGCGGCAGTCACCGATATTGGTACTTTAACGCTCGGAGCAACAGGCTGCTCAACAGCAACGACTGCTACATTTGTTGTGGGGGATACGATTGATTTCCGGATATTAGCAACATCTCCAGGAATCTATAATTTTATAAATTTTGATACCAACGTTATACAAATCGCCACAGGGACTTGACATGACTTTTTCACCTTCAGGTTTCACAAACGGATTTTTAAATATAAAAAATAACTCTGAATTAATTTTACCCCAAGTTTTTACTTCATCTGGGACATACACACCTAATGAACGTCTTAAAGCGGCTTTCATTGAAGTTGTTGGAGGAGGAGGCTCGGGAAGCGGCGTGGCTGCAACTGGAGGACTCCAAAGTGCTTCCGGAGGCTCTGGGGGCGCAGGGGCTTACATTCAGATAATCGCTACAGCAGCTCAAATTGGCACAAGCCCAATTACGGTTACAGTTGGTGCGGGTGGTGCAGCTCCAGGTAACGGCAATGCTGGACTTCCAGGCTTAACTTCTTCTTTTGGGCCTAATCTTACAGCAGCAGGAGGAAGTGGCGGAGCAGTCCCAGCGTTGGGCACGGGAGATATTTTATCTAATGGAGGAACTGGAGGGACTGCAACTACAAATACCCTCGGGACAACTTTAAAAATCATAGAAGGCACTCGAGGCGGGAATAGCTCAACCAATGCGGGTGGAAGTTGGCGATCGGCAGGAGCGGGGGGAACAAGCTTTCTTGGCCTTGGGCAGCCTCACAGAGCCAGGTCAACGACAGGGGGAACTTTTACATCCCAAGCTGGCACCGGCTATGGCAGCGGTTCAACAGGAACTTGGAATTCAACAAATCAAGGGGCACTCTCAGGCGTTGCAGCCCAGGATGGAATTATTATTGTTACGGAACTTTTATTTTAGGTAAATTATGACAACATCAGCAGGATTTATTAATGGCGTTACCAAAGGCGCGATGGGAATCTATAGTTCCCAAAAAACAAATAGTGCCTCGTATAGTTTTAGCGGCACAACAATCCAAGCCTCATTCGCCAGTGATTTTGGCAGCGTCTTAGGCAATTCTAGTTCTCGGATAAATTTCACTGATTTAACAACTACCATTTCTCAAAACATTACCGAGGCTACCAATACTATAAGTATTATAATTCCTGGCAATTATTTGATTAATATTGACGCTACAATTCATCGAGTAGCAGATGATTTAACAGCGGTAATTCAGATCGTAAAAAATGCAGGCGTCCTTTCTGCGGCATCCTCAAATGTTCAAAGCGGCAACGAAGTATCTGACATGAGCAACACAACAGTTTCTCCGATGGCTGTCGGGGATACAATTGACTTTCGATTACTAAACATCCAAACAGGCACATATACCTTTAGTATTTTTAGCGTAAACATAATTCAACTATTTGATGTGTAAATTATGCCCTTTATCGGCTCAGACATAAATATAAACTTTCCAAACAGACAATTTTCATCCATCAAGAGATTTCGCACCACTCGTGCGCCCACAACTGCGGATTTTCGTAATTTCAACTTAATGGATGAATGGTTGCATGTCATGGAAGATCAAACCATGAATACAGCATTCAAACTTGTCTCCAAAGCAAATGGAGTCGCGACATGGGTAAATTTAACAGGGACTGAGACGGTAGATATTACGCAAGTTATTGTTGATGCCGGCACAAGCCCAGTAGTTCCGGACTCATCTGGGAACATCACTTTGACAGGCTCGACCGAAGGACTCAGAACCGTTGGCAGCACAAATACAATATCCCTAACTAATCAACGTGACCTTTCAGATTTTGTCGTCAACAGTGATGGGGGCGAACACGATACCATCCAAAAAGGGATAAATGCCGCTGTTTCTGCTACTGCTTCATCTTCTAATCCAAAAGTTGTATTTGTAACAACTGGAGCTACTGGCACTTATGCGGAAAGTATAACGCTTGCGGATGGCGTGCATGTAATTGGAACGACTCCCGATGGCAGCTTTGCAGGAATAACTATTTCAGGAGCAGGAGCAAACCCAACAGTGAGAATGCCTGCAACTGGGACGTTTTCCATAAAAGGATTTAATATCGAAGCTCAAGCGGGCCAAGATTGTTTTACCCAAGCCTCTACTGTTACAGGAAATGTTATTGGTGAAATTCAGCGCTGTCACTTTGATGCCATAACAAATGTCGGTGCAATGGGACTTAACATTTCCAATGGCGCAACTGGCTTTACAGTTAACTTTGCAAGTAGCACATGTCTTTTCGAGGGTACAACTGTTGACGCAGCTTTCGGCCAAGGGGTAACCGCTAGCCTTATTAATGGCCCAGCTTTTTCTGGAAGTGCAAAATCGCTGGAAATTACAAGTAGCGCAAATGTCACCATTAGAGATTTCGAGATCACAAGATGGATGTCATGTGATGCTTCTACACTCACGTTATTTGATGGGCCTATGAATATGGCAGCCGATCCACCAGCCGCAGCATTGATTGCAACAGGTGCATCTAGCGTTAAAATGACTAACGGCTTAATGACTGTCGCAAATGTTCCAGCTATAAGCATCGGGGCGGCTGCAACAGTTACTCAACTATTTTCCGAGGTTAACAACACTGGTGGGCACACTGATTATGTAGTCGGTACAGGCACTTATGTAAAAGGAAGTGTACTTTTGCCAGGAGCAGTTATTGGGATTGATGGGGCATTAACCGTAACAACAATATTACAGGTGTAATATGACGACAAATGATGGAATTAAATCTTCACGTATCACGCTTGAAAGAGTTTCAACAGGCGAAAGCAATAAAGCTTATATCGAATTTACAGATAAATCAGATGCTGGTCGTAATTTTCAGTTTTTTAGTACTGATGGGAATCCTAATGGGGTAGTTACGGCACCAGAAGGTTCAGTTTGCGTTGACACGACTGCGGCCGCTGGCAGGTTTTTTGTTAAACAGGTAAGTACCGGAAATGATGGATGGGAGCCGTGCGGGTTGATGACCGGTGCAGCTGTTTGGACACCTTTTATCGGAGGGGTGGCCGGTGGTATAGGGACGGCTAACTACAGTATTCAAGATGGGTCTGTAACTAGCTTTACTAATGGAACAGTGCGCATGATCGTTTGCTCAGCTGTGATGGTTTGGACAGCGAATGATCAGGCCGGACAGGGAGTTCGTGGGACTTTGCCTGCCCTTGATGGAGGAGTGCCACGAACCATTACAGCATCAATACTCACTGACGCAAACTTTGTTTTTCCCGCAGGCCGTACTTATTTGATTGGTACACCTGTTGGTGCTGCTCAATGGGATTTAATCGCAGAAGGCTCTGGTGTTAGTGGTATGAGTGTTATTTTACCAGTTAATGGAACATTACGATTCACAATGACTTATTTTACGGCTTAAATATGATAGAAATAGAGAATTACACAGCAACTACAGTCAGAAAAAATGGGCCTCCAACCGCAACCGATACGGAAGGTCCAGCCGGTAAAGATGAAGAGGGCAATGACATTGGCTACCCACTGCCCGAGTGCATATATTGCTTTGACTATCTAAACAGTGACTTGTACTTTTTGCGATCCAATGATGGTGTTACAGCAGATTGGAAACAAGTAACGTTAACGTGAGGTATTTATGGGAAAATCTGGCATAGTCGTAGAAAATATTAAGAAATTATTTTTTGCCTTGTTAGTTGCATTAGTGCTCATCACTATAGGATTCTTCATCATCAGGTGGATTGGGGATGATACTATCGTAGAGGAAATGTCCGAAGTTTTTATTGAAGATTACACCGGAATGGATTTAGATTTATCTTCAACCAAGGAATAGATTTTATCGCTACTTTTATTTTTCGTGTTTGCTTTCCGTTTGCCTTTTTGTTTCTTTAGCTCAGCTAGAATATCCATCGTGTTTTTCTTAAAAAGTTTATGGTCGAGTTCAACTTCATCAATTAGTTTTTCCAAACTTGACATTTTATTAACGTCCATCTCGTGAATCATATGATGACCTCGTTCAATTTTAAGGATGTAAAGTTTTTGTTTTTTCACTTGGGAGTTTATAATGTATAATCCAACGACTATGGCGATTGCAACAACAAAAAATAAAATAATCATATGCCTCAATTGGTTAAGTCTAAAATTTGGATGACGGTTTTTTCTCTTTCGCCATATAATTTACTAGCACTAAGATCAATAATTTGAGCGTCATCGTCCCACAATAAATAATTACCCACATCTTCATAGAATTTCACCAGGTTGCTTAAGTCAGGGCGTTCGATGCGTTTGATGCGCCCATTTAACATCTGCCTTCGCTTCACGGCACTTGTTCTCTTTGGCGGCTTAAAGTAAAAATAAAACTTAACTTCAAGCGGGCCTTTAAATGGACACCTATTTATATAAGGCTTTATTCGCCAGCGAATCTGTTCTTTTTCTTCCTTTTGAGAATCGAAAACCTGCTTGCGGCCAAGTCGAGGTCTTTGTAGTGGTATGGGTCTTCCCTCGACTTCAATGGTGATCATTTTATTGTTATTAAATATTTTAATAAAAAAAGATAGAAAAAATTAAGTCATTTGTGTTATGCATGTAGCCTTTGTAAAGATTAATTTAATATATTTTAAAGCTTGACTGTGGTATAATATCCCATGTCCGAAGAAGAAGAACGGGAAATATATGAAAGAAAAATCGATGGGTATCTCAGAACAATCTATGGGGAAAGGTATAAAAAGTGGCTACACGAGAGTAACGGAGATCCTGGGGACATTTCAAGATTTATCTATTCTCCATGGGATGAAGGGCCAGAAGGCAAAAGAGAACTTTGATGCCAAGACGAAAGTGGGGATTGAAGTCCATGAGTATATCCATGCCTATTATTCCAAAGAATTTTGTCCTGTTTCAGCTGCTGCTCAAGAGTATGTATTTGCCTTTAAAAGCGCAATGGCCACAGAATTTAAAGAATTCATTCCTGCACAGATAAAAGGGAGGTTGTTTCTTGAGCAACGCTTATATTCGGAAAAGCTCAAGATAACAGGCCAGATTGATATGCTGGCGGAAAAAGATGATAAATTTTATCTGGTGGATTTTAAAACCACCTACGCCATGAACTTGCAGATTTGGTCACTGCAAACGGCCCTATACGCCACACTTCTGATGGAGAATGGGATTTGCGATAAACCCCGGGTAAAAGTATTACATTTAAAAAAAGCCGGAGCATTCAGCTTTCTTGAGATAAAGATGAGTGATAAATTATATCGCTTGGCAACTTCTGCCGTTGAGCTGTATCGCTTCTTAAACTAATTCCCCTTTTAAACCCCCCTTTTAGGAAAAATTATGTTGATTGAAAAAATGTTTGTAAAAGTCGAAGGCGTATCCCCATTAATAATTCACAATGGACGCACAGGAAATCCCTTAGACCCTTTCACAAAGAGGCTAAAATCTCTCACCAGCAAAAGAAACAAGACCGATGAAGATTATGAGGCCATTCTTGAGCTGGCGTGGGAAGCAGCTTTATACTTTGATGATGAAATAGGCTTATATATGCCTACCGAAAACGTGTACGCGGGACTGTTGGCTGCTGCTAAAAAGCATAAGTTCGGCCCCAAAGTCAGTGCCATATCGTTTCCCGTGAACGTTGGTAAGGGCTTCCCAATTCTCACCGAAGGCCATCTCAGCTTCGAAGCACTTAAGGCTGATAAAGAGAACCGTTATATCCGCATGGTAACCATCCAAAAAGCAAAGACAGTTAGTTGTCGTCCCAAGTTTGATAAATGGAAGATCGATTTTGAGTTTGAATTCGATCCCACAATGTTTGATCCCAACGAGCTTAAGACGATGATCTATACCATGACAACTCGTATCGGCTTTGGAGTATGGCGACCTAACAGCCCCAAGCCCGGGACTTTCGGAAAGTTCAAGGTTAACGAAATCGTATGGGAAACATCCAAGGGTGAAAAGCGCGTCTTGGATGGTGAGAAGTCAGTATTTTAAATAGACTTAAGTAGAGGTGATATGAATAGGTTTGAGAAGAGATGATATGTGATGTGATGAGATTCATTGAAATGAAATGAAATGTGGTGAGTAGAAATGCGATGCGATTCCATGAGTTGAAAAGAGCTGACGAGAGATGCAATGAGATTCTTTGAGGTGAGTGGCTCTGAATAGAGATGATGTGTAATGTGATGCATAGAACTGTAATGAGATGAGATTCTTTGAGTTGAAAAGAGAGGGTTGGAATTGAGATGAGAAGAGCTGATTAGTGATGAGATTCTAACACTTTGAGTAGATGAGAGAGGAGGAGTATAGAATAGAGATGAGCTGATTAGAAATGTGATGATATTCTACTGCCTTGAGTAGAATTGCGATGAGATGACTAGAGTAGAAATGTAATGCGATGATATTCTTAGAAGTGGGATGTGATGCAGTGTTATGAGAAGATTAGAAATGATATTCTATAGAAATGTGGTGAGAGGAAATGTATTGTCAAGAGTAGAAATGAGATGCTTTGAGATTCCATTGATTGGATGTGTCTTGCCTAGATGTGATGAGAGATGCCTTGAGATGCTTTGAGATTCTAATGCGATGTAGTGCGATGACGAGTAATGAGAAGATTAGAAATGCGATGAGATTCTGTTGATTGGCTGTGAGATGTCTTGTTTTGAGAAGAAATGTATAGAGATGAGATGCTTTGAGATTCTAGTGAAATGCAATGAGATGATGAGAGTAGAGAAGAAGTGTGATGTGATGAGATTCTTTGATTTGCGATGAGGTGAGGTGTATAGAAATGCAATGTGATGTGATGAGATTCTTTGATGTGAATAGATGTGAGTAGAGATGAGAAGAAATGCAATGAGCTTCAATGATGTGAATAGTGGAGAGTAGATTAGATATGCAATGCCTTTTTTTATTTTAGGTTGAATGAAAAAGCCCCACCAATTAAGATGAGGCTAATAGAATTGAAATGATTTCTGAACTCATGATAATAAACCCAAACATTTTCAGCAAGCAAAACACAAAAAAAAATATTCTTATTGGGAAAATTAATCCCAGAGATGTTTTTCAATTTAATTTTTTGTCTGCATGTCTTAGGGTTGAAGTTATGGAAAGGTCAAAAAAAAGACCGATCAACAAATTAATATCGATCGGTCTCTCTATTTTCCCTAACGGAACTATAGAATCTGTTTATATGATTCCTAGTATATGTTTACCTGGAATTTTGAACAAGATTTTTATGAATTTGACATCCTCTCCTACCTCAAGGAAGGAGATTCCTATGTTTAATAGGAGTATTACTGGCTCGCGCTTTCATACAAGTTCCTGCTTCACAGAGTTTGGTAACCCAATTCTCTCCACAGGCTTAAAATCCCATCAGTCCGACGGTATAGGGAGTTAGTTTACGATATGGTTAACATTAAAGCAAACAAAAAGCCTTGTATCCCCCACCTAAATAAAGGGGTTTTACGGCAAATTCATATAAACAGCAAAGCCCCACCAATTAAGATGAGGCTTTACAAAACTTGTGTTGCAGCAAGTCCCCAAATCAGGAGGACCCATGACAAAGAAACCCACCAAAGGACTCACCATCAAAGAAACCCACCAAATCAGGAGCACTTATGTTAACTAGCTCTAACAATTTAAAGCAAGACAATCAACAAGCTTTTCCAAAAATAAAATCTAAATCAACTCTTGACCTTAGATTTACAAACTACCTGTACGCCAATTTTGATAATACTGCAAGGTTAAATTTTGGAGAGAATTTGCTTCTTTTGGGGAAAATGGAAAGTTTCTCTCCCAAGCAATACGCCGTTTTCTATCAGATGCACCGTTATCAAAGCCAAGTAGATGACAAGATTATCCCATCTAATTACCGTTCCATCAGAACGATTGCCAAAGACGCAGGGTGTTGCCGGCGCACAGTCGAGCGCACTTTTAAGAAGTTCCCACAAATGATTAAGCGCAAACATAGATATAAAAATAAAAAGCAGATCACCAACAGATACTTTTTTGACAAGCAATTAGGGACGGTCTTTAAGATGCTGGACAAATTTGGCATGCACAAACCCGATGCCGATTATGGCAAGCTGATGAAGTGGGTTCAGAAGAAATTCTTCGAAGATTGTGACGCAGATTTCGCCCGATTCTCAGACTGGGCCAACAGGAACTTATCAACACGCCAACGTTCTAGCAATAAACGACTTAGGGGAAGTAGTGAACAAGCTGAAAAGTCGATGTCGCCCCTATTTAAGGGTATATGTCGCACAGACCTTTTAGGTATTAACTTTAAGTTAGAATACAGTACTGCTTTGGGTACATATGGAGATGAAATTAGTGCTGTGCTTAAGAAGCTTGAAAAAGACTGTGTTGAACGCATCGTCTGGTATAAGAACCAGGGGAATCCGATACGATATCCCATGGGATTCATAAGAGATTGTGCCTTAAGGAGTTTAACACCTCCTGATAAGCAGAATTTGGAAAATAAGCGAAGATGTTAGCCATAATCCAGACAACGTAATCGTAACAGTCTGTAATTCCGGCCGACAGGTGTCTTTAAACGCTTGCTACGGCCATAACGCCCTTTAGGCATCTAACCATACTGCTGGTTAGTTTAAACGCCTTACAGGGCATCTCTAGGGCTCAAGCTTTTTAAGCGCGGAAATCTCCGACTCGAGAAGCTCCATCAGCTTTTTCTTGAAGGCAATGTCCTTGGCGCCTGCGAATTCCACGATAGGCACAAAGTTATCGTTGTGGTCTTTAAAAGACGGCGATGAAACGAAAAATCCCTTACTGCCTCGAACAATCCGGAAATGTCTTAACGATAGCTCCATTCGTTCCAACAAAATATCGAATGTGGCCACGACTTGGCCTTTGGTTTCAACTCTAAAGTTTTCAATCTCCATTATGAAACTCCTTTCTAAGATGTAAGTGAAATTCACAATATTCTTCTAAAGGCATTGTAGTTTTATATTGTTGCCAAAGCAATTCAAGTTCGTCAAAAAAGGACTTATATTCTTCCTTAAATTTCAAATACTTTTCTTCCGAAGTGGTGGCTTCTTTCAATTTTTCATGAAACTTACGTGTCTCTTTGGAACTTTTCTTAGAAAAAACGCTATTTAATGCCGGATATGGATACTGTGGGTTAATCTTCATGATTATTTCCTGTTTACAAAAATTTTACTATTTTAATATAGTATCAAATACTACAAACCATCATTTTCATACCTGATAAAGCGTGCCGGTTCATCTTCGTCAATAAGCCGGCATTCTTTTTTTAAGAGGACTATTTTTTAAGCTCTTCAGCATAGCCTTTTACAAAAAGATCTAAGTTATCCGCAGCTGAATTTGCCATTTCTGTAATTGACAGCTTTTTCTTAGACTTAGCCACAAGATTTTTCAGGTAAGTTCTTAAAAAGCCATCGGCATATCCTTTCTCTTGAAGGGCTTCTCTGAGTGCGCCCATAGCATCCATTTCTTTTTTAGCTGGTGATTCATCTACCTTATGATCTTCCATCAAGCTTTCACCGTCATCTTCATGCTCGCCAGGTGAAATTCCGACAATGGCGCACAACGAATATCTTTTCATATAAGTCATGTACTTACCTACGTCTTGAGCAGTCATTTTGGGGGGAGAAATGCGAATCGTAGACTTTATCCACTGGCCACTAATGTGCATCAAAATAGTGTGGAGACATGGTCCTAGCGCGCTCTCGGTCGTCACTTGAGTTACGGCAAGCCCATTGCTAGTTAAAGCTTTCCGCGCACAGTTCCACACTTCCGTAAGAGTTGCGTATTTGCTTTTATAATACTCATTCTCACCTCGTTCTGCAGCTAGGAGAGTTGAACTTTGCGCTTTTGACAAAGCTTTAGCAATTTCTGTTATCTCATCAGAATGTAATTTCTCTGGCTGAGGCTGATATGTGATTGTTTCCATTACTTTACTCCACGGTTTTTAGTTTAACGGTCCAACTGTATCTTTTTGGCCCACGAAAATCTTCAAAGTTGGTTTCCGGGTGAGCGTCTTGCGCTGTCTTCCAGCTTTTTAGCCCTTTCGCGCAGTCATGAGTGAGTTTAAATCTATCGTTTGAATAATCTTTAAGCCCGCACGCAACTACCAGTTGTTTTTCAGCTTCTTTCAAGGCTTTTTGGGATTTTTTTAAAAGTTCTGCAACTTTTTCTTTATTGATAACAGCCTTCCGGTACAGCACTTCAGCTTCATTTACATACTTGTCAGAAACTATTTGATTCTGATACTGTGAAGTTTCATCAGTTTCCGTGTGAAGT
>SDBT01015186.1_pt1 | contig 12249 bp, 19 predicted proteins | sample 2277101 | NCBI WGS metagenome assembly SDBT01 (sample SAMN10404973, study PRJNA504765) | marine sediment metagenome | isolation source: marine sediment core GS10_PC15, 103 cmbsf | place: Arctic Ocean: Southern Knipovich Ridge | collected 2010
CTTGAACGTTACAGGGCTTGATGAAGCATTGATTGGTAATGGTACAGATACATTAGCCTATGCTCAAATCACTCCAACTGTGGATGTATCAACCTCTGACACTTTGCAGGTTGATTGGGAACTTACGTTCCTTGGAGCATAAAGAATAATGGCTTTAGTTGAACGTCTGATGCATTTAGACCCCGATGAAAGTAGGGACATGGGAGTCCACGCCTTCTTCGCGGCAGCTGTCGAGATCAACGCTGGGGAAATAACCGTAACTCAGTTGAAAAATCACCTGAATACAACGGTAGAAGATGACGTTGATCTCGACGCATTGATTGCTATGCTCACTGGACTCAGTATTGCTGACCGTCAAGTACTTCTCAATCGCTGGCACTCAGTTTTTATTCTTGCTGAGACTAATGATAGTGATCCTGTACCAGGTTATGACACCCCTGCAAATGTTAGAACCAAACTAGGCATCTAATGGCCTTCGAAGCAAAGGCGGGCAACTTCGCAATCAGAACTTCGAACGGCTCGCAGCAGATCACCGGGCTCGGCTTCGATCCAAAGCTCGTCATGTTTTTTCCGACCCGAAATACAGCGGACGGAATAGTCGCTCACGCGATGCTCGGCTTCGGGGCCGCTATAAGTTCCAGCGAACGCTTCGACGCTCAGGTGACCAATGAAGATGGTCAGGGTAGCGCCGACGCGATCGGGCACATGGCCACGCTTAAGTGCTTAAGCGCCCACGTCTATGGGACGAATAATGTTGTCTACGATGCCGACTTCACCTCGATGGATACCGGGGCTTTCACAATCGACGTGGTTAACCCGGACACCGGCGCCTTTCGGGTTGGATACCTGGCCCTCGGAGGGACCGATCTAACCAACGTAAAGATCGGAACCTTCCAGGCCGACAACGCCACCGGAGATCAAGACATCACCGATGTCGGCTTTCAACCAGACTGCATAATCATCATCGGCACGAATGAAGATGATGCGATAGATACGCCTGAAAATCATTTCCAATTCAACATCGGATGGGCCACGGCTGAGAGCGCCGAGCGAGGGGTCTGGTCACAGTCGGGCCGGAATAACGTCGTGACCACTGTAGAAAATAAGGCCCAGGTCACCAATGCAATCATCAACGCCCTGACCAGAGACGGAGCCATCACGGGTGTCGCTGAACTAACATCATTCTTGAGCAACGGGTTTCGGCTCAACTGGTCGAACGCCATCGACGAGTTTTATTTCTATATCGCTTTGAAGGGCGGGCAATATTTAGCCGGGGATATGACGACCCAAACATCAACAGGCGAGTTCTCCGAAACAGGCGTGGGGTTCGAAGGGAGTGCAGCGATGTTTATGTCATGGGATAACCCAGCCAGTGCCAGTGTCATAGCTAATACCGAGCTTTCATTAGGTATTGCAACATCATCTACAGAACAATTTGTACGGGGCCATCAGACCGAAGATGCTTTGGGTACGAGCAGTACTGATCAATGGTCTGACGATGCTCTGGTCTACCAGAATTATGATCAGGCGCAGACGTTAGAAGGTTCAGCTGATTTCGTATCGTTCAACTCAGACGGCATTACGCTTGACCAGATCGACGCAGACCCAACAGCTGGGAACGAATTGCTTTATTTGATTATGGGAGATTCTGCAGGGGCTCCAGCAGGTATTCCTAACAAAGTAGTACAGGTGGAGCAGGCAATTAATCGAGCAGGAAACTTTTAGGAGGAAGTGATGGCAGAAGTATATACGATGTGGAACGCGGCAGAGCCGACAACGGTGGTCTTACCTGAAATGGCGGTTACAACGTCGCTTAAGACCTTGCTTCAAGTGAAGCTAGGCAGGGCAGGGGTCTTTGGCACGATTGTAGAATGGGGTATCTCGTTCAGCGGGTCAGCAGCAGCAGAGCCAGTTAATTGCGAGTTAATCTCTACTGGAACTGTGGCTGCGACAGTCACAGCTTATGGTACTCTCGACATTGTACCAAGAAATCCGGGCACAACCATTCCTACTGATCTTGACCCATTCGATTGGGGAACAGCGGCCAGTGGTTTTGATGGCTCCGCCGAAGGTACCATTACGACTACGAGGCTCCATAACGTTCAGTTAATCGCACCTACTAATCAGTTTGTACACCAGTTTCCACTCGGTCGGGAACCAATGTTTGACCACACCGACTTCTTGAGGATCAGGGTTCATGCACCAGCGGCGGTTAACGCCATTTGCTACGTTTCTATAGAGGTCTAAATGTCGCGTCTCGGCAGAGCGCAACCGTTCCCCCCGATTATTCAGGGGGTTAAATTACAAGCACCATCAGCATTTTTTGTTACTATTGATGACGATGTTGGTATTACTGACACAATCTCTAACGCTAGAGGTATAGTTGTCCTCTTTGCTAACTCTGTAGGTATAACAGACATAATTTCCAATGCGAGAGACATAGTTGTTAGCTTTGCCGACAACGTTGGTATAACTGATGCAATCTCTAAATCAGCAGGAAAAATTGTAGCATTTGTTGAAACAGTAGGCATAACTGACGTTATCTCTAATGCTAGAGATATAGTTATTAGCTTTGCTGAGGCAGTAGGAATAACCGACGTAATTTCCAAATCAGCAGGCAGATTTCTAGTATTTGCAGAAGCAGTTGGAATTACTGATGCAATTTCGAAAGTTGGAACTTTTATAAGGACTTTTCAAGAATCAGTAGGCATTACCGATGCAATCTCTAAGTCAGCAGGAAGATTTGTTGCATTTGTTGAAAGTGTTGGGATTACGGATGCGATTTCTAAATCTGCGGGAAGATTTGTAGTATTTGCTGAGTCGGTTGGAATTACAGATGTAATCTCGAAATCGGCAGGAAGGTTTGTAACTTTAGCTGAGGCAGTAGGAATTACTGATGCAATTTCAAAAGTTGGAACTTTTGTAAGGACTATTCAAGAATCAGTAGGCATCACGGATGTCATTTCTAACGCTAGAGACATTGTAATAAGTTTTGCGGAATCAGTAGGCATTACTGACGTAATCTCTACAATAGTATTCAAATTAATAACTTTAGCTGAAAACGTTGGAATTACTGATGCTATATCTAACGCAAGAAATATAGTTCTAAGCTTGGCTGAATCGGTAGGCATTACTGATGCTATTTCAAAGGTTGGAACTTTTGTAAGGACTATTCAAGAGTCAGTCGGAATCACCGATGCTATTTCAAAATCCGCTGGCAGAATAGTGTCCTTTGCCGAAAGTGTCGGAATAACTGATGCTATTGCTACAGCTGTAATTAAACTTGTAACTCTAGCTGAAAACGTTGGAATTACTGATGCAATTTCGAAAGTTGGAACTTTTATAAGGACTTTTCAAGAATCAGTAGGCATTACCGATGCAGTAGCTACAGCTAGAGACCTCGTACTAAATTTCGCAGAGTCTGTAGGAATCACGGATGTCATATCTAAATCGGCGGGAAGAATTGTTGCACTAGTTGAGAGCGTCGGTATAACTGACACGATTACTAATGCGGTATTCAAACTTGTGGCCTTGGCAGAATCAGTAGGCATAACAGACTCAATTTCTAATATAAGGGAGTTATTTAGAACTGTTATAGAATCAGTAGGAATCACTGATGCTATATCAAAATCGGCAGGAAGAATTGTAAGTTTTGCAGAATCAGTAGGAATCACAGATACAATTTCCAATGCAGTATTTAAACTTGTAGCATTATTTGAAAATGTTGGAATCACAGATACTATTTCCAAAGTTGGAACTTTTATAAGAACAATTCAAGAGTCAGTTGGAATTACGGATGTAATTTCTAAATCTGCGGGAAGAATTGTAGCATTGGTTGAAAATGTTGGAATCACCGATACAATTTCTAGATCAGCGGGTAGGATTGTAGCACTGGTTGAAAGTGTTGGAATCACAGATACAATTTCCAATATTGTACGTATAATTATAACATTATTTGAAAGTGTTGGAATCACGGATACAATCTCTAAATCAGCAGGAAGATTTGTTGTGTTTGTAGAATCAGTAGGAATTACGGATATAATTTCCACCGCTAGGGACATAGTAATAAGTCTTGCGGAATCGGTTGGTATCACAGATGCAATTTCCAATGCTAGAGATATTGTAGTAAGCCTCGTAGATAATGTAGGTATCACAGATGTAATTTCTACGGCAATCATTAAACTTATCACACTAGCTGATTCGGTGGGGATTACTGATACAATTTCCAATGCAAGAGACATAGTTAGATCATTGTCTGAAACGGTTGGTATTACAGATATAAGAACCCACGTTGGAACTTTTGTAAGAACTATCCAAGAGTCCGTGGGCATAACTGACGTATTCAGTGCTTCTGTAGCCTTCGTACGTAGCATTTCTGATACAATAGGTGTAACAGATACTATTCAAAGAACCTTAGGATTCATTGTCTTGTTATCCGATACGATAGGTATTACGGATACACTGACAACCGTAAAAACTTTTGTACAAAAATTCATAGGGAAAATATTAGCGGCTCTGTCTTTGGTAGACAGAACCATAGATGAACTTTCTATTATAACTAGAGAGTTATCAGCAAATAGTACGATTAGCAGAAATATAGCTTTTTCATCTGTTCAAGTAAGAACACTGGCTGGCTTATCGACTATTGACTTGGAGGACCCAAATGCCTAAATTTTATGTGGGGGATACTCCCCTACTTAGAGTAGACGCTGGTGCTGACATCAGCGACGCCTCCGTGTATAGAATCCTCTTCTGGAAACCGGCTGGAGCGTCTGGACACTTTGTAGGCACTCTGTCTGGTACGCAACTCATTGAGCATCAAATTACAGAAACAACGATACTGGATGAGAAAGGAACGTGGAAGTTTGCTTCTTTCATTGCCGTAACTGGCGGATTAGAATACACAGGCGAAACGTTTGAACAACAAATATTTATGAGAGGGAGATAACAATGGGTGATTGGTGGAATGTAAATAAAGTTGTGAAAGTGTGGTCAGGCCACGCTAACAGTGCTCAAAGGAAGGGTGATATATACCCTCCAGCGGGATTGGAAACTATTGATGAATATCAAGGGTCCGTGGAGTTCAACCCTGAGGATTTGAGGTTTGATCTTGATGGGAGGTTTGAGGATGATCCAGACCCCAGCTATCCGGATTACTGGGTACGAGTGTCCGATCTGAGCAAAGACCCCTTTGAGGACCCTGTACCAGGACCAGGCCCCGATCCTGATCCAGTACCTGATCCAGTACCTGATCCAGTACCTGTTCCGGGCGATATTAGTGATGAAGAAGCGGGTGCCGCATTACGGACAATCGTAAATTTTATCCTAATGTTGATAAAGGGGTAATAATGGCTATTAAAGGATTTGACAGTAGATACTGGAACGGCCACTTACCCACAGGTTATGACTTTGAGTTTTATATAGCGAAAGCTACACAGAACTCGGAGTTCGTCAGCCCAGAGTTTCGTATGCAATGGGAATCAGCTGCACAGTTAGGATTGAAACAAGGTATGTACCATTATTGGCAGAAATTTGCTGACTCCAAGAGTCAGGCTAGGTGGTATAAACAGATTTCCGACGAAGTTGGTGGTCCCGGGTATTTCCCGCCTATCCTTGACATAGAGGACCCCAGAGCATCGAAGTCTCTGGATACTGCACACAAAGCATGGGATACTCTAGACGAAATGGAACAACTCTTTGGTCAAGAGGTAATGGTGTATACTGCAAATTGGTGGTGGCAATCATGGATAGAGCCGTTCATTTCAAGCTCTCACCCATTTTACTCTCGAGTACTATGGGAAGCTGATCCGCCTCCTCCTACTCGAATTGCTTGGCCTGATAATAAAATTGTCATAGTGCAGGAGGTTTTGGATTGGAATGCTCCAGGATTCAATGCCGGAATTGATGTCAATGTTATTACTGACGTAAACTGGTATAACGGATTGGGTGGAGAAGAGCCTAATCCCGAACCCCCACCCGGAGAAGAGATTATTATCTTGAAGCCGGGATTGTATAGAGTAGAACCTTAGATAGCGATAAAACCATTGTGGCCGACTGAGTATAAAGTAATTACTCAGCCCTACAAAGGTAATGCACACAAAGGAATAGACATACGTGCATTATTTGGGACCAAAATCTTTGCTTCTATAAGCGGTAAGGTTATTTTCGTCCACAATAATAGCTTATATGGACAGCACATTATTGTGCAATCTGGTAACAAAGAACTCCTGTACGCTCATATGGCTCCACCTATTGTGGCAGTTGGAGATATAGTTGAACGTGGTCAAGTTATCGGCACGTCAGGCGGTACAGGTTATATCACTGGACCACATCTGCATTTTGAAGTGTGGGTTGATGGAAAACACACCGACCCCCTTGTTTTTTTACGGAGGTAATAATGGAAGAACGGAAATATCACAGTGGCTTAGTTTATAATATTCTTTCATGGCTAGTAGACAAGCTTTTAGGCGGAGCTGTTATATGTGAGGAGTGCGATGACTAGAAATAGTTGGAGAGAGCTATGGACATGGAAAAACTAGAAAATGACATAAATGACATTAAAACAGATATATCACTGATTCGAAAAGTCCTGATGGGGGAAGGCGAAAGCAACCCTCATGGGGGTCTAGTAGGAAAAGTAATCAAAATTGACACAAAGCAGAAAATAATAATTGGAATTCTGGCTGCTATAGGGTTGGGAATGCTGGGCCTAGCATTTGGTGTGGCACAGTATCTAATTACCTTTGCACTTGTTCCATTGCCCTAACAACCAAGGAGAAAAAGATGGCACACGAATATTCATTCGATAAAACAGAGCTTTTTAATCGCTCGAATGTGGTAGGCTATGGACAAGGGTTTAAGGAAGTCGGTGGAAACGTTACAGATGAACGTGCTTTAGTTGTAATGGTAAGCAAGAAATTACAGCAAGAGGACCTCATGCCAGATGACTTCGTTCCTCTGGAGATTGGTGGACTACCTACAGATGTTGTAGAAACTGGTACCTTTAGAGCTTGGGCTCATAGGACCTCTAAACAGCGTCCTGCACCCGGAGGTGTAAGCATTGGACACTTTGGTATCTCGGCTGGAACTTTTGGTTCAGTAGTCAGAGATGCTTCAACTGGACAGAGGCTTATTCTATCTAATAACCATGTACTAGCTAACAGTAACAACGCTAGTCTTGGTGATGAGATTTATCAACCGGGAACAGCTGATGGTGGAGGTGCGGCAGATCAGATTGCTGAACTGTATAACTTTGTACCTATCAATTTTGGAGGTGCTTCCGCTTCTTCTGCACTATCAGACACTGTAGCGGCTGTGGGAAATCTGATCCTTGGACTACTTGGAGATGGTTGTCGCTTAGTTTCTGAATGTTCGGAAGTGGTGAACCTAGTAGATGCGGCAACAGCCCTACCACTGAAAGATAGTGATGTCTTAGATGACATTTTGGGCATCGGTGCTGTATCTGGATACAAGGCTCCCTATATTGGACAAGCAGTAAGGAAGTCAGGACGTACGACTGGACTTACTCACGGAAGTATCACAGTAGTTGACGCTGTTATCAATGTTGGCTATGGTGGAGGAAAGTCTGCCATTTTCGAACAGCAGATTGTTAGTGGCTACATGAGTGACCCTGGGGATTCGGGCTCTCTCTTAGTAGATGAAGAGGACAATGTGGCAGTAGGACTACTGTTTGCTGGCTCCTCGTCAGCCACTATATACGGAGAGATGGCAAATGTACTCGATCTTTTGGACGTTACAATCTAAGATGAATTAATATGAACAAACTCGGATGGGACCGCGGGACATGTATAAAATTGAAGTAGTTCAAATGGAGAGGAAAATGCACGAACATATAGAATTGAATCACGCCCATGTTTTACTGTATTGCAAGACTTGCGATATAGTTTACTGTGAAGGGTGTAAGAAAGAGTGGAAAAAGGAAATTCCGACGTTGACTTATCCTACTACTGTATGGTACGGTAATACCACAGGTCACGACCACTATACATTTCCTGACAATGACACGACAGCGGTAATAACTATAAGCTAGTGAAAATAATTTGGAGACTATTCCTATTAAGTACGACCGCCTTCTTTTTAGGTATATTCGTCGACATTCCAGCAATAGTTATCATATTTGCATTTACGACCTTTGTACTAGGTGCTGCGATAATAGGAATAGATAGGGGCGACAAAAATGACGAAACACACGAAAAAGACAACTAAGACAAAGAAGAAGAAAAAGAAGCGTAAAACGATATACGGTAGATAGTAGCTAAATACCGTACAACGAGCACCTGAGCAACATGGGAGCGTTTCGTACGGTGTAGATAGATAAGGAGCGTAACAATGTGTGATAAATGCGAAGAATGTACATGCTGTGGCGGTTGCTGCGGCAATTAGAACAGTTCGGTTATCAGCCTAAAGTAAGACAGACAGATAGATAGATAAGGAGACAGACAATGAACATAACTATGGAATACATACCAGCATCAGCAAGATATGGTATACAGTGTGACGCATACAGAGTAGTAAAGCGATTTCCAAGAACCTACGAAGATATTCAAAAATACTTATTTGAATATGTACATGGGTATTACACTCCGTTCCCCATGCCTGCACTAGAAGAAGATTGGGATTGGGGCGACGAGAATGATTATACAGGATTCATGGTCTTGACTACTTTTGTCAGAGGAGATCATGGTATGGAGTTACTAGAGACATTAGTGCTCCAAAATACAAATGTCTACATAATGAATGAAACAGGTTCTACAGTAGACCGACTTAAAATCTAAAAAGTAACTGTCTTATTTGAAAGAATCCTCACCGACATGGTGGGGATTTTTTTTTAAATTTTTAACGACATCGACATCATTTGATCCATTACGTCCGTGATATACACACCACCCTCTCCGAAAGTTTAGTCCCCCCTCAATTTTTATTGAGGTGGGGGGTAGTTAATTGACCTTAAGCACTAACACAAAATTGACATTTTGTCAAGCGAGTTTCTCATATAACCTTAATGTTGATTTCTACTTAAGATCGAGTATTAATAGTATACTATTCCTAGTTGGACGCACAAACAGAAACTTAAAAACTAAAAAACAAAAGAGGGCGAATATGGAAGCCCGAACGCTGGAAGCGGCAGGACTTCTCGGGATCGAGCAGAGCCCTCCAGAGCGACGGTAGACAAAAGTTAAACCGTGGCAACCTAGATACTGGCTTAGTATAGCCTATAGCCTAATCGAAAAGAGGTTGTAATGCCTATTAACACTGGTAAGGTTAAACAAATAATGTCAAGCATTCGGCAGGTAATTTACGATTTTCACTATGTCGCGAATGCGCCTACACAATTTTTTCAAAGGGACTCGTTTCCCGAAATTTCAGCGACTATTAAAATGCTGGGACGTAAGGCGGCGTTTAAGGTTGTATTGGAATCGCGATACAATCCAGCTATTCACCCTAAGACCGGCGAGCGCGGCAAACATTCTGCTAGGGTATTCTTAAATCTACTAGCATCCCAAAAGATACGGGATAAGAGTGTAATGCCTACGTACAATGGACTCCTAGTATGGTGTGCCGCTAAAATGGTAACATCGCGAGCACGTAGTCTAGAAGGCGCCTTAATGTCACAAGCCTTCAACATGCTAGAGAACGCGGGCGGTAAGTTGCAGGTTATGCGAATACGTGATACCGAATACTCTAGGGACGACATACTAGCACGTAGGGACGACCTCTTGCTTAACCTAGAAGTATCTGTAGAACATGGCACAGTGAAACAAATCACTGGACTAAAATCCCAGCGAATGGAATCGGATATCACTCTCTGAATTAGAGAAAAGAGTAAAATTCTACACTAGAGAATGATCCGCTATAGGCTATACTAAAACGGTATCTAGGGGGAATCGAAAAGAGGTGTAGCATGGCACGTGAAACCTATATTCAAATGTTTGACAAGCGAATCAATGCCTACATAAACCTGACTCCCGCGGAAGCTAACGGAGTCAACGTATGCCGCGAGTTTATGCTACAGGCAGAAACATACGCTAGGGAGGGCAAAAACATAGACTCGTTTTATGCACTTGCTAGAGTGGAACGCGATAGATTCGCAGAGGACACTAACGCATGGAATCTATGCGAAAACGCGATAGCAGAATCAAGCGCAAAAAGATTTATGCGAGATTTAAAATCCGGTCGAGTCAAGATTAACTAGCAGACTCCCCCTAGATACCGTGAAAAAAATTTTTTGCAGCCCGAATACTTATGTTAGGATCAAATGCGTATAGCCACCATGCGTATAGCCAAAAAAATTTTCGCGTGTTTTTTAAGTACCCGGTTAACCAGTTCTTCAGTACCCATAACGGGTACGACTTGTCTACGAACATCAAGGCATATTCTGGTACCAAGTTCTAGGGTACCGGACCGTTTGGGAAATTGACATCAAGGACTAGGTACCCCATTACCCGGTACTGTGTTGTACTCTCTAGAGTTCTGGTATATCTTTTGATTAGGTACCAAAGTACCGGTTCTGGATCATTAAGGAAATTGACATCAAGGCATATATTTGGTACCCAGCTACCCATTTCACCACTTATAATGTCTTTCCTGCCTATACAGACCTTTTAAGTACCCAGATACCCAGTTCTCAGCACAACTCAAGCCTGAGTTCTACTATATTAAAAAAAAATTATAGGTATTTACTGTATTAGGGGTTGTTGAGAGCAATAGCGTAAAGGGGTTACTACTCGGCTAAGGGAGTATAATCAAATAACGTGTGATCATCCTCTGTCTGAGTAAAACACGAAATTTGATATTTACCATCTTCTACGTCATACAAGATATAGATTTGAGTCTCCTTATCATGGTTATCATCGTATGTAAGGATAACTATATCTTTCGCGTACAACTCACCTTGGTGATAAAGATTAGCTCCGATTTCTACTTTGACAGCCATTTGTACTCCTATTCTATTTTTAATGTGCTATTGCTCTCCCCCTCATTCTAGCACAGCGGTTCCTGCAGTTCATGTTGATTTGAACTCAAATCTGAGTACTGTGGTATGCAGTATTGTGGGTTGTACCCAATGGTTCACATGTACCAATACAGTTCATCTGTACTAGCTAAGGTGTGATGTACTAGGTATTATATATCTCTTTTAAGACTTAGTACATGGTACGTACCCCGTGTGTTCGGTAACAGGATTATATTCAATACTGACATCAAGCTAAGTACCTGACTAATCAAAGCGGCGATTAAAAAAAATAACCGAGTACAAACCTGTGTTAGCGTCTGTACTCGGTGTTTAGCTATAACCTTGTAATAGTTACTACATCAGTAGAGGGCCAATTTTGTTTCTTGTAGAAGTAACCTATCCACTCTAATAGATGAGGTAAGCAGAACCCAAAAGTATTCCACTTAGGATTATCAGTATCAATGGGAGTTATTGTGAACTCAGCATCTACTGCATCATTATTACTATTAAAGCACGTTGTACAAAGTTTAGTGGGCATTAGATTATTTCACCTATACCCATTTGATTTAGTATTTGTTGCTTTATAGATAATACTTGTATTATACTTTTATCGGGTAATTTAAAAGAAATAGTAAGACGATCTATTTTATCTTCACACTCATTCCTATTTTGTGCTTCTATTAGAAATGTTCTAGTATTGTCCTCAAAAACATTAAGATAATTTAGTTTTAGTATTCTTAACCTAACAAAGAATATCATCAGACTAACTCAAATGCTGTAGAACCCATTGTGGGTATTCTATATTCACTAGAAGTGATAGTAATGATCTTCTGCCCATAGGGTACATATTCCATAGCATATTTAATAGCATTAGGAGATGTTAGACTATTAAGTACTAATATTTTTCTAGTCTTTCTATTACCTTGTTCATAATCATAAACAATGGTTACTAGATAATGTGATCTATCAGCATCTTTATTCATAAGGGAATTCACCTATATCTAATTCACTAAGTTCTAATGCTTCCCTATCATACTCTGCTTGTCTACTAGTATCAATCCAACGTATCAAAAGGTATAAAAGAATACTAAGGGTGATTGCGATTGTACCCAAGATTAAGTTCATTTTGTTGTTGCCTTTGGAACTTCCATTTGAGCTGACATTACATCTACAGGAGGATTAAACTCTGCCATCATAAGCCAAAAATCATAATCACTATCTAGGGACTCTAATTCCTCTATATCAATAGTCATACGAATTTGAAGTACACACATAAC
>SDBT01015187.1_pt1 | contig 12248 bp, 7 predicted proteins | sample 2277101 | NCBI WGS metagenome assembly SDBT01 (sample SAMN10404973, study PRJNA504765) | marine sediment metagenome | isolation source: marine sediment core GS10_PC15, 103 cmbsf | place: Arctic Ocean: Southern Knipovich Ridge | collected 2010
CTAAACCAGCGTTCCTCTGTCCCGTGTCTGGTTTCAAACTAACCCTAGGAAGGGTTCCATTAAACCACTAACGGAGACGTGACTCTGCTTTCCAGCGGCGTATGCCAGCTAATCTAGACCTTTCCAATGTCCATCCGGAAGACTTTAGAGGATTCCAGATGCTTTCAGGGAGGACATAGCTTTAGCAGTACTTAAGACCAAGACCCTTAGTAGATCAACTTCTTTTTAGATCTGTTAGAGACACCAGCTACTAGTTGCTAAGTGGTGGAATTAAACTATGTCTAAATAAGGCTATATGGAGGATCGAACTCCATATCCTTAGCAGGGTTTGCAATTAACCGCACATCACCGCAAGCTACGCAATGTTTTAACGGTTTACTCAGTATCGTTATAGTGGACGGAGGACCAAGCAGATTTTGGAAGTCCCTTGTTGGCTGTCCGTCAAGCCTTTAGCTGAAATCACCATAACCCAGAATCTAGTCTTCCACTAACGTACCAAAATCACCAGATCTTTGAACTAAAGAGGGCGGAGTCCTACACATTGCCGACGTTCCCCCCTAGCAGCTGGAAGAAAAAAGAAATCTACGGATTACAGGTATTGGTTGTTAAGGTGCTGAAGATTGTTCACCCTTATGCATATATTATATCATGGAATTGTATCTATTGTCAACTTCGAATATACAAAAACCTTAAAAGCTTAGTTTAGTTTTTAGGTTAGGGTAGATGGGTTTAGATATATGTCTTCTTGATTTAAGTGGTTTTTTAATGTATAATAGAAGTATAGGATAAGAAGGTTTAAGGTAGGGGAGATTAAGAATGGTTTTTTGGGTAGTAGTTTTTGCCAGTATGGCAGGATTCCTTAGTCTTTTTTATTACTTTGATAGAGAGATTGATCGACTTAGTATAGAGTCTGGGTTTGAGGTTCCAGTTGATTTGGTTAGAGATCAGCAAAGATTAGAGGTTGAAACTTTTTTAGTTGATAATTTAAGATGTAGATCTAATTTGGCAGAGAGTTTTAGACCTTTAGACAGTTTTGGACAGATACAGTCATTTCCTAAACAGGAGGCTGAGGTTAGTATCTTGGTAGGGAAATCTAAGGATTTATATATTGATAGTAGAATTCCAGGTCAGACGGTTAGATTTGTTTTATGGGAGTCTAGTAATTTAGTAGAGGATAAGCCAGTTCCAGTTGTAATTTTGGTTTATGGATTTGGAAAGTCTTCCAAGGATTTAGTTTTAGGGGATACAGATTCAGAGGAATCCAGTTTAGGATCTAAGTTTTACAGAGATGGATATACTATAATAGTTCCTTTTCTATTTTCTGATCCTGTTTGGGTACTGAAGATGCATTCTCTGTTACAGTATACAGATAGTAGTCTGGAGGAAGTTTTAGTAGCTAAATTACAGGCTATTTTGGATTATGTGGATCAAGAATATCCAGCTAGTCCAGTTCTTATATATGGGGAGGATTGGGGATCAGTTCTAGCTAGAGAATTGGGAGTTCTGGACTCTAGAGTAGATTTAGTTATTACTAATAAGTTTTCTGGGGATCCTATAAGATTACTTAGAGATAAGGGAGTAGAGATTTTGGAGGAGTCTCAATGGATGTTTGGAGTTCTAGGAGATTCTAGTAAGTGTACTATAGGTCAGTTAGGGTCTTTTATAAGATTAAGTCCGACTCCGCAGATTATAGTTAGGGAATCCGGAACTGTATATGACTATTCTTTGGGGGCTTTAGTAAGCTCTCTAATTACTGAGTATTTAAAGGTAGGGGCTGAGGATAAAGTAGTTTTAGTAGAGGATTTGGAAAATGTTCATAGTCTAGTACAAAGACTTCTGGACTTGGATGGATAGGTTTTTGTATATGTCAATTTGACAGTCTAATCTGTTTACTGATATAATAAATGTATCAAGATATTGGGATTTATTGGGTTGGGATATTTAGTCCAGAAAAGGAGGTGTAGATGATATGGTAGCGATTCTAATTGGAATCATGATTTCCATTGTGGTGGGTATCACCCTGATCCCTACAATTCTGGATACTATTGATTCAGTGCCTACTACGGCTCCTAATGGATTAGAAGCTCTGATTGACGTACTTCCGTATGTCTTCGTAGCAGTGATCTTGATGGGGGCAGTGGCTTGGATCAGTGGTAGTACAGAGTAGAGATCTATTTGGTGTTTAGTTAGGGGGCAGGAGTTTGCTTTTGGGAGGTGGACTCCTGTCCTTAACTTATTGATTTTTAAGGAATTTGGGGTTTGGATTATGAATAAGAAGAAGTTTAAGTTTGGTTCCGGGAAGTTTGGATTATCTAAGCCTAAAACTCCTAAGGTTAAGATTAACAAGGGGTATGAAGCTTGGGTTAAAAAGGGAATGAAGATTTTAAATAAGGGATAAAGAGATGTCTCTATTAGGAAAGTTTCTTTTGTTAAAGTGGGAAGCTGGATATCCCGGAACTGGGCGGATTTCAGGATTTGAGTCTCTGTCTAGTTTAGAAAAGGGGGTAGCTTTGGGATCTAGGACTCTGTTTAAGAAGGAAATTAAGGCTAAGTTGGGGGGGGAGGAGACTTTTGGGAAAGGGGTGTCTAAAAAAGTTTCTTTGATGGGTTTTAGGAGATAGATTAGGGAGGTTTGGTTTAGAGGAGGAAAGTTTTAGTGGAGATTTATTGGAGAGAATAACTGGTTTGATTATTATAGAGAAGAGTCCCAGATAGGAAGGGGAAGGTCTATAGATGGTTGTCTTAATGACTCCTGAGCAAGCTAAGGCTTCTGTGGACTTAGCAGTGTCCCTAGGGACTTTTACTGAGAAACAGGCAGAGCAGCAGTTAGAGGCTTTGCTTGCTCAGGGAGAGATTTTAGCTTCTAAAGATGAGATAGAGGATCTCCAGATCCAGGAAGAGTCTAAGGTCCAAGATTCGGAAACTGCTGTAGTCAGTAGCGGATCTGGGCCTATTACTGTCCGTATTGGAGATACTGCTATAGGAACTGGACAGGCAGATCCCGAGGAGGCTAGGAAAGTTCTTGCCAGTCAGGGGTATTCTGAAGGTGAGATTAAGAAAGCTTTACCCTCTGGATCTATATCTGTATCTGAGGATCTATTAAAAGAGTGGTCTAAGAGACAGTCTTCTTCTGCAGATATGACTTATGCTCAGGCTAAAGCTACAATGGAAGCTGCCGTGGAGAAGGGACAGCTTACTAAAGACCAGGCGGTTAAGAATCTAGGAGAGTTAATTTCCTCTGGATTTGCCTCTGGACCCAGTTTATCTATAGATTTGGGGGAACTTCCTGATACTAGGGAGGAATTGGAGGAGTATAGAAAGTCTATTTTAGAGGAAGCTAAATCTAAGTCTTTAAAAGGAGAGGATACTTCTGAGCTTCAGGCTAAAATTACAGAATCTTATAATAAGTTAATAGCTATAAGTGGGGGGATTAGGGCTCCTACTGGAGAGATTACTCCTGGAACAGCTCCTTTAACTGAGTCTCAGTGGAAAGACTATCAGGAAGTTTTAGGAAAGCTAGATACGGATTTTAAGGTAGAAGATGGATATGATTTAATAGGGGCTTTAGGAGTTATTCCAGATACGGATTTGGAGTTAGTTTTTAGAGTTGCTGATATTGAGAAGGCTTATAAGGATAGAGATCTTCAGGAGTCTTATAGTCTAGTAAAGGCTAAGTTAGATAAAGATTTTAGATTGGGTTCTGGATATGATCTTAAAGCTGCTTCTAAGGTTCTAACCTATGAGGAGATGGTTTTAGGATTCGGGTCTGATTATGGGCATCAGTTAAGTTTAATTTGGGATAGAGAGAGGACTACTAGAGACAGATCTAAAGAAGTTGAGACTGCTCTGAAGTCTGGAGTTAGAGTTTCAGAAGCTTTATTACAGGAGGTTTATGGGGGGGAAGTTGGGTCCGAGTTAAGACAGTATCAAAGTCTACAAAGTAAGTTTTCTGAAATTCCTGGAATTAAGTCAGAAGACGGGCAGGTCCATCTTTGGAAAGCTTTTGGCTATGGATGGGATGCGGTTCAGTTAGATCTTTTAAATTATTCTGGATCTGATATTGAGGAGGCTGAAGCTTATTATAAGGCTAATCTGGAATTTTTATCTATTGTAGATAAGTCTGATCCAGAATTAGGAATTATATGGAGATCCGGGGAAGGAACTTATCCTGGTAGAGCCCTAGTTGCTGGGGTTAGTATGCCTCTTTTAAGTTCTCTTCTAATTCCAGAGACTTCAAGACTTAAAGACAGTTCTAAAACTAGTAGTAGTCGACAAGCTAAGTGGATCCAGGAAAAAGATGACTATTTGGATAGAAAGTCTGAGCATCCGGAATTAACTCCGGAACAGGTTCTGGGAGTTGAGGCTAGGAGGATTAAGTCTAAAGTTATAGGAATTCTTGAAGAGAAACATCCTAAAGAGGCTGCTAGGTTAAGACAGGGACTTAAGGTTGATTTGGATGTTCTTGTTCTAGCTGGGATAGATCCGGATGATTTAAGGTTTTTGTTTCCTCCTAAGTTAGTTACCGAAAGTCTAAGACGGATTTGGAGGTCTGAACTTGAGAAGTCTCCAGGTTTTATAAAGTCTACTGCAGCTCCTACTCAAGCAACTGTTGATGCTAGAAGGTTAATAGTTGGAGAGTTAGAAAGGATAGGCTTAGCTTCAAAAATTGGGGATTTTAGAGTTAAGAGAGAGTTAGATTTAATTGAGTATTTCCAAGCTGGAGGATCTGAAGATCTTATAGAGGGAGTGTATTTATCTAAAGATATAGAGGAAGCTAAAAGATGGGTAAATATAGAAAAGCAGGTAGGAGTTACTGGAGCTAGAAGGCAGAAAGATCTTCAGCAGGTAAATTTAGATTTAGAGGAGAGGAGACAGGCTGAGTCTAAGTTACAAGCTATTCTTAGATCTGAAGGAAGGGAGGATCTTTGGTTTTTATATTCAGGTGAGAATAAGTTAGATATTATTGGAATTACTGCGGCTGGGGGATCCAGTTTATTAGGAAGTTTGGGGGCAGATCCAGAAGTAGTCTCAGCTGCTATAAGAGTTCTTAGTCTTTTGGAATCTAAGTTTCCTTTAGAGGCTTCTAGATTTGGAGCCACAGGCCGATTGGATTTAAAGAAGGCTTTGGATGCGGGAGTGTCTGGAGATGATTTAGAAACTTTAGGGTTTGATCCGGGTACTATATTTGTACTTAAGAAAGGACACTTTACAGCTCCTCCTAGTATTACTGGGGAACTTACTTTAGAGTCTAAAGATAGAAGGGATAAGATTCTAGATGAGATCCAAAGAGAATTAGATTTTCAAAGAGGGACAAGAGGGGGTTTAGCTCCTTCGGATCCTGATATTACCCAATCCGTTTTCTTTTCCACAAAAGAACAGTCTAAGCAAATAATTTTAACTAGTCTTAGAAAAGGTATTGAATCTGGGGCAATTAGGGTTGATGAAGGTTGGAAAACTTTAGAGGATATAAATAATCTAGAGATCAAAAAAGTTCCTGTAGGCCAGGAAGCTTATATGATTCCTGGATATGGAACTTATTTAAGCTACCAGGATATGAGAGAGGAACCAGATGCTCTTAATATAGGTTTCTTTATTCTGAGTGCGACTGGAGATGTTCTTCTATTTACGGGAGCAGGGTTTGCCTTTAAAACAGTTAGGATTCCTTTTTCTGCTGCAAAGGGTATAACTAAAACATCTATTGCTGAGGCTAAAGCTTTAGGAAGGTTAGTTCCTGGAGACGTGAAGGCTTTAGGAACTTTAGCAGCTAAGGGAGGGATTACTGGGGTTACAGCTTCAGGGGGAGGACTGGTAACTGGGACTAGACTTGGATTTAGGGGAGGAGTTTCTTCTGTTAGAGGAGTTGTAGGAGGTACTTCTGAAGCTGGGAGGCTTCTTTTAAGGGGAGGTAGGAGTTTAGTTAAAGCTCTTCCTGAGGTGGTTCCTACTACTAGGAGAGTAACTGGGGATATAGTTTCTACTATAGGTAGAGCTAGGACTGATCTATCTCTAAGTGCTAGGGAAGCTTTAGCTGCATCTCGTAGGGTTCCTGGACAGATACAGTCTGGACTTCGGGAAGGGGTAACTACAGTTAGATCTTTGCCTGGGCAGGCTCAACTTGGATTAAGGCAGGCTAAGTCTCAGATCCAGACTGGATTAGTAGAAGCTGCTAAAGGGGCTAGAGGAGCTTTTGGGACAGTTTCTAAAAGGATTGGAGATTTAGAATCTTCGGTATCTAGAGGTTTTGGAAGAGTTCAAGAGGGAACTAAGGCTTTAGCTTTACGTGGACAGACTGGGGTCCAAGTTGGTTTTACCAGAGTCCGGGGTTTGGGATCTGAAATTTCTGGTTTAGTTTCTAAAAGAGTTGCTAAAAGTAGGGAGGTTGTTAGGGGAGTTGGAGTTAAAGTTAAAGAAGCTCCTAGTCAAGTCCAGACTAAGGTTAAAGAAGTCACTTCCGGAGCTATTTCCGGGGTCCAGTCTGGAGTTGGTGGAGTCCAGACCAGTATAGGGACTGGAGTTAAAGCTACTAAGACCAAAGTTGGGCAGATAGTTACTACAGTTAAAGATTTGCCTATTAAAGTTGCTTCCGAGGCAGTTTTCAAAGCTAGAAATATTAAATCTAGAGTTGGAAGATTAGTCGGGACGATTCAGGATAGATCTGCCTTAGCTAAGTCTGATATCTTAGATAGATTTGGGTTAGCTAAGTTTGGGGTCCAGAGACAGTTCTTATTTGGTCAAGAAGGAGTTAGTAGAGGTTTATTAGCTGTAGGTCCCAGACTTGGACGTGGGGTATTTGCAGTTAAAAGAGGAATTGTAGATAAAGGTCTTTCGGTTCGGGAAGGATTAGGTCGAGGGATATCTTCAGTTAAATCTGGGGTGAGTTCAGGTTTAAGAGGAGTTCGGAGTCAGGTAAGGGGAGGAGTTAGACGAGTTAAGCCTACTTTTGAGAGGATTACTTCTAGTTTAAGGGAAGTTGCAGTTAGTGGACTAGGAACTCCTAAGAGAATTACTAGTAGAGTAGTAGAAGTTGGAGAGTCTCTTAAAGGAGGAATTCAGTCTAGAGTAGGTAGAGTCCAGTCTGAAGCAAGCAGACTTAAAGGGGAGGGCCTATCTAGATTTGAATCTAGTTTGGAGGGCTTAAGAGGGCATTTAACTGGAGCTAAGGAGGCTATTAGATCCAGATTTGTATCTGGAAGAGAGGGATTAGGATCTGGGGTTCGTAGATTAAGGCAGGAAACTGTTAGAGTTAGACAGGATTTTAGGGATAGATTTAGAAGAGGTAAAGGTTTTATAGAGGAAGCTGGAGTTAGAGTTTCAGGAGTTCCGGGTAGAATCCAGTCTAGGGTATCTGGATTTGGATCAGGTGTCCAAAGGGGAATTGGTCAAGGTTTAGGTAGAGTTAGGGAGGAGATCCAGGTAGCTCCTATTCGGGTTAAGGAGGGTTTTGGAACTGGGGTTCGCAGTCTTAAAGAAGCTTCTATTAAAGCTAAACAGGAGATTTTTAGTAGAGTTAGAGACTTAGAGGGAGGAGTTTTGGCTTCTCCTAGGGTAGCTAAAGCCGGAGTTAAGATTTTAGGATCTGGTCTTAGTCAGGGACCTAGTTTTGCTGGTAGAGCTGGATTAAGGGTTGGAAGGGCTGGGATAGGGGTCTCTAAGAGAGGAGCTACTAGACTTAGAACTGAAGCTAGTAGACTATCCGAAAAGGTTATGGCTGGGGACACTGAGTTTAAAATCCCTGGGGAACTTAAAAGGATTGTAAGGAGGGTTCCTGGGTCTGGATTAGTATCTAAAGTTAGAGTTGCTACTAGATTTGAGACAGATCGAGTTAGGGCTCTTTCAAAAGTTCTTCCAAGTACTCCAGAAGAAGATCTTTTGGATTTAGTTAGGAAGTATAGATTATCTACTCCTTCTGAGATTAGAGTTATAGAGATTAGAAAATTACGTCCTGATACTGAGTCTTATACCCGTTTGAGGGAGAGTTTAGAGAAAACTGCCCGAGATATACATAGTAGGCTTTTAGATTATGATACTCCTATAGATATTATGAGAAGGAGGAAGGCTATAGAAGGGCTTAAGTCTGCTAAAGCCGAGGCTTCAGCTTCTAGATCTAGATTTAGTTTGATGAAGAGAGAGGAGAGAGCTAAGGAATTTAGAGAGCTACAGGCTAGTCAGATTAAGTCTAGAGTTATGGAGGAGGTTGAAGGTAGGTCTATAGGGATGGCTTTTAGGGAGAGGCCCAGTTTAGAGTTTTGGAGAGGACCTCTGGATCCGAATCCTCAGCTTGGGGAGAGGTTTGGATTTCCACTAGGGGGTAGGAAAGTTGTTAAGACTTTTGAGGGAGGAGCTGGAGCTGAAACCAAGGCTGGACCAGAGGTTGGAGGATTTTCTTTAGAGACTGGGGAATCCTTAGCTTATGAGCTTCCTGTATCTGAAGGGTTTGGTCCAGGTTTATTTAAGGCTGAGGGGCCGTCTCCTATGGATTCTTTTATGAGGAGACCTTCTCATGATTCTAAGTCTTATCAGGATTTTGCTGATGCTATAAGGAGAGGAGGGGGCAGTTCTAAGGCTATTGCCCAGTTGGAGGCCTTAGCGGCTGAAGCTTCTAAAGGAGGTTCCCCTTTAGCAGTTCTGGATCGGTATGGAGTATCCTATACTAGACCTACTGCGGTCTCTTCTTGGGAGAGAGTTCCTTCGGATGTCCAGGAAGCTAGAACTTTCTTGGATTTGGCTTTTAGAGAAAACCAGAATGCTGCTAAGAGACTTCAAACTGCTAAGAAGGTTTTAGAGGATTTACTGGATCAGTCTAGATCTAAGTCTTTTGTACCTTCTAGACAGTATGAGTCCTCTCTGGGTAGAGTTAATCTTGAGATTTCAAAGGCTTTGGACACAATTTTAAGGTCAGAGTTAGCTATTCTTGGCTTGGAGGGAGTTTTAGGCCAAACAGTTTCTAAGGAAAAATTTGTGGGTGAGGAGACAGTCGGAAGGAGACTAGGCCTGGGGGAGGAGACTAGACAGAGTTTAGGTAGAAGGTCTGTTGGAGTTGAAGCTAGTAGATTATTAGGGGTTGTGAGCCCAGTTGTGGGTGAGGTTAAGGTTCCCCTTGGGCAGGGTTTAGGGATTGTATCTAAAAGGCAGGTAGGAGTAGAGTCTTCTAGATTAGGGGCTACAAAGGCAGTTCAGAAGGTAGATTTACAAGCTAGGATTAGAACTTTTGGTAGACCTGAGGCTATGGAAAAGGTTGGACTCAGAGAAAAGTCTTTGGTTAAGACTTCTCAAGAGACGGCTTTGGCTTCTAGGACTAGAGTCCAGACTGAGGCGGGGGTTAGAGCTAAAGAGGGATTAGAGGTTGGATCAAAGATATCTGTGGGGGATAAGGTTCAAGTTACTGAGGCTAGGGCTGTAGCTATAAAAGGTCAGGTGGAGGCTAAGCCAGCTTTAGGGATTAAGGCTAAGACAATTTCTAAAGGTTTGGTTCAGACTCTAGTTAAAGCTCCAGTTAGAGCTCCAGAGGTTGCGTCTCTTGGGAGAGAGGGCTCTGAGCCAAGAAGTCCAAGCCCTAGACTAACCAAGGTCTCCTCTCCAATAGTTTCTAAAACTAGAACTCCTAAGCTTCCTCCTCGGATTAGATTTGGTTTGGAGGAGTTTTCGGATTTGGAATTAGTAAGTTTAAAGACCTCAGTTTATCCGTCTGAAGGGGGATCTGCTAGTCCAGGATTTATGGAAGTTAATGTTGGAAGATCTATTCAGATTGTAGCTAAAGCAAATCCGGGTTGGAGGTTTGTTAGATGGGAGGGAGATGTTCCTAAAGGGTTAGGTGAAAGTAGTTATCTTATGAAGATGGATGTGGATAAAGAGGCTGTGGCAGTGTTTGAGAGAGGCCGGGAGTTAGTTTCTGCTAGTTTGAAGATTCCAGGAATTGAGGTGGTTTTACCTACTCCTGGATTTAGTCCAGAATCTATAGGTCATAGGAGGTATAAGGTAAGGGATCCTAGATTTCCAGGTAGACTGGCTTTAGGAGTTAGGTCTGTAGATAGAGTTGAAGCTGGGAGGATATCTTCTAGGTAAGGGGATTAGTAGTACAGATGGCTTTTTATATTTTAACTTATGATGATAAGTCTCCTATTTTTTATGGACCTTATTATAGTAATGAACAGGCTTTGGGCAAGCAGGCTAAGTTGACGTTTAGGGGAGAAATTTATGAGCTTCCTACTAATGATAGGGCTAGAGCAATTAGAATGGTCAAAGCTCAGTCAGATTCGGGACTAGTTCAGTATAAACATGGAAAGGATTAGGTTTTTAGGTTTAGTTCTAGGATTTTTAAGTTTTCTAGTTTATGTAGAAGGAAGTTCTTCTGTATTAGCTATAGCAGATCCAGATACTCCTATAGAAGTGAATTCTGTTAGAGTTTTCAGAAACTTTACCGAGACTGGGGATCAGATCTATATTATTGAGCAGGATATACCTTATGGATCTGAGCCTTCTGAGGATCCTAGAGATGCTTTCCGCGTAGGAATTCACGATGGGACTAGCTTAGTTTATACAGCTCCTATAGTTTATTATAACCATTCTTTATCAGCTATCTATCTTACTGCGGTTAAAGCTTTAACTTGGGAAGCTACTGGATATAGAATTTATGTTAGTGCAAATCCAAGTTTCTTTACGGTAACTGCCCAGAATTCAACTAATTTACCTATTTTGGCACCTAATTGGATAGATGGGACTTTAGTAACTACTCCAGGTCTAGTCGGGGCACATATTTTGGATATAGTTAGGAATTTAGAAGGTTCCTCCGGATTAGATCTTCTTACGAATACTAATAAGTTAAATACAGCTGGAGCTGATATAGTTGAGTCTACAGTAGTCTTTATTAGGGATAAGGTTCCTACTATTTTTGCTACATCTTCAGCTTTTCCATCTTTACCTACTCCAACTTTTCTAAAAGGGGGAGAGGCCACTTATACGGCTAACCAAGGGGCTCGCTTATCTGGATCTTTAGAGACTCTAGGTCTTCTTGTAGCTGGGAAGCCTGGATTGGGTCCAACTATAGGAACTTTTCTTTATTTTATACTTATATTTTCTGTTATGGGGGCAGTTTTACAGATAACTAAAGATATTACGGCTACTACTGTAGGGGCTGGTCTTCCTATGGTTTTGGTTGGGAGTGTGGTAGGTATTCTATCAATGAGTTTAGTATTTGGAATGTTCTTTCTAGTACTGATCTTGTTTGGAATAACTTTTATTCTAGGTAGAATGGGTTAGAGATGTCTAAAGTTTATAGAATAGGTTTAGGACTGGCTTTTTTAGGGGTATTAGTAGGTCTAGCTATATCTTTTTATGGAGTTATATCTGGATCGAGTACTAGTGGAGCCTTATCTAAAATTAGATTTGGATTAATAAATACTACAGGTACAGATGCTGCCCAGGAAGTAGTATCTTTTAGTCTTTCCTCTCAATCTTTAGCTCAGGAGGGATTCATAAATTCAGACTTACTTAATGTCCATATACATGAGGGGTCTACTGATATAGTTTATATGCCTGGAACCCTTAGGTTGGATGTTCTTAGTGTATACAATAACTCTGGAGGAGATGAGACCTCAGCTGCAACTAATGGAACTACTAATGATATAACTTTTCCTACAGCTAATGGAGAAGTTCTTGAGGTGGGTCTTCATAATATAGCAAGAATCTTAACTGTAAATACTAGTACAGCTACAGATGCTATATGGACCGTAGTTTGGGAGTATCTTCATGGAGGAGTTTGGACTGGATTTTCTGGAGTATCTGATGGAACTTCTGGATTTACTGCCAGTGGGCAAAGGGTAGTAGAATGGACAATCCCAACTTCCTGGACCAAAGAAACTTTACATGGAGTAGAAGGCTATTGGCTTAGGGCTAGAGTCTCGGATTTTACGTCTATAACTCTAAATCCTAAAGGAGGGCAGATTTGGTACGAGACTGGTCTCTGGAGGGTGTTTGTAGATGATTTAAAGTCTGGATTACAGACTACTTACGAACTATTTATGGGAGGGCCTGATTTAGAAACTTTTCACTTTTACTTTCCTGGTCTGGGAGGAATTGAGGTTCTGGATAAGGCCTCTTTAGAGTTAGGAGATACCTTTGACATTGATATGTATGCCTATTTTGATACTACTACAACAGTAACTGGGGTTGGAGCTCTTAAAAGTCTATTTAATAAGGCGGGGGCTATTAGAGGATACATAAGTGAGACTGGAACTGTAACAGTTTCAATA
>SDBT01015188.1_pt1 | contig 12248 bp, 11 predicted proteins | sample 2277101 | NCBI WGS metagenome assembly SDBT01 (sample SAMN10404973, study PRJNA504765) | marine sediment metagenome | isolation source: marine sediment core GS10_PC15, 103 cmbsf | place: Arctic Ocean: Southern Knipovich Ridge | collected 2010
AGGATGAGACGGCTGAACCGTCTGAAGCTGAAACCGTACCGGAGGAAACCGCAATCGCGGAGGAGACCCCGGAAGAGCCGGCGGAAGAGGATGAGACGGCTGAACCGTCTGAAGCTGAAACCGCACCGGAGGAACCCGCAATCACGGAGGAGACCCCGGAAGAGCCGGCGGAAGAGGATGAAACGGCTGAACCGTCTGAAGCTGAAACCGCACCGGAGGAACCCGCAATCACGGAGGAGACCCCGGTAGAGCAGACAGCAGAGGAGTCGGGCGAAGAACCGGTTGAAGCGCATGAAGTCGCGGAGATGCCGGAGGAGGCGCCCGATGAGGATGAGGAACCCGTTCTTTAGCCTCGTTGGAATCGCGTTCAAAGGGAGGAACGCGGTTGTTGGACGGGAGCGGGTGCGTGAAGCAGTGCACCGCCGGAGAGCGGTCCGCGTATTCATGGCACAGGACGCTGGCGACGCTCTCGCCGGTGAGATTACAAATCTGTGCCGGGCCGAAAAAACTCCCCTGACGCGGTTCGGAGGTAAGGCAGAAATGGGACGCGCCCTCGGTCGACAGGAAGTTGCGGTCGTTGCACTGATTGATCGCGGTCTGGCAGAGGCGCTTCTGGCGTCGATTGAGGAGCAAACCACGGTCGACGGAAGCATCACAGGATAGTGTCAGAAGCAGGATCTTAAGAGTTGTACGGAGGCAGGATTGACCAAGCAGAACCGAGTATACGATGTGGCACGGGATTTTAAAATATCCAGCCAGGCGATGATCGAAGTTCTTCAGGGCCTCGGATTCGAGATCAAAAGCCACATGAGCCCCGTGAACGAAGACATGTTGCTTGCCATCGAGGAGTACTTCGAAGAGCAGAGGGCCGAGTCGAAGGCCGAGGATGTCCGCAAGCAGGAAGTGGCAGAGAAGCGCAAAGCTCTTGAAGAGGCTGAGAAGGAAGCGGCAAAAGCCGAGCGCGAAGCAACGAAAAAGAAGGCTGACGATAAGACCAGGGTTGAAGGTCGTCCCGGACGGAAGAAGCCTGAAGCAGATGCCTCGATCAGGGTCGCAGAAAAACTGGCTCGCGCAAAAGCTGAGACCGAGAGACTGGAGAAACTCGCAGCAGAAGCGAAAAAGCAGGCGGAGAAGAAAGCTCTTGCACTTAAGGAGGAGGCGAATGTCGAGACCGTCGAAGCTGAGATTTCAGAAGCCGTAGAGGCGGTTCTGGAAGAAGTGGATACGGCCGATGTTGAAAGTGTCGAAGCGGTTGACACTGACACTGATGCTGCCGGAGAGGGAGAGGCGGAGGTTACTCTGGAGGGAGTTAAGGAAGAGGCGTCAAGGGCGGGGGTCGATCTCCAGGATGAGGAAGCGGTGAAGGCGGGGCGCCTGTCGGGGTCGAGCCTGCGTGAACGGATCAGGCAGAGCAAGGAGGCGAGGGAGTCAGAAGGAGAGGGGCCGAAGATCATCGAACGTCGCGCTCCACAGGTTAAGGAACGCCGCCCCACTCCCCGGCCTGGAATGGGAACACCCCCACCCAAGAAGAAGAAGAAGAGGAAGAAGGGACGAAAAGCGGTCGACCAGGAAGAAGTCCGCTCAACGATCAAGGAGACGCTGGCAGACATACGAAGCGGCCACGGACGTTCGAAGACCAAGCGTCGACGCCGGATCGCCGAAGGCGAAGAGGGCGAAGTGATGGAGGTCGAAGAGCGCAAAGTAATCCAGATCACCGAATTCGCATCCGTTTCGGAACTTGCGACCCAGATGGAATTAAAGGCGAGCGACATCATTGCGGCCTGCTTCCAGCTGGGATTCGTGGTGACGATCAACCAGCGCCTCGATATGGAGACGATCGAGTTCATTGCTGATGAATTCGATTTCGAAGTTGAATCGATAGATGAGTATGGCGCGGACATCTTCGATGAGGATGAGGCGGCGGAGGCGGTACTGACGCCGCGGGCGCCCGTAGTGACCGCGATGGGGCATGTCGATCACGGTAAGACCTCTCTGCTTGACTACATCCGTCAGACGACAGTTGTGGCCGGCGAGGTGGGAGGAATAACCCAGCATATCGGCGCCTACGAAGTGGAGACGGCGCACGGGAACATCACCTTCCTCGATACTCCGGGTCACGAGGCGTTCACGGCCATGCGGGCTCGTGGTGCTTCACTGACCGATATCGTAGTGCTCGTCATTGCCGCCGATGACAAGGTCATGCCACAGACCGTTGAGGCAATCAATCACGCCAAGGCGGCCGGAGTCCCCATCGTCGTGGCGATCAACAAGATCGATCTGCCCGACGCCGATCCGGACGGTGTCAAGCAGCAGTTGATGCAGCACAACATCGTCGTTGAAGAATACGGCGGTGAGACCGTGGCCGTACCGGTTTCGGCCAAGACCGGAGAGGGCGTGGACAGGCTCCTCGAACTGCTCCTCCTGCAGGCGGAATTGCTTGAACTGAAGGCGGATCGAACCGGTCTTGTCAGAGGTGTGGTCCTCGAGGCGGAACTGGACAAGGGGCGCGGGCCGGTTGCCACGATCCTGGTCCAGAAGGGTGAACTGAAGGAAGGGGATCCCTTCCTTGCCGGTCTCCATTCAGGGAAGGCCAGAGCGCTCTTCGACCCGCGCGGACGCCCCAGAAAGGATGTACATCCCTCACAGGCTGTCCAGATCCTCGGATTCGACGGGCTGCCGCAGCCAGGTGATACGTTCCATACACTCGTTGACGAGAAGGAAGCCAGAGTTCTCTCTCAGAAACGTCAGCAGATACGGCGTCAGCAGGAATTCGCCGTCCGTGAGGCCACGAGTCTGAGCGAGGTGAGAGCCAGGATCGAGGGGGGTGAGATCAGTGAACTGCCGTTGATCGTAAAGGCCGATACCGAAGGATCGGTGGAAGCTCTGAGCGATTCCTTCCACAAGCTGAGTACCGATGAGGTCAAGGTGAAGGTCATCCATCAGGGTGTAGGTGGCATCAACGAGTCAGATGTGATGCTGGCCCAGACCTCCGATGCGATCATCGTGGGATTCCATGTACGGCCTGACAAGAACGCTCGTGATGCCGCGGAACAGCTGAGCGTGGAGATCAGGATCTACGATATCATCTATGAGGCGGTCGAAGAGATCAAACTTGGTCTGGAGGGTCTCCTGAAACCTGATATCCGGGAAGAGGTGACGGGTTCGATCGAGGTACGGGAGACGTACCGGGTACCCAAGGTCGGCACGATTGCCGGATCAATGGTTATCGATGGATCAATCACGCGCAGCAGCAAACTGAGACTCATCCGTGACGGGGTCATGATCTATGACGGCAGGGTGAGAAGCTTGAGGCGATTCAAGGAGGACGTGCAGGAGGTCAAGCAGGGATTCGAATGCGGGATCGGCATCGAGAACTTCAATGATATCAAGGTGAGCGACATTATCGAGGTCTATGAGGTCGAAGAGATCGCCCGGAAACTTGGGGAGTAATCGTGACACTCGGGACACTTTCCATCGATCTCTACCTGCCCGATTGCAGGTCCCTGAAGGACAAACGGGGTCTGCTCAAGAAGCTGATCTCTCGATTGCGGAAGGACTTCAATGTGAGCGTGGCTGAAGTGGACAAGCAGGATCTCCACCAGTCAGCGCGTCTTGGTGTGGCGATTGTCTGTAATGACAGATCATTTGCCAACGCCGTGCTGTCCAAGGTGGTGGACCATGTGGAACGTGAATCTTCCTGCCAGCTGCAGGATTACTCTCTCGAGCTTCTCTGAAAATCGTCGTGGAACCGTTCAGGAGGACAGATCGGGTCAATGATGAGCTCAAACGACTGCTCGGTGATCTGCTCGAGCGTGAAGTTCAGGACCCGCGTGTGGGCTTTGTCACGATCCTCGATGTTGAGGTCGCCCGGGATTTCTCGGTAGCCACCGTCTACGTCACGATTGCAGAAGATGAAGACACCGAGAAGACACTGGCCGGATTGAAAGCAGCCGCACGATTCCTGAGGAAGCGGGTTGGTGAGTCGATGAGTCTCCGTCTCACACCTGAACTCCATTTCGTCTACGACAACACGCTTGACAGGGGATTCCGAATGGACGCGCTACTGAAGCAGATTGCCGACGAACGGAATGACGATGATTGAGGGACTGGCGGAGTTCAGGGATGCGCTCAATGGAGTCGAGAGAGTCCTCCTGACTACTCATGTCAACCCCGATGGTGACGCGGTCGGTTCGGTCCTCGGCATGCGGTCGGTACTTGAACAGCTGGGCAAGACGGTCGAAATCGTCGTCAGTGATCCTGTTCCGTCTAAATATCAGTTCCTCATCGACAGACCGATCAGAATCCTCGGTGATTCCGAGCTCGATGAGATGGTGAAGAAAGAGAAGTTCGGAGTGGTGGTGTATCTGGATGCTTCAGAGCAGGAGCGGGTGGGGCGGGTAGGGGCCTGGTTCGACGAATGGATCGATGGAAGTGTCATTATCGTCAATATCGATCACCATATCAGCAATGATGCCTTCGGAGATATCGTGATTCTCGATCCGGAGCGATCATCAACGGCGGAACTCGTGATGGAAGTGGCTTCCGCTCTCGGTGTGGAATTGATGCCGTCTGCTGCGAACCAGCTGTTCGCGGGCGTTCTCACCGACACAGGCTGTTTCCAGTACTCCAACACAAACGTCATGAGTCTGTTGTCAGCCGGAGCGATGGTGGAATCCGGCGCATCACCTGCCATGGTTGCCGACCGGATCTATCACCAGCGATCCCTCTCCTTCTATCGACTTCTCGGATACCTGCTGGGAACGATGAAACTCCACCACCGGGGCAGGACGTGCATGATGATGCTTCCCTCCGGGAATGCGAAAACTCTCTGGCCGGATGGCGAGATGGATACGGAGGGAATCGTCGATTATACCGTTCAGCTTGAAGACGTCGAGGTCGGGATATTCCTGCGTGAGACATCGGGGGATATCTGCCGGGCGAGTCTCCGTTCACGGGGAAACGTGAACGTCCAGAAAGTGACCGAATCCCTGGGTGGAGGCGGACATGCGAGTGCCGCAGGCTGCACTCTCAAGGGTAATCTGAGCACCGCCAGGGACACACTCCTGGCTGAAGTTGAGAAGTACCTGGAATGAACACCGGGACGAGAAAAGACGGGTTCGTTCTGGTCGACAAGCCTCAGGGCTGGAGTTCTTTCGATGCCGTGCGATGGGTTCGCAAGGCGCTTAAAGGTGCCAAGGTGGGACATGCCGGAACGCTCGATCCATTCGCGACGGGACTGTTGATCCTTCTCGTAGGGAAGGCTACCCGGCTCATGCGCTATCTGGAGGATTACCGCAAGTCATACACCGGCGTGATGCGTCTGGGGGTCAGGACCGACACCTGCGACCTGACAGGCACGGTTGTTGAGGAGAAGGAACCTGACATCGTTTCCTCCATGCCGGTAACCAGGATCACCGAGGCCCTCGATTCATGGGTTGGAGAAGTTGAGCAGGTACCCCCGAAATTCTCGGCGGTAAAGATTGAAGGTGAACCGGCATATCGATTGGCGCGCAGGGGTGAAGCGCCGGAACTCGACGCCAGGGATATCACCATCTATGAACTGGTCATGGACGATTTCACTCCGCCCGATCTCTCCTTCAGAGCGGTTGTACAAACAGGTACCTACCTGCGCGCGCTGGCGCGCGATGTGGGAGAGGAACTCGGTGTCGGGGGGCACCTGAGAGAGTTGAGAAGAACCGGTATCGGACCGTTCGACGTCAAGGAGGCGTTTCCTCTGGCGCGGCCGGAGGGCGAGGGATACGTACGCGAATGGATCCGTCCGATGACCGAACTCCTCGCCAGGGAGATACAGATCGAAGTCACTCCCGCCCAGGCGAAGCACCTCAAACATGGAAAAGAACTTCGACTGCCTGCCAGCGCCGTCAGACACGTCGCGGAACACACTCATGTCGGCGTCGTCTGTCGGGATGACCTGGTGGCGGTGGGACGCTTGGTTGTCGTCGGAAGCGAGGGATTGTTCCAGCCGCGGACGGTCCTCTCTTCGCAGACGGATGAGGGGGGCTGATCGATGGAGGTCTACCTCGGTCTCGAAGGACTACCCACCGCAATGTCGAATCCGGTGGTGACCATCGGAGCGTTTGACGGTATCCATATCGGGCATCAGCAGCTCCTCGAGCGGGTGAACGCGCGGGCGAGTGAGCTCGATGGTACGGGCATGCTCCTTACGTTCGAACCGCATCCACAGCGTGTGATAGCGCCGGGAACAGCACCGCCGCTCCTGACCTCCAGAGAGGAAAAGATCCCGCTTCTTGAGGCCTCGGGCCTCAATGCCGTGGTGATCCTTCCCTTCAACCGCGAACTGAGCGAGATGGAGGCGGAGGACTTCGTAACCGTAATCCTGAGCGACGCGATCGGTGTCAGGTTCCTCGTACTCGGGCACGACCATGCTTTCGGCAAGGGAAGACGCGGGCGCCCCGAGCTGTTGCGGCAGATGGCAACGGAACACGGTTTCGATCTCGAAGTGGTTGAAGCGGTCAGGGACAACGGCAATCCGATCACCAGTACATTGATCCGGAATCTTCTGCACGATGGCGCGGTTGAAAAGGCAAGGAACCTGCTCGGTCGTCCATACGGTGTAAAAGGACTCGTTGAAAAGGGAGAACAGCGGGGCAGGGAGATCGGGTGGCCTACCGCGAACATAGTGTTGCCCTTTCCTGAAAAATGCATTCCGGGTGACGGGATTTACGCGGTACGCACGGTTGTACGTGATCAGGTCTTTTCGGGCGCCTGCAGCGTCGGGGTCAGGCCGACATTCGGAGCCGGGGAGCGCACCATCGAAGTGCACATCCTTGATTTCGATGATGATATCTACGGTGAATCGGTGGAGGTCCGCTTCCACCAGAGGATCCGTGATGAAGTTGCTTTCGATGGAGTTGATACCCTCGTGAAGCAGATAGAGAGAGATGTAACTGAGGCAAGAACGATTCTCGCACAGGAGGAACATTGAGTGACCCTGAAGAAAGAAGATAAGACTGTTCTGGTTGAGAAGTTCGGTCGTTCTGGGAGCGACACAGGTTCTTCGGAAGTCCAGATCGCGCTCCTGACAGAGCGCATTTCCTATCTGACAGAACATCTGAAAATGCATAAGAAGGACCATTCCAGCCGGCGCGGCCTCCTCAAGATGGTGGGACAGCGCAGGCGCCTCCTGAACTACCTCAACCGGAAAGACCGGGAGCGGTACAAGACCCTGATTGAAGAACTGGGTCTGAGAAAGTAGTCGATAACCACGGCGGGAAGGCCCTGCCGGGAGAAGAACGAAAAGAGAGTAGATAATTATGATAGTGAAGAAAGAATTATCAATTGGAGGAAGGCTCCTGAGTATCGAGACCGGCAAAGTCGCCCGACAGGCGAATGGAGCGGTCTGGGTGCAGTATGGGGGTACCGTTGTCCTGGTGGCAGCGACCGCAACGAAAAAGCCGAAGGATCTGCCCTATTTTCCCCTGATGGTGGAATTCAGGGCCAAAGCGTATGCCGCGGGCAGAATCCCTGGTGGCTTCTTCAAGCGGGAAGGTCCACCACGTGAGAAAGAGATCGTCAGCGCCCGGCAGATCGACCGGTCGATCCGCCCGCTGTTCCCTGATGACTACCAGAACGATGTACAGGTGTTCGTCAGTGTCATCTCCACCGATTGTGAGAATGACGCCGACTTCCTGGGACTCATCGGAGCAAGTGCGTCTCTCGCGATCTCAGATATTCCGTTCGCCAAAACGATCGCCGGCGTCAAAGTCGGCCGGATAGATGGTGATCTGGTTATCAATCCAACCATGACCCAGTTGAAGGAGAGCGACATAGATCTCGTCGTGGCCGGGTCCGCTGACAGCATCGTGATGGTAGAGGGCGGCGCCACAATGGCTCCCGAGGCCGATATGGTCGAGGCGCTTGCATTCGCCCATGAGGAGCTCAAGCCGATCGTCGAGATGATCGAAGAGATCAAAGCGGAAGTCGGCAAGGCCGATCAGGATTACACACCGGTTACGGCCGACGAGGCGTTCATCACCCGGGTTGACTCAATCGCTCGCGAGAAAATAATCGCGGCCAATCAGGCCACAGACAAGGTCGAGCAGGAAGAAGCAATGGAAGCGGTGCTTGCTCTTGTCAGGCAGGAGACCGAAGAGGAATTCGCTGATCAGCAGCGGTTCGTCTACAATGTGACCCACGATATTCAGAGTGATGAAATGCGCCGTTCCGTCCTGGAAACGGGCCGGCGGGGCGACGGACGACAGCCGGAAGATGTCCGTGAGATCACCTGTGAGGTCTCGGTTCTGCCGCAGACACACGGCTCGGCGATTTTCACGCGTGGACAGACCCAGGCGCTGGTCGTGACAACGCTCGGAACGAAACAGGATGAGCAGCGGATGGATGAGCTGGAGGGTGAATCGTGGAAATCGTACATGCTCCACTACAACTTTCCCGCATTCAGCGTCGGTGAAGTTCGACCGGTAAGAGGGCCCAGTCGTCGTGATATCGGTCATGGCGTCCTGGCGGAACGCGCGCTCCGTCCCGTCATTCCAACCGAGGAGTATTTCCCCTATACTATCCGCATCGTAAGTGACATCCTGGAATCGAACGGTTCCTCGAGTATGGCGACGGTATGCGGGGGATCGTTAGCGCTCATGGACACCGGTGTGCCGATCAAGGAAGCGGTCGCCGGAGTCGCCATGGGACTCATCCACGAGGGTGACAAGGATGTTATCCTCACGGATATCACCGGCACCGAGGACCATCTCGGCGATATGGATTTCAAGGTTGCGGGGACTCGCAATGGTATCACCTCGATCCAGATGGATATCAAGATCGACGGCGTGTCCAGTGAGCTGCTCGCCAGAGCGCTCGAGCAGGCAAGGGTCGCCCGCCTGAGCATCCTCGACTCGATGAAGAGCGCGCTTGAGACGCCTCGGACCGAGTTGAACGAGAAGGCTCCCCGGATCATCAGTCTCAGGATCAACCCGTCCAAGATCGGTGAAGTGATCGGTCCGGGCGGCAAGGTGATCCGGTCGATTCAGGAGGCAACCGGTGCCAAGATCGACATCGATGATGATGGTCTGGTCACGCTCGCGAGCGTGGACAAGGACGCCTGCGAACAGGCGTTCGCGATGGTGTCGGCGATCGTCGAGGAGGCGGAACCGGGCAAGATCTACCAGGGGACCGTACGGACCGTGGTGAAGTTCGGTGCCTTTATCGAGATCATGCCGGGCAAGGACGGTCTCTGTCATATCTCCGAGCTCGCCGCGGGCCGCGTCAACGAGGTAGAAGACGTGCTGCGCGAAGGAGACAAGCTTCAGGTGAAGTGCATCGGGACCGATGACAACGGCAAGATAAAACTGAGTCTGAAGGCGGCCATCGAGGAACTGGGCGAAGAGAACGTCTGGATCCACAAGGTGCCGCGGTAGATCAACAATGGTCGACAACGACACGGGGATACGGGTGTCCACCGACAACTACCAGCTCACGAGCCTCGAGAACGGCCTCACGGTTGTGACCGAGGCACTGTCCCATGTGAGATCGGTAGCGTTCGGTGTCTGGAGCAGGGCGGGGTCCCGCGACGAAGAACCAGGTAGCGAGGGCACCGCCCATTTCCTTGAGCACATGTTCTTCAAGGGCTCGGAAAAGCGCTCGGCGTTCGATATCGCGTATGAACTCGAGCGGAAGGGCGGTTACATCAACGCCTTTACGTCGAAAGACCACACCTGCTATTACGCACATATCCTCGACGAACACCTCCCGGTAGCCGTGGATGTCCTTGGTGACATGCTGCAGAATCCGAAGCTCGATCCGGTGGAACTGGAACGCGAGAAGCAGGTGGTTCTGGAGGAGATCAAGACATCGATCGACACTCCGGACGACTGGGTCCACGAACTCTTCCTGGTGGACCTGTACGGCACGCATCCTCTTGCCCACCCGGTGCTAGGGTTCGATGAGAGTGTCACCGGTCTTACCCGTGAAGACCTTCGTTCGTTCATCGATTCACGGTACCGTAACAGGAACCTGCTGGTCGCGGCCGCCGGATCCCTCGTGCATGAGGAGGTAGTGGGTCTGGTTGAGCGGACGTTCATCGAGCGGACAGGAGAATCTGAGGCGCGTACCATGAGCCAGCCCCGGAGGACAGGTGAGGAGTTTCTGCATCACCGGGATATCTCACAGGTCCATGTACTCCTCGGCTCCCACGGCCTTCCCTGCCGGCATGACGACAGGTATGCCCTGGTGATTCTGATGAACATCCTTGGTGGAGGGATGAGCAGCAGGCTCTTCCAGTCGCTTCGGGAGCAGAGGGGGCTCGTCTATACCGTCAGCAGCACCCTGTCGTTCCACGAGGAGACGGGACTTGCGGCCTTTTATCTGGCCTGTGCCCCCGAGAACGCCAGGCTCGCGCTCGAACTGATCGCCGGGGAGATCAGGGATATCTCCGGCGGTGACTCGGTATCGGAGGAGGAACTGCAGAGCGCCAGAGAGCAGGTGAAGGGGCACATTCTGCTTGCCCTCGAGAGTACCTTCGCGCGGATGTCAAGGCTGGCAAAGGGGATCCTCTTCGAAGAGCGGATCTTCACCATTGAGGAAACGCTGGAATATATTGACGCGGTGACGGCGGATGACATAGTCCGCATGGCGGAGGCCATCCTCAGGCCGGAGATCGTCACCACGACCATGCTTGGTGCGACGGAGGATGTCGCGTGACCGCGGATAGAACCGAACAGGTTCACGTAAAACTGATGTGGCTCGATGAGCAGGTGGCACTGCCTCTACCCGCGTATGAGAGCGTGGGCGCGGCCGGCATGGATATCCGGGCGCATCTTGATGAACCGGTAACCATAGAACCGGGCCGTACGGCGTTGATACCGACCGGCTTTGCCATCGCCATTCCCGAAGGGTATGAGGCACAGATCAGGCCGAGGAGCGGTCTGGCCCTCCGGAACGCGATTTCTCTGCCAAATTCGCCGGGAACTATCGACAGCGACTATCGTGGTGAGGTAAAAGTAATCCTTATAAACCACAGCACCGAGTCGTTCACCATTGAGGAGGGGATGCGGATCGCCCAGATGGTCATCAGCCCGGTCTGCAGGGCGATCATCGAGGAGATCCCGCAACTGCCTGAAACGAGACGCGGAGCCGGAGGTTTTGGCTCAACAGGACACTGACCATGCCCGCATACCAGGATCAGAGCTACCTCGACTTCTGGGGCTTCGATCGAGCCCCGTTTGCGCTTACACCTGATCCCGACATGCTCTATCTCTCCAAGCAGCATCGTGAATGCATGCTGCGTCTGCAGTACGCGATCGCCGGCAACAAGGGCGGCGCACTCATGGTGAGCGAGAATCCTGGAGACGGGAAGACGAGTGTGCTGCGCAGGCTTGAGAAGGATCTGCTTGCTTCCGAGGCTGATAAATACCGGATCGTATTCATCGATCACCCGACCCTGACTCCCCATCAGATGCTCTGGGAGATCCTCAGACAGCTGGGATTCGGAGAATCGCGGGGCGAGAAGATCCAGAACCTGCTGCAGCTGCGGGAGGCCCTGGTGGAGATGTATCAACAGGGTCAGCGCTGTGTGTTCATCCTCGATGAGGGGCAGCTGCTCGCTGACCGTCTGGAACTGCTCCAGGAGTTCCGGGTACTGCTCAACTACACCATCGGAGACACCTTCCTGCTGACCTTCATCTTCAGCGGCCAGAGCGAACTGGAAAGCACGATGAAGCGGCTGCCGGAGTTTTACCAGCGTCTGCCGGTTCGATACTTCCTCCACAGCATGGATCTCGTGGATACCGGTCGCATGCTGGAACATCGCATAAAGGTTGCGGGGTACACCGGCCCGAGGCTTTTCACTGATGATGCCGTGAAGGAAATCTACCGGTACGCGCGGGGGATCCCGCGCGTGATCTGTTCAGTCGCAGACCTGGCCCTCGTGATAAGCCACAGCAGAAGTGTGCGACAGATCCACGATCGGGAAGTCTTCATGGCCATCCGCGACATGGATCGGTCCACACAGGATGGATACCACTACTATCACTTCCTCCGGTCAGCAGGCGCCGCGACACCTGAAGAGCAGAGGGAAATTGCCGCAGCGGAGGCCGAACTCGACCGCAGGGAAGCCGAAGTGGCCCTCGACCGATTGGAAGCGACCGAGCAGGACGGGGAGGAACCGATAAAAACCCTCGCCGCGGAAATTGAAGCCTGGTCTCCCGAAGAGGGCGCGCCGGAGCCTGAACGGAAAGAACCCGTTCCGGAGCCTGAAC
>SDBT01015189.1_pt1 | contig 12248 bp, 12 predicted proteins | sample 2277101 | NCBI WGS metagenome assembly SDBT01 (sample SAMN10404973, study PRJNA504765) | marine sediment metagenome | isolation source: marine sediment core GS10_PC15, 103 cmbsf | place: Arctic Ocean: Southern Knipovich Ridge | collected 2010
TTCGTATAATAGATACAGACTCTCTAGATGTATTGAACACATTGTCGACCTGGTGTAATAACCTTTAAGATTTCCACAAATGGGCATATTTAAGCCCGCTACCCGTATTGAACAGGACAACTGTTTCATCATCATTAATCCAACCTTTATGACGCAAATATTTGAATGCAACTAGTGTAGCTGCTGTTTCCGGGCAAACAAATAATCCTTGTGTACTGCCAATAATTTTCGCTGCATCCATCAACTCTTCGTCCGAAACAGCAATGGCCAATCCTTTACTTTCACGCAAAGCCCGTAGAATCAAAAAATCACCAATAGCAGAAGGTACCCGTAATCCCTCGGCAATAGTAGTTGCTCCGTTCCAGAATTCTGCAAATTCTTTGTTTTCCTCAAATGCTTTAACAATCGGTGCACAACCACTTGATTGAACTGATACCATTCGCGGACGCCTTGAATCGATCCATTTCAACTTTTCCATTTCATCAAAAGCTTTCCACATTCCAATCAAACCTGTGCCGCCTCCTGTAGGGTAAATTATTACGTCAGGTAAGTTCCAATTCATTTGTTCAGCAATTTCATAACCCATTGTTTTTTTACCCTCCAAACGGTAGGGCTCTTTAAGAGTGGACATATCAAATCGATTATATTGAGTTGCTTCCTTGGCTGCAATTTGACCGGCATCGCTAATAAGTCCCTCTACTAAAGTAACTTCAGCACCCATTGCACGGCACTCGGCTATAAATGGAAAAGGAACATCTTGAGGCATAAAAACATTACATTGAATATCTGCTAATGCAGCGTATGCACTTAATGCCCCTGCTGCATTACCTGCTGAGGGGATAGATAAGTTTGTAACCCCCAGTTCATAGGCTCGCGAAACAGCCACGCTCAATCCCCGTGCTTTAAAGGAACCTGTTGGATTAATACCTTCGTCTTTTATAAATAATTCTTCAAATTCTAAAATTTCGCTTAACCGTGAAGCTTTGATAAGAGGGGTGAAACCCTCCCCAAGGCAGAGTTCATATTGAGAATCGCGGACAGGCAATAGTTCCCGATAGCGCCAAAGGTTTGATTCGCGATAGGAAATACCTTTTGGATTAAGAGCCTTTCCGGCTGCTCTAAGATCGTATCTGGCTAGTAGTGGTTTTTTGCAATCAGGGCAAAGATTCCAAACGTGGTCTGCTTCCAATATTTTACCACACATGGAACACTCAAGATGTGTTAAAAAGTTCATAATTACCCTTTCCAAAGAAATAAAAAATAATCGTAGATCAATTGTTCAATTTATAGCTCTTAACTTACAGTTATACAGAATTATCTAACATTATAAAATTATGATATTTGGAACAAATTTTAACATTAATAGGTCAATGATAAGGTCACTATTTTTCAAAATTATTCTTAATAGCATGAAAATGGATCCCGAGGTCTAAAAGTAAGTCGCTTCAAAATCTTTACAAACCCCGAGTCAGGCTTAGAATACCATCTACTTTGAATACATTCGGGATACCTATTGGATATCAAAATCATTAGATGCATTAATAATCACTTTACCGTGATTCAAGAGGTAGTAATTTGTTAAATCGGTTATAAAAACACACAATCAATATTTTTCAAATAATAGATTCCGACCCTCAAGATGTATTGAATATATTATCGACCTTGTAGCAATGGCCTATACAGCCATTGATATTAAAAATATTGAGATCCACACACATGGACTGAAGTAGGCAGAGTTCCTAAAGAGGAAATCAAAGCCCCAATCACTACATTCTTTCGATTCATTTACCACCCGGGAGTAGATTTTTTTTCCAGAAATCTTCCATGACCCTGCGTAAATGAAGCGAAGTATTTTCTCTTTCGTTTATACCATGAGAACGCATAGGATAAGACATCATGCTAAAAAGCTTGTTATGTTTTATCAGTTCATCAACCAACATCTCAAAGCTCTGATAATGGACATTATCATCGCCAGTTCCATGAATTATCATCAGGTTGCCTTCTAATTTTGATGCGTGGTTAATGGGTGAGCCGTTGTAATACCCTTCTTTATTATCGTCAGGAAGTCCCATATAGCGCTCCTGATAAATGGTATCATACAACCTTTGGTCTGAGACAAATGAAACAGCGATTCCAGTTTTATAAATCTCCGGATAACGGAACATGCAATTCATGGTCATCTGACCCCCGCCGCTCCATCCCCACATACCCACTCTTTCGGCATCAACAAAAGGAAAGCGATTAAGGATTTCCCTGGCCGCTTTAGCCTGATCGTGCGCAGCCAATATGCCCACCTGCCGATAGATGGATTTACGCCAGGCGCGCCCTCTCGGAACATTTGTTCCACGGTTGTCTACACTCATTACAATATATTCCTGCTGAGCCAAATATTGGTGCCACATTCCCCGGTGGGTCCAGTTATCCTGAACTGTTGAGTTCCATGGCTCACCATATATATAAAATATTAATGGGTATTTTTTAGTAGGATCAAATCTTACCGGTTTTATCATCCATCCATCAAGCACTATATCACCAATGTCAATTTTAAAAAACTCTTTCGGATTTAAATTAAGGGCATCATATTTTGCCTTTATTTTAGAATTGTCCTCAAGTATGGTTATTTCAATATGATCGGGAAGACTAATAACAGATATTCTGTTTGGTGTCGTAACGTTTTGAAACGTTGTTATAGCCCATTTTGTATCGGGTGACATCTGATATGAAAACTGTCCTTCAATATCTTTAGGGCTGACACGTTCAGCAACACTTTTGCCATCTATACGGCTGCGGTAAAGATATCGTTGTGTATAATTTGTTGGGGATGCGATGTAATAAACATAGCCCTCCTTTTCATCGATACAATTTATATTTACTACATCAAAATCACCTTTGGTGATCAGTTCCATTTCTTTCCCATTCCTAGAAACTTTATATAGATGACGCCAACCATCCTTTTCGCTGGTCCATGTAAAATATTTTTCTTTTTCTAACCATTGAATGTTATCATGGATATCAAGGAAAGCATCATCTTTATCGGTTAAAATTTTGGTAAACTGCATAGATTTGACATTGCCAATCCAAACCGCGTTTCTATTCTGAAGCCTGTTCAATTGCTGAATCATCACTTCATTTGAATTGGGAATAAAATCCATCCGTGCCAGGTAATTATTTCTAGGATCGCCCGGAATATCAAACCATTTTGTTTCACCGCCGGTAACAGACACAACTCCTACTTTAACAGCAGAGTTTGTTGTACCTACTTTTGGATATGGAAATGGAATTGGTTTGGAATAGAGCGAATCGATATTATTGATCAAATAAAAAACTCCGGTTCCTTCCGTATCCGACTGCCAATAAGCAATGGTCTTACTATCAGGACTCCATCTAAATCCGTCACGGCAATCGAGTTCTTCTTCATACACCCAGTCAAACGTTCCATTGATGATTCTTGAGGAACCATCATGGGTAAGTTGAATCACCTCCGAACTATTCTGGTCTTCTACAAAAATATTATTATTAACAACATAGCCAACCTTTCTTCCCTCAGGTGAAAACTTAGCGAACATCATTGTTGAGGGTTTTGCAAATTTCCCAAGCTGAGAGAGTTCACCCGAATCGATGTTCAATACCCAGTAATCGCCCCTGGTTTCATATCTCCATACGCGTTCAGTTTTTGTAAAAACCAATAACTTTTTCCCATTCGCTGACCATTGATAGTCTGATATCAATAAAGGATTCTGTGCACCTTTTGGGATTAATTGACTGGCGTTAACGAGTATAGACCGTTTTCCGGTTTTGGGATTATATTTAATTATATCTTTGGCCATAGGGAATTTGCCCGACTCTTCAAGAGTTGTATAACCAGAGCCATCTTCAAGCCACACAGCAGGTCCAAATTGGTTTAGTTTGAAATCATTTTCCTTGAAAATCCTTTCAAGAGTAAGGGTGTCCTGATCTATCTGTGCTATTAAACATTGTATTATTGAGATACCCAAAACAAAAATTATGAATAGTCTTGATTTAAACTTCATATTAATTCCTTAAACTTTTGTTTGAAACTCATTTTGCTCTCTTATTAGTTTTTATTGATTTTAGTGCAATTGCAGATGGTGATATAGCGATTCCACCTTTTGCAGTACAACGTAATTCTATTGGCATTGCTTTCCCCACCTCAAACATTGCATCAATAGTTTCATCTAATGGAATTAGATTCTGATACCCTCCAAGTATTAGGTCAGCACAAATAAAAGCATTTGAAGTTGCAAGCGCATTGCGCGTATGACACGGTATCTCGCAACCACCTTGAACTGGATCACACACTGATCCCATTGTATTCTGCAGTGCAATAGCTGCTGCATCAGTAGCCTGTTGCGCACTTCCTCCAGCATATTCTACAACTGCAGCAGCAGCCATAGCACCTGCAGCTCCAATTTCGACCTGACATCCAGCAAGTTCTGCCGAAAATGTTGCACGATTTGCTATTATGACACCAATAGCTGACGCGGCAAATAGTATGTCTGTTGCTTTCTTGTGATCAATTTGTTTTTCAATAAGTAAGGTGGTTACAATACCCGGCAAGACACCTGCGGATCCACCAGTAGGAGCTGCACAAACTATTCCCATACTATTATCAATGTGCATTGTTGCCATTGCTCTTGCTGCTGCTCTTGTATGAATCCCTCCAATAGCAAGATTTTTCTTCTTTTCAGCATCTAATATTTTATGTGCAGATGGTTCTGTTAAATACATAGATATATTTTTATCATCCAATCCTTTTTCGACGCTTTTGACCATTATATCTAACCTTTTTGACATCTTTCCTCTGACAATATTTTCTTCAAGATCTAATATTCTAGATTCATATTTAAGGCCAATCTCACCAAGTGAATTATTATGACTTTTTGCAATTTTTATCATTTCAACAGAATCTGAAAATAAGGCTTTACCATGTTGTTCCATAAACACAGGTCGAATTGGCCACAATTTGATTTTTTTATCAAAATCTGTAATCATTTCAATTAGTTCTTTAGATATTGGTTGATCTATAATAAAATGTAATAAAACTTTATCATTATCTTTTTGCTTCCCAGAAAGCGGCATATTTTGAGAAAACATTAAGTTGATTATTTCTTCATGGGTGGCAATATTTGATTCTATAAATAATTCATTTTTTAGTCCATTAATACTTACTAACCAATTATTAATCTTTTTAATATTTATACTGCCACCACCTATTGATTCTGCTACAATTAAAATTTTACTTTTATTAATGGTGACTAATTCTATAAGTACTGTATTAGGATGATTATCTCCAAGAATTGAACCAATTATAAAATCGAGACTTAAACCTTCTTTTTCGCAATTTTTGAACACATCATTAAATCGATCATCCATCAATTCCAAGCCTAAAAGTCCGATAGCAAATGCTTTATCCACTCCTAATATTTTGTATGTTGGAGCATAGGATCCATTTCGATCAAATGTAAATTTTGCAGCATTGATACGAGTTGAAACCATAGATCTAACAATTTTTGCTATATTGTACGAACCCGCTGTATGTGAACTTGACGGTCCGCGCATTACAGGACCCAAAATATCGTTAAATATGCTTACGAATGACATTAAATAATTCCTATGTTATGAGAGTGTTGCTATTAAATTAAAGAAAAATTATGTTATTGATAATAGTTTTATTAGGATGGAATTTATTCTACATATAACATCAACCAAACTCAATGCTCTAAGTATGCATACGGTTTCTATACATAAAGACAAGTATTTATTGACGATATAGCAATGGCCTTTTAAGCTATTGATATTAATTTGAATTTTTGTATTGGTAAATGCATTCTATATATTTATAAGATAAGTCGGTAATACAATCGCTAAATATCTTTCTTAATATCCTTTTTCAATTGTAACTTTACTAAATAAGGACTGTTACTCATCTATGTTGACATGATATGATAATAACAATTCTAAGGGAGTTTGTATGAAAAAAAGATATATTATATTCATTTTTCTAATATTCCTTTCAAATCAAATCTTTGCCCAAAAAGAAACGAAGTATGAAGATCTGTTAGCCATGTCAATGGAAGAATTGCTGAATGTAAAGATTGATATTGGAACCCTGACAAGCATGGAATTGTCAAAAGATCGTAAGCGAATAAAATTTACTGTGACAGACTTGTCAGAAATAGAAGGCGATACTAACATGATTCGCCAAGTATGGATTAATTATATATCAAATGCTGTAAGTTTTCGTCCAAGCAAAAGAAACCTGTTATTTCTGTATCTAGCAGAGAAGAAAAGGATAATATAGTTTATTGTATTAAAGACAATGGAGCTGGATTCGATATGGAATATAAGGATAAACTTTTCGGGGTATTCCAACGACTGCACGGCGAAGAAGAATTTATAGGTACTGGTGTAGGTTTAGCGTTAGTACAACGTATTGTACATCGTCATAATGGTAAAGTGTGGGCAGACGGTGAATTGGATAAGGGCGCTTCGTTTTACTTTTCTCTACCAAAAAATAGGATAACATAATATGAAACATCAAGAACTTGACCTTTTAATAGTTGAAGATAATGCAAGTGATTCCGAATTAATGATTCGTACTTTAAAAAAGAATCAATTATGTAATAAAATAATTTTAACCAAAGATGGTGAAGAGGCATTGAACTACGTTTTTGGCAAGGGGCAATATGCCGATAGAGATACGCATAATTTACCCGGTGTGATCTTTCTTGATATTAAACTACCTAAAGTTAATGGACTTGAAGTATTAAGACAATTGAAAGAGAATGAACAAACACAGAAGATCCCGGTAATTATTGTGAGTTCTTCCAAAGAAGACCCTGATATAAAATCCGCTTACAATTTAGGCGCAAACAGCTACGTTGTAAAACCGGTTGGTTTTAATGAATTTAAAGAGAAGATTGATCAATTAGGTTTATATTGGCTTGTTGTAAACGAAAAGCTAAAATAACGAGGGTAAAACTATTTTAAAAGAGACTTAAAATGGATAAAAAATTAAAAGTATTGATATTAGAAGATGTACCTTCTGACGCAGAGCTCGCTAAAAGGGAATTAAAAACAGTTATAGAAAAATTTACAGTCAAGGTAGTGGATACTGAAGAAGGTTATTCTCAAGCACTAAAAACATACAGACCCGATCTTATTGTTTCAGATTATTCTTTGCCGACCTTCGATGGGATGACTGCTTTAAAAATAAGGAATAAAGAGATACCTGAAATTCCTTTCGTTCTATTAACCGGTTCTATAAATGAAGAGACAGCTGTTGAGATTATGAAAGCCGGTGCCGATGATTATGTAATTAAAGAACATATCAAGCGTTTAGGCTCAGCAGTTATGGGCGCACTTGAAAAGAAAAAAATTGAATCGAAAGGCAAGAGGATGGAGGAAAAATTGATTAGTCGAAATAAAGAACTTGAAATTTTCAATGAGGTAACTGTCGACAGGGAATTAAAAATGATCGAATTAAAAAAAGAAATTAATGAACTTCTAAAAAAATCCGGTAAAAAACCGAAATATAAAATTCCGGTATAATTTATAACCCGGTCTTCTCATGGCAAAGGTTATAAGATGATTTTACTTGAAGATGGTGAAGAGGCATTGAACTACGTTATTGGTTAGTTGAAAATGAAAAAACAATATAGCGACTGAAAAATTAAACTACATTAAAATCTAAAAATGGATAAAAAATTAAAAGTATTGATATTAGAAGATATCCCTTCTGATGCAGAGTTGGCCCAAAGGGAATTAAAAACCGTCCTAAAAAATCATGAAATTAAGGTAGTGGATACTGAAGAAGGTTATTCTCAAGCACTGAAAACATACAGACCCGATCTTATTGTTTCAGATTATTCTTTGCCTACCTTCAATGGGATGGCTGCTTTAAAAATAAGGAATAAAGAGATACCTGAAATTCCTTTTATTCTATTAACCGGTTCTATAAATGAAGAGACGGCTGTTGAGATTATGAAAGCCGGTGCTGATGATTATGTTATTAAGGAGCATATTAGGCGACTGGGATCGGCAGTGATGAGCGCACTGGAGAAGAAAAAAATAGAATCCGAGCGTGATCAATCTCATCAGTCTCTAATAGAGAGTGAAAAGTTAAATAAATCAATTACACAAACAGCTGCGGATGCGATAATCTCCATCAACTCTGGCGGAATTATATTATCATGGAATAAAGCGGCAGAAAGAATATTCGGGTATTCTTCTGAAGAAATGATGCATAAAAATCTGTCAGATATCTTGCCCGAACAATTCAAAGTTGAACACAATACTGCATTAAAACGATTAAAAAACATGGCCAAAGAAAAGTTAATTGGTATAACAAGCGAATTAACCGCTCTTCGGAAAGGTAAAATAGAATTTCCTATTGAACTTTCTATATCAAGCTGGGAAGCAAATAATCAAAAATACTATACGGGTATTATTCGTGACATCACTATACGGAAAAAATTCATTGCCGACTTAATGGAGAGAGAGGAAAAATATAGAACATTAACGCAAAATTTGAATGTAGGAGTTTATCGAAGAACTCCCGGGAAGTATGGTATGTTTATTGAAGTTAATCCTGCCTTTGTAAAAATATTTGGATTTCGGAGTAAAAAGGAACTTGAAAGATGGAAGGTTATAGATTTTTATAAAGATCCCCTCGATCATAAAAGAGTTGAGGAGAAATTAGTATTGAAAGGATTTATTATTAATGAAGAGCTCGAGTTAAGAAAAAAAGATGGTACAATATTTTCTGCGTCAAGTTCAGCAACCGTAGCAAAAGATGAATCAGGAAAAATTCTCCATTATGATGGTATAATTGAAGATATTACTGAACAGCGTGAGACTCGCGAAAAATTAATATTGCACAAAAAGAATCTGGAAGCATTATCGAATGAACTCGCAATGTCTGAGGAAAAAGTCAAAAGGGGTTTAGCAATTGCTCTCCACGATACAATTGGTCAATTACTAATCGCATTGAAGTATAAAATCAGTGAGTTAAATAGAAAAGTTGAAAAATCAGAACATAAAAAACTAATAAGCGAAACTTCCGATATCCTGAAAGATGCTATCAACGAAACAAGAAATATTACGTATGAGTTAAGTCCTCCGGTTTTATATGAAATGGGATTGGTTCCCGCAATAAGCTGGAAGTTAGACGAGATAGAAAAAAATAACAAAATTAAAACTTCATTGACAGATCAATCTAAATCGTATGAATTAGACGAAAAAGAACAGATAATAATATATAGAAGTATTAATGAGTTATTACAAAACGTGTTAAAACATTCAAAAGCAGAAAGTGTGAATGTCTCGTTCAAACTATTACCTAACGAATTTAGGATAACGATAAATGATAATGGCATAGGTTTTAATTTGGAAGCTATAAGAGATAAAGCGGTAATACAAAAGAAGTTTGGTTTATTTAGCATCATGGAGCGAATTCGATATATTGGTGGAGACTTAAATATAAATGCGGTACTAAATATTGGTACTAAAGTAGTTATCAATTTACCGATTAAAAATAAATAAGTATTAGCAAGGAAAACAATATGATATCAATAATTTTAGTAGATAACCATACAATAATTAGAGATGGTCTTCGTCGCTTATTAGAAGAAGAAAGTGATATTGAGGTCATCGGCGAAGCCGAAAATGGGCGGCAAGCGGTCAAAATAGCACTCGAAAAGAAACCGGACATTGTTTTAATGGATATTGCTATGCAAGAGATGAATGGTATTGAAGCCACCCGCCAGATAAAAACAAAGACCCCCGATGTAAAAATCATAGGTTTATCAATGCATTCAGAAAGACAAATAGTTGTTGGATTCTTAAAAGCTGGTGCCTCCGGCTATTTATTAAAGGATGCAGAAAGCACTGAACTTGTTGAAGCAATACGTAAAGTGTATTCGGGACGTAGTTATTTTAGCCAACAGATTTCGGATATAGTACTGCAGGAAATATCAGATATAAAAAAGGATACCGAAGAAATCGGCAGTGCTATATTAACAAATCGTGAAAACGAAATATTACAACTTATAGCTGAAGGTAATTCTGTAAAACGAATTGCAAAAGTATTATTTATAAGTCCGAAAACTGTAAACTCCCACAGAGCAAATATCATGGATAAATTAAATATTCATAATATACCTGAATTGACCAAGCATGCAATTAAGGCTGGTCTTACCTCTTTAGACGACTAATAAATTCCCCTTACCATAGGATATAATAGGCTGTTGTCCTAATATGTTTAGGCAACTGTCCTACAAGTAAATGGGCTAGAACTCATAGTGTAATCCGATACGTGCCCCCCCACAATTGGATGTCCGTCCGATTGTTGAAATCAAGCATACAAGATAATTTTTTACCGCAATTATTAACAATTGAGGAGAAAAAATTATCATGTTTAAAAAATATCAAAAAAATAGCGGACGGTTATTTAAAAAGCTTTTTTTTCTTGTATTAATGTTATTTATCAGTAAGTCATTTGTCTATGCAGGATCCAAAATAATTATTTCCGGTAGATCATCAATAATAATTGAATCAGCAGATAATAAATCAAAATTAATCGTTAGCAAGATAGAGACCGTATCCGGTGGTAAACTTATAAAAAAAGTTGCTCAAGACGCTGCCGGTGAAAAACTATCTGATTTAAATGCTGGATTTGACAATGGACTCCCAACTGAGTTCGTGATAGAAAAAGCTTACCCGAATCCATTTAATCCTACAACAAGAATTCGTTATGGTGTTTCAACCTCAACATCAGTAAACGTTGCGATCTATGATATGACTGGAAGATTAGTAAGTGAGCATAAAATTGGAGAAAAAGAACAAGGTTGGCATGAATTTACTTGGCAAGGGACTGATTCGTACGGCCAGAAAGTTAGTACAGGGATTTATTTAGTAACAATGAGAGCGGGGGAATACTTTCAAAAACAAAAGGTCACTTTCTTAAAGTAGCCAAAATACTAATAATATACTAAAGGAGAATAGATACCATGAAAATAAAAGAACAAGTAATAAAAGAATTTTATTCTTTTGGATATGAAGATGCAAAATTAGGTCGGAAATTAACTGATGCTGATTACTTTATTTTATCTGAAGCTAAGATAATCGTTCAAGCCCATTTTGGAGAAATAAATACGGTCATTGATAATAATGTTGCAAAATTAAGATCTACACAAGAGATAGTGGATTTTAATTCAAAAGCAATCCAAATATGGAAAAAGAATAAAGATAATCAAAAAAAATTAGATGAAATTGATGAAGCGATCACCATCCTAAATAATGAAATAACTGATCTAGAGAAGGATATTGATACCTTAAAATGTTTATTGCAGGTAAATAGAAATGTTGAAATCGAAAATTTATTTGGGACCTTACTATATCATTATGAAAAAGGTTATTTAACCTATGAATATGAAAAGGAAAAAGATCAAAAATCATTACCGGAAGAAATTAATTTTTCTGCTCTAACTAAAGATATCATTGATCAGTATGCGAAAAATTTAGAATTCGGTATAGATAATTTAGATTAAGATTACAAAAAAAAATAGAAGGAGTATAAAATGAACAAACATCAACAGAAAAATATAATGCCTTTTGTGTCCGGCTTTAACAATGTAGCTAAGATTTTTAGATTAAAATCTATTAATGAAGAGCTAGAACAATCAAAAAGCTATCTATCCTTAGCTTATCAAGGCACGGAACACGGTGAATGGAGTTGGGATATGAGCACAGATGTCGTAGATCTTAGTCCCAATGCACAAGCAATTTTGGGATATGAAAAAAAGGAGAAGAAATTAGAAAAGGAGCCTTTTTTGAGCATGATTCATCCCGATGATAAATTAAATTTTCTATATGAAATTGAGAAACATAAAACGGGTGTCATCGATTATGTAAGTGTGGATATTCGTATGAAATCCGCCTATGGCGATTGGAACTGGATCAATCTACGAGGCAAATTTGTGGAATTTGACAAAACCGGATCTCCTCAAAGGTTTGCGGGAATAAATTATGACATAAATGAGCAGAGACAATATGATGATGATGTCCAAGAGTTGCAGCAGAAAGTAATCGAATTACAAGAGGAGAAAAAAGAGAGAAGACCAAGCACTACTCATATTAACGGGAATCTCGATGGGTATACCAATTTCCGTTTAAATGGGTTAAGAAATTTATTGGAATATAATTAGAAGTGGATATTTTAGAGAATA
>SDBT01015190.1_pt1 | contig 12247 bp, 23 predicted proteins | sample 2277101 | NCBI WGS metagenome assembly SDBT01 (sample SAMN10404973, study PRJNA504765) | marine sediment metagenome | isolation source: marine sediment core GS10_PC15, 103 cmbsf | place: Arctic Ocean: Southern Knipovich Ridge | collected 2010
GAGAGGCAGAGAACGGGAATGTTGAGTACCAAAACGGAAACGGTGTTGAAGTGGAGGAAGGAGAGGAAGCGTAATGAAATACGGAAATTGGAAGAAAGGTAAAGCGGGGAATTCGGTTGTAAGTGATAAGCAAACGCTCCCCGTCCAACCTATAACTGGGCATAATGAGATTGATTATTACGGTGGTTATTTGGTTGCCGAAAGCATACCAGACGAAGACCACCAAAATTTAATTGCTGCTACGCCGGATTTGTTGGAAGCTTTAGAAAGCATCGAAAACGATGACAACTCAATACCTAAAAAGATTTGGGAGATGAGAAATCAAGCAATTAAAAAAGCTAAGGAAGGAGTAAAGTCTGATGAGTGAAAATAAAATCTTAATACCCGCGTTCCCAACAAAGCAATACTATGATGAGAAAATTATCGGTGAAACACCAGGTATGACTTTGCGGGATTACTTTGCTGCAAAAGCTATGATAGCATTTATGTCAAGTGAGAAATGGGTAGATGGGCTTGACGAAGAATGCGCGGAGAAGAAAGGAGATTTCAAACATAGTTTGGCTCTGAATTGTTATGTGTTTGCTGACGCAATGGTGGAGGCGAGAAACAAATGACTAGCGCACGCAGAATATATTGGTTTCTCTTTTGGGGTTTAAGTTATGAAACGCTAAATCGTTTGGTGAGGGAGAACATCCATAACAAATCAGAAGTTGAATTTTACTGCAAGGTTATCGCTCTGAAGTCCATAAACAAAAACTTAGATGAGGTTTGGGAGGAGGCTACAAATGTCACGTGAAATAAAATTCAGGGCTTGGGGTGGAAGCGATAAATATGTAGTAGGGAGCGATGGCTTGGTTTATAGCACAGATTTTAACCATACAGGCAAAACAAAAGCTTTGAAAGGATGGTTAGATGAGGATGGTTATCCAACGGTATTATTAAATATTGGCGGTAAGAGATTATGTAGAACTTCTCACAGATTAGTTGCATTAGCATTTCTTGGCGAGAAACCAACTCCGAGACACGAAATAAACCATAAAAACGGGACAAGAAGCGATAACAGACCAGAGAACCTTGAATATTTGACACACCAAGAAAATGTTATTCATAGTTGGAGAGTCAACAAAAGGGAACCAAGTAAAAAACAAATTGAGAATGGTAAAAAATTGGCGAAAACGATTAACAAAAAGAGGTGGGGCTATGAAACAGTATAAATTTAGAGTATGGTGTAAAGATTCGGAAACAATGGAATGTTTTAGACCAACAGGTGAGTTCAAAATTAACTTAAATGGCGATGTGTTGTTTGCTGATGAAATTATAAACAGCAGAGTTGTTGTTATGATGTGGGCTGGACTAAAGGATAAGAACGGTGTTGAGATATATGAGAGTGATATTGTAAAAAGCTTGAACCACACCTTTATTGTAAAGTGGGATAATGCGGGATTTCAATTATTCCCTGCCGAGAACAATAGAAGGTTTTGGGCTTTGACAAAATCATCAGCAAAAAGTATTGAAGTCATCGGAAATATTTGGGAGGAAAAGAAATGATTAAACTTTGTTTTATTGACGTTGAAACCTGCGGACTTGATGCAAAAAAGAACGGCGTTATCCAGATAGCCGGGCAAATATCTTTTCTTGATGATAAGATAGAGGATAAGGAAAGTTTTAACTATAAGCTTCGTCCCTTCCCGGATGATATTGTTGAGGACAAGGCGTTAGAAGTGAATGGTGTGACCAAAGAACAAATTGAGAACTACCCTCAACCGCAAGATATTTACCGGGAGTTTGTGAAGTTGCTCTCCGCCTTCTGTGACAAGTATAACAGGCAGGATAAGCTTTTCTTTGTTGGTTACAATGCACGGTTTGATTATGACTTTATGCGCGCCTGGTTTGAGAAGAACGGCGATCAATACTTTGGCTCATTCTTTTTCTTCCCGCCTATGGATGTTATGAACATTGCAATCTTCAAAATGATTGAGCAAAGACACCTGCTCCCCAACTTTAAGCTTGAAACAGTAGCTAACCACCTAAAGGTAACGGCAGAGGGTGACTTCCACGATGCTATGAAAGACATAATTGTTACGAAAGAAATATTCTTAAAATATTTAGATGTGAAGGAGGAAAAGGAATGAAACCTATAAAAATGTTAATAGGGTTTTGTGTATTGATAGTTGTACTCGGTGTTTTCAGGTTGGTAAGAAATAGTTGGGTTTATGATCAAAGAACGCACTTGGTTTTTAGTGACTATGCAACCTATAAGAAATTACCGAGTTATGGCACTATGCTAAACCAGTTTTGGATATGGGATATTAACGAATTTGTGAAACTTGAGGAGGAAAAGAAAAATGGAAGAAACAATTAAAACGATTCCGCTTGATAGGGCGAAGTTAGAACCGATAGTAAAGCTTGCGCTTGAAAACGGCAGAATGATAAGCACAGAGGGGATGGAAAAGGCAATCTGGTTAGGTCTAAGGGTTATACTGGGTCTTGGCGGTAGTGATGTTGCGGTTGCTTTGGGAATATCGAAGTATAAAACCTCTTACCAGCTTTGGCAGGAAAAGGTTGCCGATGAGATAGAGTCCTTTGAGAATAAATTCACTATCTGGGGTAATCTTCTTGAAGAACCTTTGGCGCAGGAATATATGAGACAAACCGGCAATATGGTTGTTGAGGATAAGAAGATAAGAATACATCCGGATTATGACTGTTTGTTTGTTAACCTTGATCGCGTAGTGCTGCAGGACGGAATTGCCGTTGGTATAGTTGAAATAAAAAGCACAGTTAACCGGGTTTTCAAAAGCTGGCAGAAAGATGATGATAATTGTGTCGATGGTATTCCTCTTTACTTCTATTGTCAGGTCCAACACGAACTAAGTGTTTCCGGTTTACCCTGGTGCGATCTTGTGATAGGAATAATTGACGAAAGAGAACTCGTTATAATAAGGATTGAGAGGGATGAGGAATACATACAGAAACAGAATCTTGCGCTTGTAGGGTTTTGGAACGCTTATGTTATGACTAACGAAGCCCCTCCTAAGACTGCAGCAGAATGGTCGTTTGAAGATCCAATGAGCGAATCTATGATTGAGGCAAACGGAGAGATTGCAGAGCTGTACGCCAACCTTAAAGGGAAGAAGGACACATCCAAAGCACTCAAGAAAGAGATTGATGATGATCAGGATAAGATAAAAGAATTTATGGGCGATATAGAGAACCTTGTCTTAATTGATAAAATTATTTGCAGTTGGAAGATGCAGAAAAGAACTACCGTTGATTCAAAAAAATTAAAAGCAGATGAGCCGGAAATATATACCAAGTTTTCCAAAACATCTTCATCCAGAGTTTTCATAGTTAAAGAGATTAACTAATCACAAACAAAGAAAGGACTACTTACTATGGACGATCAAACAAAAGAAATGAAGGACAGCGTAACTACGAGCCTTCAAAAACAGAGCGGGGGAAACGGAGAGGGGGCTGATATATACGCTCTCATCAAGAAGCAAACACCGGGTTTTAAGATGGCACTACCCAAAGATTTTGATGCGGACAGATTCACCCGGTTAGTTTTAACAGCGTTAAGAGGCAGTGAGAAACTTCGGAGTTGTAATCCGGCTTCTGTGTTGGCAGCAGTAATGTTATCGGCACAGGCGGGGTTAGAACCCAACACACCTTTACACGAAGCATCGATCATTCCTTTTGGCAGGGAAGCGACCTTCCAAATTGAATATCGCGGATTTTTGAAGCTTGTTTGGAACTCCGGTCTGGTAGCCAGGATTGATTACGATAAGGTTTGTGAGAACGACCACTTCGTACACAAAAAAGGATTTGAGGAAGTCTTTGAGCATGAACCATTGCTGAAAAGCGATAGGGGCAAAGCATACGCTTATTATGCACAGGCTGAACTAATTGGCGGCGGCAGGGCATTGATTGTTAAAAGTCTTGATGATGTTAAAAAACACGCTATAAGATTCTCCAAGTCTTATAAAAAAGGTCCATGGCAAACTGATTTTGATTCTATGGCAATAAAAACTTGCTTAAAAGAATTGTGCGATAAAAAACTCCCTAAGAAAACAACTAACGAAGCGTTGAAGTTTCATAATATTGTTGCAAGGGACGGAACAGTCAGCAAGTTAACGGACCATCAAATTAGTGCTTCTGAAATGGGAGAACTGCTTAAAACCGATGAGATTGAAAGCGAAGCAGTTTATGAAGACGTTCCCGAAGAAACCAAAACCGATACTGCAGCCCCTCCGGAGTTCTTTATTACGCAGATAAACCAGGCGACCACTAAAAAAGCCGTTGATGGTATCTTGAATAATAATGCAGTCCAGGCATTAGGCAAGGAGGCTAAGGAGAAAGTTGATAAAGCCGGGATGGAAAGAATAAAAGAATTGACGGCGAAGGAGTAGAAATACTTCTCGTTGCTCCCCACTTCCCCGCCTGTTACTCCTAACGGGTGGGGGAGATAATTAAAGGAAATATGGAAGAAGAAAATAGAAATAATGTACGGTTAATTATTAGGGCAAAAAACAATCTGCTCTTAGAAAAGAGAGAAGGCTTAGGGTTCACACAACAACAGATGGCTGATTATTGTGATCTTGCCCTAACACATTACAGCAAAGCGGAAAGGTTGGAATACATTCCTTTCGCACAAGCAGAAAAACTTGCGCTCATACTTGAAATGGGGGTGGAACAACTATTTCCAAATTGGTCAAATTTATTTGGAGAGATTATAAACAGTAAGAATAGTTACCTGCTGGTAGATAATAGCTACATACAGAAAAGGATTGAGAATAATGAAGCGTTTGGCAGCCAAAAACTCTTGGCAGAATCATTCCATACCGACTTGGATTTCGCATTGGAAAGTTTGCCTAAAAGAAATGCTGAAGCAATAAAACTTTACTTCGGGATAGGCGGGGGCAAACCAATGACGCTTGGTGAACTTGGAGAAAAACTCAATGTTACACGAGAACGAGCGAGACAGATTAAAGAAAAAGCTTTGAGAAGCCTAAGATATTCAAAAAGATCAGGCATTTTAAGTAAGTATTTATGTGACAGCCTTGATGAAATAGGTTAATGGATTGAGATAGATTGAATGAAAGTTAAAATCGTTAGTATCCGAATGACAGAAGCGGGTTATGAAACAGTTAAAAAAATAGCTGAAGAAGAACGCTTAACAGTAAGCGCATATATCCGCCGAATAATCCTGGATATAAAACCTTGTAAAAAATGTAAAGCAGAGAAAAGCTTGCTAGACTTTTCTATACATCCAGCAAACAAGGACGGTCGTTTTTCAATTTGTCTTGAGTGCATGGTTTCTATCAGAAGGAAATATTATGTGGAACACAGGGATGAAGAATTGATGCGAACCAAAATATATACAAAAGCTCATCCAATTTATGCCGAGAGGAGTAAAGAACTCATGAGGGTAAAGAGGAATGAGAATAGAGAAGAGTACAATCTAAATTCGAGGAAGTGGATGGCGTCAAAAGAATTGTTTGGGACTGGAAAAGACCTTACTGATGAACAGAAAAAATTATTAGCGGCTTTACGACTATTTAAATTAATGAATGCTGGCAGAGTAAGTAGAGACCAAGGCAAAACACTTTATAATAAATTACAAACAGAGTTAGACGAAACAAGTGAAATTATATTTTCTAAAAAAATTATAGGTAAGCATAATGGTTAAACGTAGTAAAGAACAGTTATTAAAAATGACAACTGACGGCTTAAAAAGAGAAGCGGAACATAAATGCTGGGTAGCACTTAACTACTATTTTGACGGTGGTGGTAACGGTCCTGAAGCAAAAGTCGCTGTTGTAACTTTGGGTACTCTGGCGAAAGAAGCGCAGTCAAAGAATAATGCAAGGCAATTAGATATTATTGAGAAAAGGCTTGCTTTAACTAAATAGGAAATATGGAAGAAGAATATAGAAATAATGTGAGATTGGTTGTTATGGGAATTCCACCGCCCCACTTAAATACAAATTTAGAGCTTTTGGAAAATGAAGAGTTTAAAGATTGTCAGGATTATGCAGGATATTATAGTGTATCTGACTATGGGCGAGTTAGAAGCGAGGGACGTGTGCTTATAAATAATAAGACTATCAAAACCAGAATATTAAAACAAGCCATATCAAAGCAAAATCAGGCTACATTAATATTTTCAGTAGATGGGATAAGAGAAACCAAGAATGTACAAACATTAGTGTATGAATCATTTATGCCAGAGAGAGACTTGGCTACTCATCGTGTGGCTCATAAAAACAAGACAAAATATGACAATAGATTAGTGAATTTAGAAATTATGACTACAAGCGATAGTATTAAATTGGATTACAAGTTGGGGAAAAATTTTGATAATGGAATTGCAGAGAGGGGCAAACTTACAAGATGGACAACCGACCATAACGGTAGCAAAATAAAGTTCATTGATTATGAAAAGCTATATCATATCAAAGTGAACGGAATACTTAAACTTATACTCTGTAAAGGTTGTGGACAGAAAAAAACACTTGAAAAATTTTATAGAAGGAAGTCGGGTGGGTACAGGCACAAGTGTATTGATTGTACTATTCGTTCAATGGGCGTTAAAAGTGTGGGGAAATTAAAAGCCAATAAAATATTAGCCGAAAAGGGATTCCGACATTGCTCTGTTTGTAAAGAATTAAAACCATTATCAGAGTTCAATAAGAATAAAGGTTGCTCTTTAGGGAAATCATTTAATTGTAGATCGTGTGTTAAAATACTTAATCATAAATACAATAGTAGGAGAAAGAACAACACATTAAAGGAGTTGGCGAGTTGAGTGAATTTAAAACACAAAACGATATGCTGCTTAATCACCTGCAAGCGATAGGACCGATAACTATGTTGGAGGCAATGCGGTTGTATGGAATTGCTCATCTTCCTCGCAGAATATTAGACCTAAAAGAGAAGCAACACAAAATAAAGGGCGACTGGATTAAGGTTACAAAAGCCAACGGCAGAAAAGCAACAGTTAAGCAGTACAGTTATGCACAAAAACAAATGATTTTATCACTATAAAAAGGATTTAATATGCAAACATTAACATTTGAAGAAACGCAAGTCCTTGAAACGGAAACCTGCTGTAATTGTGGTATTCTTTTCGCAGTTCCCGAAGACTTTAAATCAGCGAAAAGAAAAAATCACAACGAATTTTATTGCCCAAACGGACACGGACAACACTACACCGGGAAAAGTGAGGCTGAAAAATTAAGGAATAGATTAAGTCAAACCGAGAGTTTGCTTGATGATTACAAAAAGGATCTTCAGAAAGAAAGGATTTCAAAGGCAGCAGTAAAAGGACAGCTCATAAAACTTAAAAATAGAGTTAAGAACGGAGTGTGCCCATGTTGTAAAAGAAGTTTTGTTGGTCTTAAAAAACATATCGAGAACAAACACCCTGAATTTTATAAAAAGAAGAAAAGATCGAAAGTAAGTTGGTTGCAATGAAAAAACAAAAACCAACATACGGCGGGAAGTTATGACAATACTAGCAATTGACCCCGGAACAACAGAGAGTGCTTATGTTTTATTCAACGCAGGATTGGAAACGATAATAGGCAAGGGCAAGGTTGATAACAATACCCTTATCTATCACTGTAAAAACTCTGTGTATGATGTTGCCGCAATTGAAATGATCGCCTCTTACGGTATGCCTGTTGGGAAATCAGTTTTTGAAACGTGCTTACTTATTGGCAGACTTCAACAAATATGTGATGACCGAGGGAAGAAAAGCGAGTTGGTGTATCGGAGAGATATTAAAATGTACCTTTGCGGTAGTGCCAGAGCCAAAGATAGTAACGTAACACAGGCGTTGATCGATAAGTATGCGCCCTATACCCGGAACAAAGGAAAGGGGACTAAAAAGGAGCCAGGATATTTTTATGGTTTTTACAAAGACATTTGGCAAGCAATGGCTGTGTGTGATTATTATTCAAATTTTTCATTAACAAATACGGAGCAAAAGTTGGAATATAATTAGGTGTATAAATCCCTTGCCCGGTTGAGGGGAACAATTAAATGGCTGGATTTTATGAAGGGGTTCAGCCACCCATGATTGTTAGCACTTTAGCCGGGCTTTTATAATACAGATGGGCTTTAAGCTGTTTGCGAAAATAAACATAGGAGATTAGAAATGGATATAAATAAAATTAAAAAAGAGTATGAAGGATTTATTGGCAAGCAGTTGGGTTCTGACGACCAAGATGATTGGGACAAGGTAATTTATATAGATTTTGAAGGGCTTTGGAGTTGGATTAAGCAGAAATTAATAGCAAATCAGCTTGAAAGCCAAGTTGTGCCTAACGAAGTGTTAGCTGGCGAACAATACACTTTACTAATTGATGCTTTAAGAGATTTAATTTACAACGATTCACACCGTTGGAGTAAAAGACCGTGCCAAACTTGCAGAGCAATTACTTCAATTATTAAAAAACCATTTGGCTGTTATCAAAAAATGGAAGAAAAATGATAGCCAGCGTGAGGCATAACATTATGCGGCATAAGCCGTTGCGGGAATTAAACACATAAAGGAATATACTATGGGAATTGATAATTTAAGGGCATTTATTTTTAGTGAACACAGCAGAAATAAAATTGATGACGATACTGTGAAAGAAATTATAAAAATACTTGATGAACCGAATCAAGAAAGCAATCGGCTTGATGCCGAAGTTAAAGCAGATAACGGCGGGCAAGACGATAATTATTGCCAGTGTTCAGATGATGAATTTATAGACTGTGTGAGATGTTGTGGTAATTGTTGGAAGCGAATCAAATTTGATTAAAGCCGTTAGCGGTTTAACTAATACTTAACCCGCGAGGTAAAAAATGTATGAATTTTATCCATTTTGGAAGAAAAAAAGACGCAAAAATACTTGTGTGCCACAAAATAATGTGTCACAAACAAAGGATAGAATAATAAAATTCAGATGTGATGATGAGCTTTTTTGCAAACATGAGGAGTTGGCAAAAGAGTTGGGACAAAGCATCTCAAAAGTAGCAAGAGATATATCAGAAGATTTCTTTTTAGATAAAGAACTAATCGAGCAGAAAGAAAATGTTCGGCATTTTTTGGAAAATGCTTGAGGAGTTAAATGGATGATAAACATTAACAAACAAAAAGGAACGGAACAATGGAAGAAACAATTATCAGAACTTTGCCCGTAAAACTTACGGAAGAAGAACAGCTTGAGATCGGGCTAAATATTGCCGGCAATGAAATAGATATCGGCAAGCTTGAAGTGGAGAAGTCAGCAATGGCAAAAGAATTTGGTGATGAGATTAAGGGAAAGTGGAAAGAAAACCTGGATCTATCCCGAACACTAAAAGCCGGTGTGAAAGAGGAAGAAGTTGGGTGTTCCTGGGCAACAGACGAGCCGGAACCAGGACAAAGACAACTTTACCGTAATGATATACCCGAAGAGAAGGTTGGTGAGCCGGAACCGATGAATTTGTTTGATGGCAACACTGAAGAAAATGCTGCTGATTCTGGTGAAACCGAAAATAAGCATGAGGAAACAGCAACGGTTAAGAATGAATAATAGCGGGCTAGACAGAATAAATAACTCAAAATTTGACAGAGGGCGGGGAACAGCGCAGAGATCCGCAAAAGCACAGCTTTGGTTTATATTGAAGGACTGTTCCCTTCTAGACCCTAAATATCCGGAAGTTTTGGATAAAACCCGTAGTGGTAAGAAAAAATTATCTGATGCAAAAGATATGGACAGCAGAAATGAGCCGTTCACAGAGAAGCAGATGGGCTACATTGACGGTATTTACGAATGGGTAAACAAGGAGATGGAACTTGGGGGCTATACCCGTAAGCACGATTATGGAGTAAGAAAGGTTGGCAATTACTGATATGGGAAAAGACCCCGCAATTTTATTTTATACACAAGATTGGCTTACTGGTACGATGTTTTTCAGCTTTGAACAAAAAGGAAAATATATCACACTGCTTTGCGCTCAACATCAGCTCGGTGGCTTAATAAATAAGGATGATTTTATGGCTGTTGTGGGGGATGACATAGTTGTAAAAAACAAATTTGTTGAAACTGATGATGGTTTTTACAATGAAAGATTAATGAATGAAATGGAAAAACGGTCTATAAAGTCAACCAATCTTAGTGCAAATGCAAAGATAAGGTGGGATAAACATAAGCAAAAGCAATGCAAGGGCAATGCAATTGCAGCCGATTTGCAGATGCCGATTGAAGATGAAGATGAAGATGAAGATGTAATTAATATTAAAGATGTAAAAGAATATTTTAAATTTCAAGGTTCAGAGGAATTTGCTCAAGACTTTTTTGACCACTTCAATGCACAGGGTTGGAAAACAGGACCAGGAAGAAAAATAACAAATTGGCAATCTAAAGCGAATGTCTGGATAAAAAAAGAATTAAATAAATCAGGTGGTGGCAAGCAGCATTTTGAAAAAGACCCACTTATAGGATTAAAGAGATGAATTTAGAACGTGCAATAATCGGTGAACTTATGCACCTTACCAAAGAGGAAAGAATAGATGCGATAATCGAACTTGAAAAAATAGAGTTTGAGGAATATTCTTCTTTGTTAAAAACAATTATTACTCTTACGCTGGCAGGGAAAGAGGCGGATACCATTTCGGTTTACCAAACCAACCAGGAAGTCTCTGCTTCTGAAATATCGGAAATATATAGCGAGGTTGTTTCTACTGCCTTCATCAATCAACACATTTATTTGCTCAAATCAAGAAGTTATAAAAAAGAACTGCTGAAAATAATTGAAAACGGCAAGCAACAAATTAAGAGCGGTGAGTTTGGCAGCGACATTGAAGAAGTAAAAAACGAAATTGTTGTTGATTTAAGTTCTTTGTCAATGGATGACAAGGCAGAATTTGACAGTATAGCAGAACATAAAAAATTGATAACCGAACAATTAAGCTCTTTGAGAGAGATAGAGGGGTATAGTTGGGGCATTACTGATTTGGATAGTTGGACATCCGGTATAGTTGTTCCGAGAGTTTATGTTGTGGGCGGATTGAAAAAAGCGGGTAAGACTCGTTTCCTAATCCAAACATTAAGATTCCTGCATGACCAGGAGATTCGTACTGTTTTCCTATCGTTAGAAATGCCAGATTATGAAGTTACCAAATTGCTCTATGCCTCAGTTCTCGGATTGAATGATTTGAGATTCAGGTCAGGTTCTCATCTAAGCAGAGAAGAAAAATATTTGTTTGAAACAGCCAAGATAGATGAGGAGATTTTATCAATTGAATGTAGGGCAGGGCTAAAGCTGGATAAAATAATTTCACGCATTAGAAGATATGCGAAGATGGGGTTTAAGATTATTGCTATCGATTATGTTCAGCGCATAGTTCATAACCGGTTAAAACAGGCACAGGAGCTTGAGGATATATCTATCCGCATTTCGGATGCAGCACGGCAATATGGTGTTGGGATTATTTTACTAAGCCAACTAAATGCGATGGGCGAAAGAGAAATACCAAATATGGGACATCTTAAAGGCAGTGGCGGAATCGGAGAGTCGGCGGATGTGATTCTTTTGTTAGACAATCTTTACAGACGAACAAAACAAGAATCAGATAAAGGTAGGATGTGCGTTTATATTGAACAGAGACATGGTGATAGCGGTATGTTAGACTTACAGACAGATTTGGGGAGTTGCAGCTTTAGAAATTTATATAAAGAAGAGGAAAGCCCGATATGAGTAAAAGTAAAATAGAATGGACCGATGAAACCTGGAACCTTGTTACCGGATGCACAAAAGTAAGTGCAGGTTGTAAAAATTGTTATGCTGAAAAGATGCATAAGCGTTTAACTGCAATAGGCGTGAAGAAATATTCGGAACCCTTTAACGAGGTCATTATGCATCCAAAAAGTTTAGAAGATCCGTTACATTGGAAGAAACCGAGAATGATTTTTGTTAATTCTATGAGTGATTTGTTTCACAAAGATGTGCCGTTTGAGTTTATTGCAAAGTGTTTTTTAATAATGAGGCAAGCTAAACAACATATATTCCAAATATTAACTAAAAGACCAGAAAGAATGAAAGGGTTTTGTGATGGCTATTTCCCGTTTTTCAAGGATGGAAAGATGGGGGTACATCCAGGAGAAGCAGATAACATTTGGTTAGGCGTAAGTGTGGAAGACCAAAAAACAGCAAATGAAAGAATACCGCCACTACTTCAAACACCTGCAGCAGTTAGGTGGATAAGTGT
>SDBT01015191.1_pt1 | contig 12246 bp, 7 predicted proteins | sample 2277101 | NCBI WGS metagenome assembly SDBT01 (sample SAMN10404973, study PRJNA504765) | marine sediment metagenome | isolation source: marine sediment core GS10_PC15, 103 cmbsf | place: Arctic Ocean: Southern Knipovich Ridge | collected 2010
CCCTGGTGGTCAAGGTAGCGGGATCCAGAGGGCTGGTGACAGTACCGACACCCACATCCACAGCGTCGGGGCTGTAGGTCGTGAAGTTATTCGCACCGTCAGGTGGGCTGTGCATCCGCAGGGCTTCCGATGAAGAATTCACCGAGATCAGATTACCGGCGGCATCCACGAATATGTCCCGGATGTTGTTGCCACCACCACCGGACAGTTGGGTGGTATCGCCCGTGGCGGTGCCCACAATTGAGAGCGCAGTGGCAAAGCTGAACCCGGTTAGCAGAGCGCCGTCGCTCATACTATAGCCGATAACGTTATGTAACGGCCGTCCGTCGGTCTGTCTCCGCGCGACATAGACCCGCCCATTGGGCTCATCCAGGGCAATCCCTGTGAACGACGAAGCCGTTGCGCTATGCGTGGGGTCAAAATGTGGCGGCGCATCAGTCAGGCCAATATGCCAGACTTCAACCGCACTGGCACCAGAGATGTCCCATTTACTGAGCCCATACACCGTTTCGGTTGCGGCCAGGGTATCTTGTTGTGACTGGGCAATGTAAAGAAATCCGGAGGCATCCATCGCCAGGGCGAACGCCCTGGGTAGCGTCAGCGAGTCGATAACCACCGTATGGGCGCCTGTAAATACACCACTCGTTGATCCAATGGCGTATGACCGGACTTCAGCCTTATCGAAGCCGTCGCCATCGGTCGGTCCTTCACTGTCCGAACCATACCGGGAACCCACCTGCTCAACAGTGTAGAGCACCCGGTCCGCACCTGTCCCGACAACAATAGCTCGAGAGATAGTGCTGTGGTTGGTCAGATTGTAGAACGACAACACGGTATCGATACTGGCAAGTGTCCACTCGGCGTCACCGACCGCCACACCACCGGTGACGGTGGCGTCACCATTATTGGCCAGGCTCCAAGCGTATACCTGATCGTCCGGGCCCACATACACGCTGGTCGGCTTGCCTTCGCTGGCACCAAGAGCGTCCCAGTCAATCCCCGAATTACCCTCGGCATACGCAACGGCCTGGGAAAGGCCATAGTAGCGTCCATTCGGGTAGTGCATATACAACCCCCGGGGAGTCGCAGTCGCTCCCGTATTACCGGAAGTTCCGCCGCTTCGTTCCGTCACATAGACCATCCCGAAGAAAGGACTGAGTTGGTTTTTGTTGCTGGCAACACCGGCCGATGACCAGTACCAACTGTCAGGACCGGTATCGTAACTGATCATCTCCCAACCGGCAGAACCGGTTGCGTCCGTGGCCTTGATGGTAATGATGTACACACCACTCGAAGCAGTGCCCCCACCATCAAGACTGCCATCCCAACTGACCTCGTTGAACCCCTTAGCGGTGCCTGAAGCCCCGGATGCAATATCGATCGTCTTGACCGTGGCTGCACCGGGATGGGCTGTGATGACGATCTGCACTGTACTGGCATCCTGATTGAGGAAATACCCGATGGTCGCCGGGAAGGTCCCGGTATAGGTAATTTCCACAAAGGAAGCAAATACGTTAGCTCGCACCTGGGAGACAAGCCCGAATGCCATTATCGAGGCGAGTCCCATTACGAGTAACCTTTTACCCTTGATCATGACTGTTCCTCCTGTGTTTATGATCAAATCTACTCCAAAGCCTCTCTACTGCTCTGAACGTAGCACTCAAACCGAAAATCTTGCTCCTGTCGAATCTGCTACCGGCGACTCATACAACCACTGAGTCACTCTGGCTGCGTTTTAGCCTTAATTTTTCCGAAAGTTCGTAAAGTACCAGTTCGAGCAGGGCCAGTTGCGACATACGGGCCTGGCAAGAGTAGCTGCCCAGCAGATTATCTGCAACACCAGTAATAAGAACAATATCAGCTGCACTCGCCAGTGGTGAAGGCGAGAAGTTGGTAATACCAACGGTCAAAGCCCCGTAATCCTTGGCTGCGCTGATGGCGCCCACCACTTCCTCCGTTTCGCCCGAATGTGAAATGCCGATTACAACATCCTGGTCGGTTACCAGGGGAATCAAGCTCTGGACAATAGAACGGTCATGCATGAAGGTGCTATAGACACCCAAACTCCCCAACGAGTCACATAAGATGTGGGCCACACCCGCCGAGCCCCCAAGGCCGACAATTAAAGTCCGGTTAGCCAGAGATATGGCATCACCAACTTTCTTGATCGCCTCGAAATCACAGTCGGCCAAAGTTGACTCCAGTTGATGTTGGAGATCCCAACTCAAGTCCTTGTACTTCCCATCCGGACCCTCAGCCTTATCAAGACGCTGATGGGTACGATAGCCCAAACGTAGCAGCTCGGGTACCAGGGCGGCTTTAAAATCCTGGTAACCCAGATAACCGAGCGCGCGGCAAAACCGCAAGACCGTGGCATCGCTGACCGAGCACTTTTTACCCAGGCCCTGGATGGACAACATGATCACTTCCTCCAGGTTGGCTTGGATGAACCCGGCCACGCGCTTCTCGGAATTCCGGAGCGAGTTATAACGCCGATTTATCAGGTCCATTGGGCTATGAACTTCCAATTCGCGTACCCTCCAGCGCCGGAATAGTTTTTACTACTACACATGTCCTCACATTATTGGTTTGTAGAACATGCTACATTAAATCAGTGTAATAGGTAGTGTTTGCTACATGGAAGCATACCTAATTTTAATGGCACTGTCAAGAGTTATTCCGGAAATGATTTATAATACGTAACATGTAGTTAATATGTCTTTTAGGATAATATTGCATGTGCAATATTATTTTAGACGGGCATAAAAGTACCTGCACAAATAATCAAGCAAGGCCTAAAGCTGGGGGAATAATAGTTCCTATTCACAAATTGAGTTAGGCAAATGCTGTGAAGCGGCTTACTGAAAATGTTACTGGAGGGCTAACAATTGCGTTGAGAGATACCATGTGATGCCTCCGGGCTCATCGCCGTTTCGAAGAATATCGGCGCCAATATTGATTCCCTCGGCAAAACGCTGGTAATATCGCCAGCCTGATCCAGCTGTTTCAAGACGGAAGTATAATTGTTTGGCAGATTTGCCGTCACAAGGGATAGAGAAATATGAGGAAAGAACCCGATCTGGTGTTTTTTGACATGGACCATACCTTGTTGGCCCTAGATGCCGATAACTCATGGAAATACTTCCTGGTGGATGAAGGGTTGGCACCGGCGGAAGACCGGACCCAGGCCGACCACTATCTGCACCTTTACCATTTGGGACAATGCCCAGTGGACGAGTTCGTGCGATTTCAGTTGCGGGAGTTTAGCGGTCGCACGCGAACCGAGATGAGCACACTAGCCCAGCGCCATTTCAACGAACGGATTCAGCCTTTCATCTATCCTGAGGCTCAGCAGGTGATCCAGGACTATACGGTTAGAGGCATACCCACACTGCTTTTAACCGGCACTAACCGGGTCATAGCCGAACCTATAGTTATGTCACTAGGTATCTCCGGATTGTTGGCCACCGACCTGGAAATCGTAAACGGTCGGTTTACCGGGGGCATAACCGGCCCGTTTCTTTCAAAAAAGTATAAGCTGCAAAAAGCAAAGGAATCTTGCGACAGCCTGAACTCCTCCCTACAAAAGGCTGCCTTTTATGCCGACAGCATAAATGACCTGCAGCTGCTCGAGAAGGTCGGTTTCCCCGTGGTAGTTAACCCATCCGAGAAGCTGCGGGTAGTAGCAGAGGAGCGTCAGTGGCAAATCACAAGATGGTCCTTTTAGGTCTGTATATCCCGGACCATCGTGGACAAAGACCATGGTACAATTGCGGACTCATGATCCAACACTTGGGTAGAAACGGGTGTTTCGACTTGGTTATGACCGGAGAGTATACATAACTGTGTGTACCTTCACCGGTCTTTTAAAATCGGCGGCTGCTTTAAGTAGACTTCCGTGCCAGCCGGATTACCCGCCGCGACCAGGCCCGCAGGTCGTCCAGCATGATATAAATAGTGGGCAGAATCAACAGGGTTACTACCGTGGAGAATGTAAGTCCCCCCACGATGGCCCGGGCCATGGGATAGTAGGGAGGCCCGTCACCGCCGATCTGGGTGTTGGTGATAGATAAGGGCACCAGCCCCAGAACGGTGGTGGCAGCCGTCATCAGGATGGCGCGCAGCCGCTCGTAGCCGGCCTTGACAATGGCCTCCTGACGCTCCATCCCGTCGCTGCGCAATTGGTTCACGTGATCGATCAGGACGATCCCGTTATTGACCACTATCCCCATCAGGATCAGCACGCCGATCCAGGCCATGAGCGAGAAGGTGGTGCCGGTCATCAGGAAAAACCACCACACGCCGATGACCGCAAACATGATGGAAGACCAGATGGCGGCGGGAAACACCAGTGATTCGAATAAGGCCGCCATAACGAAATAGATCATCGCCAACGCCATGAGCGTGTTGATCATCATCTCCTTGCCGGTTTCGTCCTCGTAACTGAAGGCCCGGCCGAAACTCCAGTTATAGCCCGGTGGGAGGCGGTACTGATCCAGTGCGTCCCTGATCCTATCGCGAGCCTCGTCCATGGTGATATCGCCTAGATTGGCGTTTATCCCGATGGAGGTGATCCGGTTCTCGCGGTGGATGGTACGGGGGCCGTTAATGATCCGAAAGTCGGCGATGGCGGAGAGCTTGATCGGTTGCCCGCTCTTAAGGAAAATGGGCAGATCCCTGAGCGTCTCCAGGGTGCGTTCATCTTCTTGCTGGAACTGGATTCTGAAGTCCGTCTCCCCTTCTTCGTCCCTGATGCGAGACAACAGCATGCCGCGCATGGCGGCGGACACTGTCTGGGCCACCTCTTGTGTGGATAGATCCAGTTGCCGGGTCCGGTCGCGGTTGATAACGACCTGTACCTCCTTGTCGCCGGCCTCGGCGTCCGAACGGACGTTTTCCAGCCCCGGGATGCGCCGGAGCACCAGGGCCACATCCTGGGACAGTTCGGCCAGCAGCTCGCTGGACTTACCGCTCAGCTGTACGTCCAGCTTGTTCTCGCCTGTCGACCGTTGGCGTTCCAGGCTGGGCTGGGCGATAGCCAGCAGGGGCAATCCTTCCTGAATCCCATTTTTTATCTCCTCGACGGGAATGGCCAATCTGTCATCGGTGAGATAAATCATGGAATTAGCATAATTGGTTGTGTAAAAGGAATAAACCGACTTTATCTGGAACTGTTCCTGGTTGGCGAACAGGAAATCCTCCACTTTGTCCACCGTCTCTTCCACCTTAGCTAGGCTATACTGGCCGTTTATGTGATACTGCAGACGCAGCCGTTTGCTTTCCGGCTCCTGGAACAGGTCCGTCTTAACAAACTTGATGGGGATGGCCGTGCTGGCGATCACCAGGAATACGATCCCGATGCTGGTCCGGTGGTGTTCCAGGGTCCAGCGCAACACCCGGGCGTATTTTTCCTGCAGGGCCGTGACGGCCGTGCGTTTGGGGGCGCTACCCTGGGCCTTGATGCGGGACGCCAGCAGCGGAATAATCGTCTGGGCGATAATCAGGGAGGCCGCCAGGGCCACCACGATGGTGATGGCTACGTGTTTCAACTGGATAGACAACTCGTTGTCGTCGGAGATAATATTGGGTAGAAACACTATCGCAGTGGTAAAGGTGCCGGCCGTTACCGCCAGGGCCACCTCCTTGACACCGCCGATGGTGGTTTTGAAGCCGAAGCCTTCTGTCTGTTGCCGCCGGTGGATGCTTTCGGTGATGACCACCGCGTTGTCCACCAGCATGCCCACCGCCAGCATCAGTCCCAGCATTGACAGGATGTTCAGGCTCAAACCCATAAAATAAATGACGCCCAGGGTAATCATCAGTGATGACGGTACTGCCAGAGCCACAATGAAGGTGGTAGCGAACCGGCGTAGGAAGAAGTAAAGCACCAGGATTGCCAGCAGCGCCCCCAGGGAGCCGGCCTTGAGCAGCTCATTTATCGAGCCCATAATTCCGGCGGCCTGGTTGTCCAGAAAGATCACCCGGATACCATCCATTTCCGGCAGTGTGCCGATTTCATCCACTTCCCGGATCACCCTCTCGGCCACCTCCACGGTGTTGGAACCCGTGGTCTTGAATATGTCCAGGCCGATGGCGTACTTACGGTCCAGGTGGCGGCCGTAATCCAGCTTGGGATTCCGGTAGCCGATCTTTGCAATATCCCGCAGGTGGAGACCACCGGTACCCACCGCTATGGCTCCGATTTCCTCAAGGGTCCGAATTTCCCCGATCGGGCGGACCACGTAGCGGCGGTTATTCTCGGTTATCCGGCCGGCGGTGACCATGAAGTTGGCTTGTCGTAAATCTTCCACCAGGCCGGGCAGATCCACCTTGTAGGCTATCACCCGGTCCAACAGTACCTCGACCCGAATCTCCTGCTTCTCGATGCCGTACAAGTCCACCTTGGAGACCCCGTCCAACCGCTCTACCCGGCGTTTGAGGTTGCGCTCCAGCATGTCGTACGCATTTGAAAGGTCCCGGTTACTGGAGATACGGAACTGGAGAATGGGCATATCAGCGGTGGAAAAGGAATGGACGTAAAAGCGGTCCAGATCGTCGGGCCACAAATGGCGGATGCCGTCCAGCTTCTCTTTGACCTCCAGGCTTTTGGTCAGGATTTTCTGGCCCCATTGAAATTCGAGGAAAATTCCGGCCCCGTCTTGGTTGGAATCGGAATACATCTGTTTGACGTTACTGATCGTGGCCAGCACCTCCTCCGCCGGCCGGGTTATCAGGCGCTCAACTTCCTCCGGTGTCGATCCGGGATAGGGAATCTCAATGTAGATGCCGGGGAAATCCATGTCAGGGAAGAAGGCCAGCGGTAGCAGCCGCCCCCCGATCGCGCCGATCAGCAGGCAGGTGGCGAATACCATCATAGTGGTAATGGGACGGCGCAGGGAGAACTCGGTCAGGTTAAAGCTCAATCCGCCACCGGGGTCCTGGCTCCTGGTATGGTCAACCATAACGGCTCAGCTCTGGGTGGAGTATGTCTTGCGGTCCAGGGCGGCGTACATCACCGGGATCACCACCAGAGTCAGCAGCGTGGAGACCACCAGCCCGCCGATCACCGTGATGGCCATGGGCGCCCGCACCTCAGCCCCTTCGCCCAGGCCCAAGGCCAGGGGAGTGAGCCCCAGGACGGTAGTCATGGTGGTCATCAGAATGGGCCGCAGCCGTAACCGGCCGGCCTCCATGATGGCTTCCCGCTTGGCCTGGCCCAGCGCCTGCTCATGGACGTGTCGGATGTATCAGAGAAGGAGGCCGAGGATATGGCCTGCAAGTTCGAGCATATATTGAGTGAGGAGGTCACCGATAAGGTAGCGGCCTTCCTGGGCAATCCCACCGTAGATCCCAACGGTCGCCCAATTCCTCCCGGGGAGTCGGCCGCCACGTCAGTCGACTTCATACCCCCGTTGATCGTGCGGCTCTCGAGACTGGGCTTGGGCGCCCGGGCCCGCGTGGCGTTCCTGACCCCCAGTTTCCATAAGCGCTTCGATCGCCTGGCTGCTTTTGGCATCAACCCGGGGGCGGAGTTGTTTCTGCACCAATCCAAACCGGCTTATGTAGTGCGGTTGGGGGAGACCGAGCTGGCCCTGGACCAGGATGTCGCCACCGAGATTTTCGTCAAGCCGCTGGACTGAGCCTCAACCTTCGTCCCTGGCCTATAGTTTCTAGTTTCGAGTTTCATGTCCCCAGCCTCAAGCCTCTAGCCTCCAGCCCCATCTTCCCCCACATTTCGTAGCCTTTTACATAACTTCTCTGTTAACTTTCCGTCGGTACTAACGATAGAGGGTTGGTTATGTGGTGGATATCTACATTTGAGACACTCCCAGGGCTTTGGATACCTAGTTTAAGACGGTGCTGGGAATGTCTCGAAAAGGTTAGTTTTTAAGAGCGTTGTGTATCTAATTGAGTATGGTATACCACCGAACTAATGAGGTAGGACCAAAGTGGAGAATAAAAAACCTCTGAATAAAGCGTTCCAACCGCTTAGTTCGTTTTTGACCCATACAGGAAAAACTCTGATGCACTAATGCTTGGCAGTTCACAGCATTGCAGAAACTAGAAGGGGAGTCACGGCTTGTGAATATTATTAAGACTGTTAGAATTGAGAAATTGTGGGGATATAGCAGAGTGGAGCTTTTATTATTCCCTGGTGCGAACTTCCTAATTGGGCCAAATGGCACCGGGAAGACCACAATTATTAACCTCGTCGTTGCGGCCCTTTCTGCCGACTTCCAATCATTGAATCGAATTCCATTCTCTGATATTGAAATCAAGCTCAAGCAAGTATCCAGAGTCAGGATTTCTACAATTCGTCTTCAAAAATCTCTCAACCCTCTACAAGGAACGGTGTCTATCGAATACCGAATTCGCGAGAGCTCGAGAGGTGACTGGAAGAGATATGTAATTGAAGATACTCAGGACTTGAGACGCCAGCGATATTTGCTCAGACATCCTAGCTATTATGAAGAAATCGCGCCAGATATTCCTAGCCTTAGGAAACACCTGAAGGAGCTATTCAACCTGACATGGTTATCAATCCACCGTGCTAAATCCTTTAGGCGTCAAGAGGAAGAGGGCGCTTATGACTCAACCGTGGACAGCAAGCTCATGACCTTGGCAGACGAGTTTGTTAGATTTTTTTCAGCCCTGTCTCAAGGTGCGTCCGAGGAAATGAAAAAATTTCAAGAGACTGTTTTTCTCTCGCTTCTGGAAGTGCAATCGGAGAAAGCGCTACGCACTGCCTTCCAGAGGATGGATTTCGAAGTTGAGAAATCACAAGTTACGGATATTTATCATGAATTGAACATCGATCCTAAAACGGTAAATGCAAAACTAGGGGAGCATTATTCTGCTCTGAGTGAGGCACACAATCATTTAAGAGAAGATTCTAGCTCAATCAGTTTTAAAGATTTCGCAGTCCTTGCCACGAACCGTAAAATTCATCGTATAGTTCAATCATGGAATAAGCTCACTGACCGACAGACAGCAATCTATGAACCTCGTGAAACATTCATAAAAATCATCAACCAATTAATGCCTACAAAACAATTTTTTTTAAATAACAAGAGTGAACTATCAGTGAATCTCAATATTGGTAATCCCCTGAAGCTAACAGATTTATCGTCTGGGGAAAAACAGATGCTAATCATTTTAGGAGAGTCGCTGCTCCAACAAAAAACTGCATCCGTTTATGTTGCGGATGAGCCTGAGCTCTCATTACACGTGGAGTGGCAGCAATCTCTTATAGGAAACATCAATCGCATAAATCCAAATGCGCAAATTCTTTTTGCTACGCATTCACCGGATATCGTGGGTGAGTTTAGCCAGGGCGTGCATGATGTAGAGAAGGTTATTACATGATATTTACACGGACCTCATCTGGCATCTCAAATCTATATCTTTTCCATGGAGTTGAGATTGTGGTCTTCATTGAGGGTGGAAATACGTCCTATTCTTACGAGGAAGTATGTCAGGGACAAGCAGGAGCAGAATCGCCTGATATACGCTATTGGCGTCTAATATTTCAGTGGATGTCTCCCAGAAAAAAAATCACGTTTAAACCCGTCGGCTCAAAGGGTACATTGGCAAAGATTGCCAAGGATATACAATTGGGACTTGTAAAGAATGTCTTTGTAGCTATGGACCAAGATCTGTGCAGGTTTCGAGGCACCCAAATTATTTCTGATGCAGTATTCTACTCCTGGGGCTACAGCTGGGAGAACGATTTATTTCATAAGACCGTGATCGAGGAAGCGGTGTTCATGTTATGTCCGATAGATAGGTCTTCAAATGAGGCAAATGTTGAAGCAGACATAGATTCTGCGTTTACATCACTTGTGAGAGATATTAAACAGGTGGTAATCGCAGATGTAATCATGTCCTGTCAAGGGGGGGGGTTGTTCGATCGGAAAAATTGGAAAAAACACGTCAAATCAAGGTCTGGCGTTCATGGCGAACCATATATCGATACTGAAAGCCTTAAAGATAATATCAATGTGGATCAGTCTCCCAGCCAAAAACAGCTAATTTCAAAAATATCCAGTTCCTTAGATACGCTACGTGATTGCTTTGGGCATCTTCTTTGCACATTTCTCTACCGCTTGCTATTGCATCTACTTAAGAAATATTCTGGGGATCCAAGCCTTTCCCTCCAAAATGCCAATAGTATTTTAATCAAGATCACAGGAGATATGCTATCTAAAGGATCTCTCAGTGAACTGGAACAACACCACACCAACCAGTTTGCATTTCTCTTATCTTGATCTAATTCAAGACAAGTTTAGTAGCGGAAAACTGGTTATCCTTATCTCGTTTTGCAAATGAACTCGTTATTCATCAAGCGGTATTTTCAGCGGATCCAGTCTAGGGACTAGTGCTCATTACCTGCTCACCCCTCGGCGTCTGGAACGGTCTTTAACGTGCGCATATCGATCAGCCTTTGATAGTTGAGTGTTTGATTAAGCCGCCGCTAGCATAGTTGCTCATTTACTGCTTACTTTTCAAAATCCTCGTCGAGCCGCGCTGTATTTAGGCTCCAGCGCGCACCAAGCACCCTCCGAATATCGCCCGCCACCCTTTTTCCACCTATTGACCACTCGGCCTGGACCCCGCCAGCTGGCGGACTAATCGCTTCTTAATCCTGTTTTTCCGTGCCCTTCGCGCCCTTGGCGTCTTGGCGGTTAATCTCCTCTTCCGCGCACCAGGCGAACGACAGCGCGCCTAATAATCCCTATATTCCCCCCGCTCTTTGAAAATCGAGTAGATGCTCTTTCCCTCTCCTTCGGGAGAGGGACCTCGCGCAGCGAGAAGGGTGAGGTGGAAGGCTTGGGAAAACGGTTACGGTATCCGAAAATGGGTTCCCAATCTAAACGGCGGTTAACCTCTTCATTCTTAATACCTTATACTCTTATTTCCGCCCTTTGTGCCAGTGTGGTTTTTTCTGAAAAAACCATGGTATCACCTCCCCCGTCGGTAAGGGTGAACCTTTTGATACCCTATCGTGATCCTTTTGCGAACCCTTAGTGGCCCTATCGATAGCCTAAAGGTAGCCTAAATAGGCCCTATCGTGACCCCGAATGGGCGCTAAACCGGGGCTATTGAGCATCGAGCATCCAGCATCGAGGATCGAGCATCAGGGAAGAAGCCAGGCCGGTCCTTGCTCTCACCGGTTCCGGGCTGTAAACTCAGATAGCCGGCAACGGCCCAAATAGTACTTACAGGGAAGTCCTGTGAAAACCAGGCGCTGCCCCGCAACTGTGATTTCCCCTCGCTGGGCCGGTCGTCCAGCGACCGGGGAATAAGCCAGACACCTGCTAACCTATAAACCTTCGCGGGAGGGGTTTAGGTGAACGGTAGATTTCCCATAGCACCCCGCGGCTTGACCCGGGGTGTTTCTGTTTAAGCCGCGATCTCATCAGTCGGCAACCGGTCTGCCATTGTGCCTGGGCGGCCTCCCCGCCACTCAGCTGGCGGACAGCCTCATTGGTGCTGATCCCAAAGCCGGTGGCAGACTCCGCCGGCTCCGTCCATACGATACCCCCTCTCAACCTGCTCGGCATTACGGTTTATTATCCAACCCGATGAAACTTCCACAAGGAGGGAAAAGTGAACAGCTACAGAAGAAAAAGTATAAATGAAATTATCACTATCTGTCTCGTTCTAACGACCTTGTTCTCGCTAGGATCACCAATGGCATTGGCCCAGGAGGTGGAGGAGAAGGAACCGGCAACGCCTGAGTCCAAATATATTCTACCGGAAATCGTGGTGACCGCAACCAGAATAGGCCAGTCCATTAATGAAGTGCCGCTTTCAACGGATGTAATCTCGAGCCGGGAGGTAGAATCGAGCAACGCGCTCCATGCCGGCGATATCTTGAGGACCACTGCGGGGGTCACTGTGCGCAGTTACAATACGGGTGGCGTCGCCACCGCCAGCTTAAGGGGATCGCAGTCCGCTCAGGTCCTGGTTATCCAGGACGGAATGCCCATATTCGATCCATTTACCGGCCTGACGGATTTAAGTCAGATCAGTCTGGCCGGGGTCGAACGGATAGAAATAGTGCGAGGACCTACCTCACACCTCTATGGCGCCAATGCCCTGGGTGGGGTCGTCCATATCATAACCCGCCGGCCGCGGGACAGGACCAGTGCCAATATATCTGTGGGCAGCTTTGACACCCGTAAATACCATCTGCAGACCGAAGGCTTCGCCGGCAAGGCAGGTTATTTTCTGTCCGGGACG
>SDBT01015192.1_pt1 | contig 12246 bp, 8 predicted proteins | sample 2277101 | NCBI WGS metagenome assembly SDBT01 (sample SAMN10404973, study PRJNA504765) | marine sediment metagenome | isolation source: marine sediment core GS10_PC15, 103 cmbsf | place: Arctic Ocean: Southern Knipovich Ridge | collected 2010
CCCAAATCAGGATCTCGGGTTCGACAGATTGTCCCTCCGGGTTGTGACAGATCCAACAGGTGAGAGGACATCCCTTGAAGAAGACGGTCGTCCGCAGACCCGGTCCGTCATGGATGGCGAACCGTTTGACGTCAAAGATGAGACCGGTAATCGAAGACATGGAGCTCGTTGCTGAATTCGGACACCAAGACTGGCAAGTTACGTGCTGAACGTGGCTAAGCACTAGGAATCGAGTGACCGGGCTCGCCGTCGAAGTTCGCGTCTTGTGGTCGGTCTCGATACGGAGCACCTTCCAAATGCCTCCCACACCCTTGGCAGGAGCCGGACCGATGTCGACCCATCAGCGGCGGAGCAGCGTCGACCACCCTCGACATGGGCACCGGACACCCCTACCACCAACTTGGGCTCTCACCTTACTGGCATTGGCGGCCCTCCACGTCCCGGCTGTCAGGGCCCAGGTGGTGCCTCCTCCCTCCCCGGCCGAAGACTCGGCAACGGTCGTTCCGGGAGCGGGCTACGCCGCTGGGGCGCTGTATGCATCGTTGATGGGACAGGGATATCGCCAGCTCTGGACCACCGCCATCAGAGTCCCGGTGGCCGACTTTGCGACCCTGGGTGGGGGTGGACTCACCCCCCTCCGGGTCGGTGGCGGGATGACCACACAGACGCTCCACCTCCGGGGGGCCGACGGTCACCGATACGTCTTTCGATCCGTGGACAAGGCCGCCGGCCAGGCCCTGGATGAGGAGTTTCGGGGCACGCCGGTGGAGGCGGTCCTACAGGACCAGATGTCTTCTTTCCATCCGTCGGGCGCGGTGGTGGTCCCCAGGCTGCTCGAGGCCGTGGGAGTGCTCCACACGGAACCAATGCTCCTGGTCGTGCCCGACGATCCGCTCCTGGATGAGTTTAGAGAGCAATTCGCCGGCATGCTCGTTCTATTCGAGGAACGGCCGGACGACCTGCCGGATGGGGCAGCGGGTTTCGCTGGATCCCGCCGGATCGTCCAGACCGACGACCTCTTCGACGAGCTGGAAGAGGATCCCGAAGATCGCTTGGAGATCCGGGAGCTGCTCAAGTCCCGGCTGGTGGATCTCTTGATCGGAGACCGGGACCGGAGCATCAACAACCACCTGTGGGCCCGCTTCGACGACCCGGCCGGAGGGCAACTCTGGCGCCCGATCCCCCGGGACCGCGATCAAGCCTTCGTCCACTTCGACGGTATCTTGAAGGAGCTCGCCAGCCACTCCGAGCCCAGGCTGGTCACCTTCACCGACGAATACCCGGATGTCGAAGGGCTCACCCGCAACGCCTGGGACATCGATCGAAACCTCCTGGTTGGTCTCGACCGGGGGACCTGGGATGCTGTGGTCCAGGAGGTGATCTCCGCGATCACGGACCAAGTGATCGCCGAAGCCGTCGGCAACATGCCGAGAGAGCACTACGCACTGGTCGGTGCGGAGATGGAGGCAAAGCTACAGAGGCGAAGGGACGATCTCCCGCAGGCGGCCGATGAATTGTATGAGATCGTTTTCGCTTATGCCGACATCCACGGGACCGACGAGGACGAGGTGGCCTCCATCGAGCGGCTTGCGGGGGGAGGGGTCGATGTCACCATTCGGGAGCGCGGATCGTCGGGAGGGCCACAGGGCCCGGCCCTCTACGCGCGTACCTTCTCACCCCATGAGACCCGCGAGATCCGCGTTTACCTCCACGGCGGGGACGACCTGATCCAGATCCAGGGCACAGGCGACTCTCCGATCACACTCCGGATCGTGAGTGGGCAGGGGCGCGACGAGCTAAACAACTCATGGCAACTCGGCCGGGTCCTTCTCTACGATCCCGGCAACCGCACAGCGGTCGAGGGAGAGGGAACCAAGTGGATACGGAGAAACGCACCCCGTCCCTACTCCTGGTGGGACGAAGGGGATCGTGGCCTGGATTGGGGTGGCGAGGGTGGACCGGAGCCACGGGTGAGCTACGATGGGGACAGAGGGCTGGTGTTGATTCTCGGATACAGGATCGATCGTTACGGGTTCCTCAAGACTCCCTACAGCTCCCGTACCCAGGTGAGCGCCGGATGGGCTTTCGGCCGGTCCGAGCCGATCCTGGACTTCCGGCAGCACTTCCGGAGCGTGCTCGGCGGAGCGGATCTGAAGCTCCGCGCCCGCTACTCGGGAATCGAGGTGCTCCACTTCTATGGAATGGGCAATGAATCGGTTCAGACTGGACCGGCCGACTACTACAAGGCCCATCAGAAACAGCTCCTCGTCACGACCACCCTGAGCTTTGGAGACGGAGAGAAACGGGATCTGAGCATCGGACCCGTCCTGAAGCATACCGCCACCGACACGACAGGCACCGCCACCTTCGTCGCAGAATTCCCCCCTTACGGTGCCGGCGGCTCCTTCACCCAGGTCGGCGTTCAAGCAACGGTGGAGATCGACGAACGAGATCACTCCGGCGCACCCACCAAGGGCTACCACCTTCAAGGCGGGGCCAGCTACTACTCGGACGCCCTCGATATCGATCGGTCCTTTGGCGAGGTGCACGGTGAGGCATCCGTTTACTGGTCCCTAACCTCCGACAATCCGACGCTGGCCCTCAGGGCCGGCGGCAAACACGTGTGGGGCGACTTTCCCTACTACGAAGCCGCCTTCATCGGAGGCACCTCCGACGTGCGGGGGCTCAGGGAGCAACGCCTGGCCGGGGATGGCGCCGTCTATGGAAGCGCCGAGCTGAGAGTCCGGCTGGCCCGCTTCAAATTCCTCTTCCCCACCGACTTCGGCGTCTTCGGGCTGAGCGATGTCGGTCGCGTCTACGCGGATGGGCACCCTTCCGACAAATGGTACACATCCCGCGGTTTGGGCATCTGGTTGGCGCCCGTGACCCGGTCGAGCACGGTCCGACTGTCGGTGGCCGAGAGCGAGGGCGAACGAGCGCTCTACGTCGGAATGGGGTTCGCCTTCTGACGTAGCGACATCTTTCGAGATCCGGCGCCGCGTAGCATTCTTCCCCTTCTCGCTCCAGTGGAGCGGGCGCTACCGATCATCACAGTGGGAACACACACCTCTAGAGGACGCGATGTCGCCCAATCACGAGACCCCGGCTCCGAGGAAGCTCCCCCGCACGGCGTACACCCTGGAGGAAGGCGAGGTGTTCGTCCCCTTCACCCAGGGTGAGACCCTGAGCGAGTTCACCTGGAAGGCCGCCATAACCGGAATCATCCTGGGGATCATCTTCGGGGCGGCCAACACCTATCTGGGCTTGATGGCTGGCCTCACCATCAGCACCTCCATTCCGGTGGCAGTGCTCACAGTGGTGGTGTTCCGGGCGATGTCGGGGATGGGAGTCCAGCACTCCATCTTGGAATCCAACATGTCCCAGACCATCGGGTCCGCCAGCTCCTCGGTGGCCTCGGGCGTGCTCTTCACCATCCCGGCTCTCTTCATCTGGGGGATGAATCCAGCCTGGGGTCAGATCACCCTCCTGGCGATGTGCGGGGGCCTTATCGGCGTGCTGGCGATGGTGCCGCTGCGCAGATACCTGATCAAGCGGGAGCACGGGAAGCTCCCCTACCCAGAGGGAATGGCGTGCGCCGAGGTCCTGGTGGCGGCGGAGGGGGGCGGCAAGCAGGCCCAAGGCGTCTTCTGGGGCCTGGGCGTGGGGATGCTCTTCCAGCTCATAACCCAGGGCTTCAAATTCGTGAAGACCGCCCTGGTAATTCCCCTTCCCTTCAAGGCGGGGCTTGCCGCCAAGGTGAACGCTCCGCTCCTGGGCGTCGGCTACATCCTGGGCATTCGCATCGCCACGATCATGGTGGCCGGTGGCTTACTGTCCTCCGTCCTCATCATTCCCATCATCAATCTCTGGGGTCAGGGAATCGCAGAGCCGGTCTTTCCGGAGACGGAGAAGCTGATCCGCGACATGTCCTCCGGCGAGATCTGGGATCGCTACATCCGCTACATCGGCGCGGGCGCCGTGGCCGCCGCCGGCATCATCACCCTGGTGAAGTCGATCCCCACCATGATCGAGTCGTTCCGCCTCGGGATGTCGCAGATCGGGCGGAACGTCAACACGGCGGTGTCCTCCATCGAGCGGACGGATCGGGATCTCTCTCTGACCGTCGTGTTCGCCTTCGGAGGAGTCATCCTCCTGGTCCTGACCCTGGTGCCTGGGATCCTTGGCTACCTGGACTCGATCTTCGTTCGAGCCGTCGCCTCCCTGTGCATCGCGGTCTTCGCCTTCTTCTTCGTTACGGTGAGCTCCAGGATCGTGGGGCTAGTGGGTGTGACCTCCAACCCAACCTCGGGCATGACCATCGCGGCGCTCCTCGGCACGAGCTCCGTCTTCTACCTCATGGGCTGGACCGACTCCCTGGGGAAGGCCACGGCCCTCATGGTCGGTACGGCGGTCTGCATCGCCGCCTCCATCGCCGGAGACACCTCTCAGGACCTGAAGACCGGGTTCATCCTGGGTGCGACGCCACGACGCCAGCAGATCGGCGAGCTCATCGGCGTCATCACCTCTGCGGGCTTCGTGTGCCTCGTCATCATCCTTCTGAACGAGGGCACTCCTGGAGGTTTGGGCGGCGAGGAGCTCCCCGCTCCCCAGGCGGTCCTGATGAAGCTGGTCATCGACGGCGTGCTCGATCAGAGCCTGCCCTGGGGTCTCATCGGAATCGGCGCCGGGATCGCCGCCGTGGTGGCCCTCTTCAAGATTCCCGTCCTCGCCTTCGCGGTTGGAGTGTACCTGCCCCTGTCCACTATGGGAGCGGTCTTCCTGGGGGGCGTGCTCCGCTGGTTCCTGACGAGGGTGAAGAACACCCAGGAGTCGGAGAGCCGGCGGGAGAAGGGCGTGCTCTTCGGCTCGGGTCTGGTGGGTGGTGGTGGCCTCACCGGTGTGGCATTGGCGTTCTGGGTGGTCTTCGTAAAGGGAGGAGAACCGATCGCGGGGTACGCACCGGACGTCCCCGATTGGATGGCCGCGGTGCTGGCCGCCATCACCATCGGGGTGATCCTCTGGCTCATGTCGTGGTACGCTCGTCAGTCTGATTGAGGAGGTTTGAAGAAATGACGAGCGTCGAGCGCCCCCTCACCGGTGTCAGAGTAATCGGCCTCGAGCAGTACATGAGCGGCCCCTACTGCACCATGATCCTGGCCGATGCCGGAGCGGAGGTCATCAAGATCGAGCGGCCGGGGAGCGGAGACCCCCGGCGTTCGATTCCTCCCTTCGCCGAAAGGGACGGAGCCAAGAAGGCCATCGGATTCATCGGGTACAACCGGAACAAGAAGAGCCTGGCGCTGAACGTACGCTCGCAGGAGGGCCAGAGGATCCTCCGGGATCTCGTGGCCGAGGCCGACGTCTTGGTGGAAAACCTCCGCCCCGGAGCCATGGCGAAGATCGGCGTCGACTACGAATCCCTCCGTGCGGTGAATCCTCGCATCATCTACGCCATGATCTCCGGCTTCGGCCGCCTGCCCGAGCTCCAGACCGAGTACAGCGGACGGCCGGCCTTCGACATCGTGGCCGAGGCCATGAGCGGTGTGATGGACCTGGTGGGCTTCGAGGACAAGCCGCCCACCTACACCCTCTACGGACTGCCCGATATACACTCGGGGCTGGTAACCGCCTTCGGCATCCTTCAGGCCCTCTTCATGCGCGAGCGAACCGGTGAGGGCCAAATCGTAGACGTCTCCCTCCTGGACTCCATGCTGGCCCTGAACGAGCGCATGGTGGCTCTCTACGGGGTTACCGGAGAGGAGCCCAAGCGAGGACGTTTTCGCCACCTCTGGCCCCGGGGTTCTTTTCCGTGCAAGGATGGATATGTGGCCCTGAACGTCCCGGATGATCTCATGTGGGGCCGCCTGGCCACTGCGGTGGGACGGCCGGACCTCATCGAGGACTCCCGCAGCGCGACGGGGACCGCCCGGGCCGAGAACGCCGACTTCCTCAAGCCCATCGTGGAGGAGTGGATGGCCGACAAGTCCCGGGAGGAAGTGGTGAATACCCTCAACGACGCAGGCATGCCCACCGGGCCGGTGTACTCAGCCAGTGATGTCTTTTCCGACCCTCACTTCCGCACCCGCCAGATGCTCATGGAGGTGGAGGACCCGGACGTGGGCCCCGTCACCGTGGCCCGCTCCGTCCCTCATCTCTCCTCCGCCCTCGAGATCCCCACCGCACCGGCCCCCGGGCTGGGAGAGCACACCCGCCCCATTCTGGAGGAGCTTCTGGGATATAGTGCGGAGGAGGTTGAGCGACTGGCCGCAGACGGCGTGATCGGACTCCCGTGTGTGGAGAAGACCCCATCCGAGTAAGGCGAGGGACCACGGGCGGCACCGAATGGGGCTAATCCCGCCACGTGCACGCATCAGCCTTGGGAAGGCGGGAGGTCAGGCAGCGAGCCTGCGGCCATAGCGGCGATGAGTTGGCACCGTCGAGGGTCGTACCTATCGCTTGCGCCACTCGTCGTCCGCGGAGTCGATCGAGACGCCCCCACGGGCACCTCGGGCGATCAGAATCCGATGCCCAGGGTGAGGGTAAACGTCGGGACCACCTGGCTGTCACGCTCGTCCCCGCCGCCGATGAAGAAGGTCGGCGCCTGGGCACGGATGTCGAACTGCTCCGTAAACCGGTGCCCGATCCCGAGGTTCAGGATGAACCCCGCGGCAAGGCCGTCCTCTTCCTGGAAGCTGCCTCCACCCGATAGCGGCAACCCGAGCGAAGTGTCCGTCGGGCTTTCTTCTCTCCATTCCACCGAGAAGGCACCAGCGCCGACTCCGGCCACGAAATACGGCCCTCCCGTACCGATGGCGTGCCGGAACAGGTAGTTTGCCATCCCGGCCCCGACCAAAATGTCGGTCGTCTCGTAGTAGTCGTTGAACCCGTTGTTGCTGTCCTCCTCGAAGGAGCCGGCGAAGAGGGTGAGCCCCAATTCGAGGGAGTTTGGGCCCTTGGGGAGCGTGTAGTCGATCTGCCCACCGTAGGCAATCCCACCGCTTACGTCGGTACCCACCCCGAGATGAACCCCAATGCGGCCCGGGCTCTGGGCGTAGGCCGTGCTCACGAGCACGAACCCGAGGCAGCTCAGCAGCAGCGCACTGTGGAATGCCCGTCTCATAGCACTTCCTCCTTCCCCGGAGCCCGGGGGACGTCTGTGTATGGGTGAAGCTACGCGGCCGAGCGGAATGTAGCCACCCAGTCCCTGGAGGAGCTTCTGGGATATCCTGTGGAGGAGGTTGAGCGGCTGGCCGCAGAGGGCGTGATCGGACTCAGGACACCAGCCTTTCTTCCACGTACGTCCCACCCCAGATTGCCCGGACGCCCAACTTCGACGGTGCCCGAAGGAGCCAATCGCCTTGTCGGCGCCTTCGTTGCATCCCGTCGGACCTGGTTCGAGCAATGAGTGAGCGCACTTCGCGGGGATGGCGCGATGGCTGAGCTGATCATAGGTGGTATCGCGACGGGCGGCTTCATGCTTCTGGTACGATCCGTTCGATCGAGAGCCCTCGCGGTCACCTGGTGGCAGTGGGGTCTCACTGTCTTGGGATTCTTCTACGGGGTCTTCGTCCTGGAGGTCGTGGTGAGCTTCCTGGAGGAGGGGACGCCCAAGGGTGCCGCGGTCATGGGCACCATCCTGGGTTTCGTCGCCGTGGTCTGGGGGATCCTGCTGGGTCGCTTCGTATTCCGCGCCGGGCAACCCACTGCCCCGGCCGAAGCGCCTCAGCCGTGAATCCCCAGCCAGCGGAGAAGGAACGTGTCGGATAGAAGAATGGATCGACGAGACTTCCTGGGCCTCATGGGCACCGGATCCGCCGCGCTGGGGGTCGGCATGGGGGTGGGGCTGACCACGCCGACGGTGGTGGGGGCCACCGAAACCGGAGTACTCGTCGAGTCGGAGAGCGAGTTCGGAGGCTTCGTGGTCGAGAAGCTCAGCGACGGCGCCTTCCCCTACGACATCGACCAGAGCGTACTTCGCCGCATGAGCGAGAAGCTCACGATGTTCAGCCGGAACGTCTGGGATCCGGAACGGATCGAGTCTCTGGCGGCCCAACCGAACGTCCAGCTGCAGAACCTCATCGAAGGTGAAGGCAAGGTCCCGAACCAGACCCGCCTGGACTATGCCCTCATGGCCGCCGCCTGGCGCCACGCCATGATGGACGGCGGTCGGGACTACGACTGGAATGGGGTCGGGGGACAATCCCGAAGCCTGAGCCAGATGAGTCGGTGGGACCCGGCCGACCTGGGGATGACGTGGGAGGAGGCGACTCTCGCCGTCCGCCACGCCGCCCTCTTCTACGGCGCATCTCTGGTGGGGGTGGCCGAGTTGAATCCCCTCTGGATCTACTCGGACCACTTCTCGCCGACGAGGGAGGACCGGGGGCGCACGATTCCTGTGCTGTCGGAGGGCGAGCGATTCGAGCAGACGGAGGATGCCTGGTACCTCCCCGAGTCCATGAATCGGGTGATCGCGCTGGCCTTCGAGGAGGACTTCCACGCCATCGCCAACTCCCCCGGCCGTCTCGCATCGGCGGCCGTCGGAAACGGCTACTCCCGCATGGCCGTCACATCCTCCCAGCTCGCAGACTTCATCCGGGGCCTGGGCTACCGTGCCGTCCCGGCCGGGAACGGTCTAGGCCTCTCGATACCCATAGCCATCGACGCCGGCCTGGGGCAGCTAGGACGGATGGGCCTCCTGGTCACGCCCAAGTACGGGCCCAGAGTGCGACTGGCAAAGGTCATCACCAACATGCCCCTGGTGCCCAATGCTCCCATCGACTTCGGTGTGGATGAATTCTGCGAAGCCTGCATGCTGTGCGCCGACGATTGCCCCAGCGAGTCGGTGACGAAGGGACTGAAGGCGTGGGAGGGGCCCTCCGCCTCCAACCACCCCGGCGCATTCAAGTGGTACACGAAGGTGGAGGGATGCTACGACTTCAACGGCTTCTCCTGCTCCAACTGCAAGCGGGTCTGCCCCTTCAACAAGCCGAACAACTCATGGCTGCACCGTGTCATCAGGGAGATGATCGAGGGACGTCTCGTTGCTGCGGACAGGGTGATGGTCACCCTCGACCAGGCCAGCGGATACGGCGCCCAGAAGGAAGACACAGAGTTCTGGAGAATGGACGGGCACAAGAGCATCACGGCCCGGGAGAAGATGTAGCGAGCAGCCGTAATCGACGCCGGGGCTACGCACCGAGGAATTCGGTGGTGACGTCACGGATAACAGAACGAGATACGCATAGGGAACCCCATGAGTGATTCCGACTCGGACAGCAGCCTCAGCAGGCGGCAGTTCATCAAGGCTTCCGGCTTGGCCGGCGCGGTGGCGGGTGGCGCCGGATTGGGAGCCTTCGGCTATGCGGCCGGAAGGGACCCCAACAGCTACCTGGGGATGCAGAACGAAGAAGGTGCCAGTCTGATCTTCAACCGGAAGCGATACGAGGTAGATCAGCCCACCTACGAAGTCGCGGGGCCCACAAGCCGCCCCGACGCCCGGGTCGAGCAGATCTTCGAGCGCCGGAGCCGCTTCATGCGGGAGTACATGCAGCTTCGTGGCCGACCAGGAGGCATGGGGATGCCGGGGGGGACCGCACCCTCGGGCCGTACGGCTCCGACCTCCCCCGAGCCCGACCAGGAGGAGCCATCCGCGCCCCTCTCACCCGAGGACTTCTCAGAGCCCCTCCGTAGCTATTACCTGGCGAAGCCCGGAGACCTGGAGCTGGACATCATCAACATGACAGAGCTCCAGCCCATGATGCGGGCCGACTCCATGGAATACGGGGACCGGTACATCCTGGCCAAGGCCTGGTCCGACGCCATGGGGGCGGTGGGGCCGGCTCCCCCCCGGACGCCTCCGGAGGAGAACGACTTTCCTCGGGGCCGGATGGGTCAACCGGTTGAGCGGGTGAAGCTGAAGGACCCCGCGAAGACGGCGGATCTCATCAAGGCCGTCGGTATGCAGTTCGGATCGATCATGGTGGGGATCACCGAGCTGAACCCGGATTGGGTCTACGGCTACCCCATCCGCGGCCGGGGCTTCGAGAACACGGAAGAGCCTCTGGAGATCCCGGAATGGTGGACGTATGCAATCGTGGTGGGCTCCACCATGTCGTGGGATCCCACCTACGCGAATCCTACCTACGGCACCTCCAACGACGCCTATTCCCGGTCCAGGATCATCGCCACCCGGATGGAGGCCTTCATCAAGACGCTGGGCTATCCGGCCCGGAGTCATGTTCCCGGAACCAGCTACGACCTCATGGTTCCTCCCATCGCCATCGATGCGGGCATGGGGGAGCAGGGCAGAAATGGCATCATGATCACCCCGGAGGTCGGGTGTAACATCCGACCCGCCATCGTCACCACCAACATTCCCGTGGCCACGGACAAGCCCATCGACATCGGTGTGGACGACTTCTGTCTCCACTGCAAGGTTTGCGCGGAGGCATGCCCCAGCGGGGCCATCCCCCTGGGGGAGAAGACGGAGGTTCGGGGCTACAGGCGCTGGAAGATCGACACAGCCAAGTGCCAGAACTTCTGGAGCTCCAACCTGGGGAACATGGGCTGCCGGCTCTGCATCAGCGTCTGCCCTTACACCCGCAAGGCAAACTGGCTGCACAGAACGGCCATGAAGGTGTCGGCCAATGATCCCTCAGGCCTGTCGGAGAAGCTCCTCACCAGCATGCAGAAGAGCTTCTACCCGGGGCCGGACCCGGAGGACTACTACATGCCCTCCCTGGGAGGGACGAACGCGTCGTACCGCGAGCCGCCGTGGTGGCTCAGAACCGAAGACTTCATCGACCTCGACTGAGGCGCACGATGCAGATATTCAATAGCGGGTTCTTCTGGTTCGTGGAGGGAATCATCTTCGTGGTCATGATCATGGGCGTCCGTGAGTGGGCGAAGGGCAAAGAAGTGCCCATGACCGCGTGGAAGTGGGCCCTCTTCTTTGCGTGGGTCCTCTTCGCGGGATTCACCATCGCCTTCGTGGGCACCAGCTTCGGGGAGGGTGAACCCACCGCCGCAATCCGGGGCGGACTCCTCTTCGGGTTGATCGCCGTTATCGGAGGTGTCGGCGTCTGGCGAGTATTGCGGACAGGAGCGAATGCGGACGAGGGAGACGTTGTCCAGCAATCCTAGGCGCTCACTCTACCTCTACCTCGTCGCGGCACTCCTTCTGGCCGGGGCCCTGACCTATGGTCGGACCCGGGGTGCGCCCGACCTGGAGACCCCGACCCGGGAGATCTTCCCTGGAGCCGGTACCGTCGCATCTCAGCGAGAGGTGCTTCACGTCTATGACGAGGAAGAGGTGCTGATCGGGTGGGCCGGGACAGGGAGTGCCGCCGGCTACGGGGGACCCATGGTCCTCCTGGTGGGCCTCGACACCCTCGGACATGTGGCCGGGATGCGGGTCATCGAGCAGCGGGAAACTCCCATCTTCTGGCGGATGGTCCGCTCGTCGAGGTACTTCGACGCTCTACTCGGATCCCACTTCGACGACATCGAATACGGGTATGTCGATGTCACAGGTGTCACGGGTGCGACCCGGTCCTCGGACGCCATCGTGCACAGCGTGCGTCTTGCCGTGGCGGAGGTGGCGGGTGTGGCGTTCGACGTCCGACTCCCCCTGCCCCGCCGACCCTTCGAGTTTGGGCTCCTGGAGATCGTCATTCTGGCCTTGTTCGCCGTTGGCATCGGCGCCCAGCGACTCAAGGGAGCCATCAGGGGTCGCGTGCGGTGGGGCTCACAGATCACGGGGCTCATCGTTTTGGGATTCTGGAAGGACTCCCCCATCACCCTGACGAAGATCACGGCCCTCATGTCAGGGTACCTTCCGGACATCCGGACGAGCCTGGCGATCTACCTCCTTCTTGCCGGCTTCCTCCTGACCTCGGTTTTCTACGGAAGGAACCTGTACTGCCTCTACGCCTGCCCCTTCGGGGCCGCACAGAGGGTGGTGGGGCTCATCGGAGGATTCCGGCTGAAGCTCCCCCACTGGTCCATCCACCTGATGGAGAGAGCGCGCAACGTTGTGGTGTTCGCGGCTCTCTTCATGGCCTTCCTGACCCTCCGTCCTGTCGTGGCCAGCTACGAGCCCTTCGCCGCCCTCTTCTCACTCCACGGAACCACGCTCCAGTGGTTCCTCCTCTTCGTGGTTCTGGTGACCTCACTGGCGGTGTACACTCCATGGTGCAACTTCTTCTGCCCCATGCGCACCTTCGAAGTGGCAATCCAGGACGCGAA
>SDBT01015193.1_pt1 | contig 12246 bp, 12 predicted proteins | sample 2277101 | NCBI WGS metagenome assembly SDBT01 (sample SAMN10404973, study PRJNA504765) | marine sediment metagenome | isolation source: marine sediment core GS10_PC15, 103 cmbsf | place: Arctic Ocean: Southern Knipovich Ridge | collected 2010
TCAAAAACATCCACAGAAAAAATGGATGCTCGCACGCCCGTTGTGGAGGTTACCTCGGACAACTTTGAGGGCTTAATGAACTTCACTAAACCAGTCATTATCGATGTCTATTCCAATCGGTGCACCTATTGCAGACGACTAGAGCCGATTATTGAAGATCTGAGCAAGGAGCTAAACTTAAAATACCAATTTGCAAAACTTAGCTTAGATAGAGAACCAAACCTAGTAAACTCATTCAATGTCAAAGGCTTTCCTACCGTTATCTTTTTAAAGAACGGCAAAGAGCTTGGAAGGCACGTAGGCTACATGAACAAACAGACCTTTGAGAGCGAGATCAAAAAGTACTTTGGCAGCTCTTCATAGCAAACCGTTATGTCAAAATAGTCGGTCAAATCACAGACCCGCGAAAAAAGCGCGGCGTGAGACACCCTTTTCACGCAATACTTAAGCTTGTGATTTTTGGGTATGCTTGCCGTTTGATATGGATCGAACACACAGCCGTATATGCTAAAAAGCATTGGGATATAATCAAAGTTGCTTTGGGAATCACACGCGATTATTCCCCTGATGCGACCACTACCCAGCGGCCCCTGTAGGGCTCAGGAAAGTAATTAACTGGTGTTTTCTTAAGGAAACTCTTCATCCGAGCAGAGCTCTCCAATCGAGAGTTCCAATGATAAGGCCAAGGATGCAAAAAGCATTAGCGGCCCAATTGACCTTCTCTTTGTAGAGTTTTTGACCCCACATATTGCACAGAACAATAACGGCGATGGAAAAGATGGGGAAAATCATCGCCTGTTCAACAGAATTGGAAATTTCTGTAGCCCAGATCATGAAAAAGGTGCCGATACCGTTAGCAACTCCGCCCAAAACGCCGTAAAGCACTTCGGAGTGAAGAGGCTTACGTCTCTCGGTTGAGAAGAAAATGTAGCCTTGAACTAAAGCGGCGGCCAAGAAGATCATGGGCATAAACCACTGAGAGGCAGCTTGCGTCTCCGAAAGAGAGAGGAAGAGTGCTTTTTTCCCGGGGAAGTTGAGAAAGAGAGCGCGCCACTGCATGAAGGCCAAAAAGAGGGAGTGTAGAGCAAAAGCAATGAGAACGTAAATGGCCCAGTTAAAACTTTTCTTGCCTTTGATTGCCCCTCTTGCCGCCCAAAAGAGCCCAGACACTACAAGAATAGACCCAATCCCATTCCACTTGGTGTAGATAAAGCCAAATCCAGCTCCAAACACGGAGACCATTAAAAGAATGGGCATCACAGAGGAGGCGTTAATAACAGCAAAGGTGAGCCCAGGTGGCCCCGATTCTAACGCCTTTCCCATCATAGCCATAAAACCGGCTAAAATGACACCTCCACAAAACCCAAAAAAGGCAAGGGGAAGATTAAACTCGTAATGACCCGAACGGACAGGGTTAAGTAAGATAGCAACGAGAAATGTCAAAAAAAGTTGCACCATCAAGTAGGCTTTTGAAGAACCACCACCATCAATGCTGCGACGAAAAAAAAGATTCTGAGCAGCAACAAACAGTGCTGCAAATAACATCAATTGAATTCCCATTTGGCCTCTTGTCTAGTTTCTTTTGACAACGTTACTGCAAAGTTGTATTTATGTTAAACAAGCATTAGAATGAGCTGCGTTCTTAAATGTTACAATCCAAGGTGAACATGAAACATCCCCGCAACTTTTCTCGAAAATTCTTTTCCCTATCTTTATGCTGTCTAACACTCAACATCCTACCACAAGTTTGTTTTGCTGAAGAGGGGGCCACATCCCCACACGAAGCACTTCTTCTAAAGAGAATCGTGGAGTATTGGAAAGATGAAGACTACACCCTTGCAAAAAGGCAAATCTTAGATTTTTTAAATCAGTATGAAGGGAGCGCTTTCAAAGACCACCTCATGGCAATGCTGGGAGACCTTAACTTCAACGAGGAAAACTACAGCGAAGCAATCCAAAATTACACGCAAATTTCAGCCGAAGAGTTCAAAGAAAAAACCTATCTCAAGCACCTCAAAGCCCTATTTGAACTCAGAGAGTACGGCGTTGTTGAAAAAATGGCTGCCTCACGTGTCTCAAAAGAGAACAATGCAGAATCAGGGGAGGCGATACAAATCACCCTTCTTTACGCTGATGCTCTCTATCGCCAAAACAAGGTCGTCGACGCCCTTCCCTATTTTGAAGCCCTCTCTCAAACTACTTACCAAGACTTCTGTCTCCTCCCTCTTGCAGAAGGGTATCGTAAATTAGAAGACTACCCCAAAGCTGTGACTTTCTACCGTACTATGTTAGAAAAGCGGGCGGACAAAAAAGAAGATATCCTATTTCAAATTGCAACGCTTGAGTCGGAGTACGATAAAAGCGCCGCAGCAAAGACATTTTACGAAGTGGCTACCTTAAGTGGTGAAAAAGAGGGGATCGCCTCCTACAATCACCTCACACTCTTGTACGACCTAAATGAGTATGAAGCCCTCTTGAGTGCTGCGGACACACTCATGGAAAAGATCCCGCACAGCGAGCTCTCGGTAGCTCGTTATTATGTGGGGAGCTCTCACTTCTCTTTGAAGAATTACGAACGCGCAATCCCCGCACTTGAAGCGTTTGTTCTAGCCGAATCCGAGGCAACTCCACGATTAAAATCTGCACTCTTAAATCTCATCCTGTGTGCGAGAGAGACAGAAGACGAAGCGTTATCAGAAAAAGTTTTAGGCCAACTCGCAATAAACTTTGCAAACGACCCTGCCTATCTACAATCATTTCTCGTCAATGCACAAATACAAAAAGAAGCTGGAGGGATCTCACTCAAAACCGACGAAATCAGAAAACTACTCAGCCTGTCCGGTGACTTTGAAGGAAGAGAGAAGATCCTCTACGATGTCGCCCTCCTTCTTCTCGAAGAGGAGAGCTGGGAATCGGGGCGCGAAATCCTTCAACTCTTTTTAAATGAATATCCTCAAAGTAAGAACCGCTCTTTCGCATTTCGCCACCTTCTCAATACAAGCATTGAGGCACTAAAGACTAGCCCTGATTCCTCTGACTACAAAGAACTTTTTGTCTCCGACCTGCAAAAGATCTTCGCTGAGGGGAGAGTGCTTACTGTTGATGAGGAACAAGAGTACCGCCTCAGCTTTGCAAAAACACTCTATGAGCTCAATCGCCCGCTTGAAGCATTAAAAGAGACAGAAGATTTTCTTTCACACTATCCCGGAGATCCACGCGCCTATGATGCCCACCTGATGGCCGCTCTGTACATCAAAGAGGGGGAAGGTGACTTTGTTAAAGCGGCTCTTCACCTCGAAAGATCCCTCTTTCTAAACCCCGATCAGACGGATTCTCACCTCGTTCATTTACAGCTCTACAACGCCTACCTCACGCTCTCTGCACAAGACAAAGAGAAGAAGGAAACATTTCTCGATCAGGCCTCCGATCATCTCTTTGAGTCCTTCATGAAACAGAAAGAGTCAGTCTTATTCGACAATCAGATTTGGCTTGCCAATCACTACTACTCCAAGGTAAAAAAACATTCCGAAGCGCACAAAAATGTTTTTTCTGAAGGGTTCCTCCCTCTGAAGCGGTCGATTGCCACTTACGAAAAGATCTTGGGATTTGAAGAAGGGATCGTCGCCTTTCCAAAGGATAACGACCTTCTCCTTTTGGAAGGAGAAGCACTTAAATACGCCGACCTCCTCTCGCGGAAAAAGGACCTCCCTAAAAAGATAGCTCTTCTCGAAATCCTCACAAGGCTCACTTCTGAAAAACCTGAAATGGAGTGGAAACATCAAAATAACTCCCTTTTTGAGCTGGCCAAGTCATACGAAATGCAAGAAGAGGCACATCAGGCAATCGCACTGTATGAGCGCCTTCTAGAGGGGCACTCTCCCTCCTACCTCACACATGCGGCCCAACTACAAAAGACGCGTCTCCAGTTTGCTCTTCTCCCAGCAGAAGAGAGGGAAGAGAGCTCTCCTGCTGTCATCGACATCCTCAATCAACTTAAAGATTTGCAAATCAAAAAACAGCTCCACTGTGAACCTGTTCATTTCGAGGCAGCCCTTGAATACGTCTCGGTACGTGTAGCCCTTACCGAAGAAGCATCTAAGCTCGACAAAAACCTCTTCTACCTAAAGAGGGTCAAAGAGGACTTCTTAGCCGACGACGACATCATCGGACAAGAGTATTTTGAAGCGCGGAAGAAGTTCCCTGAAAAAGAGAGGCTCTTCACCCTCTATATGAATTATGTCGATGCAGAGATGCTCCGTTTACAAGGAGAAAAGGCAAAAAGTTCGGGCAAAAAGGATGAGGCGTCTACTCTGCTCACAAAAGCAAGTGAACAACTCGAAGAACTCCTCAATCAGTCCAAAGACCTTACGCCTTTCCTAAAAGATAAAATTCAACAGAGCAGAGCCGCTCTAGAATAAAGGAGTTCATGAGTCAAGACAAGAAACCGTCGAGATCACTTCTCACCTCATGCCTCGTCGTCACAGTGGTGCTCCACCTGGCCTTTGTGACGTACCTGTTTCGTCATCCCCTATTTTTCCAGCCCTCTTTTACTGCGGCTTGGACAAAGGGGATGACAACAGACATGGCCGATGTAGCCTTATCTAAGAAAAAAAAGAGCCTTTTCCTACAACAGGCTCTTAGCCAAATTGCCATCATCGCTCCTCGAAAAAAGACAACCCGTGAAGAGATCGCGGCACCGCTCGATTCAGAAAAAAGAGCTATGCCCCATAAGAACTTCTCGAATTGCCTCGTTAACTATACTTTAGACCCTGCCATGCAACTCCCCGTGGCAATAAATGAAACCTTCACCTCTAGTGTCTCAATCAATTTACCTAAAGAAAAAGGCGCCATTGTAACTTCTCCACTTTCGTTCCAACACCCTAAACTGCCAGAGAAACTCCTTTCTCATAGCCTAACCATAGATACCTCGCTTCTCTTTATCGAAAAACAGGATCACGCCGCCCTAGCGCCTGTAAGTGCTGAAGAAAAGAGGGAAACACCCGAAGCTGTCGGTGAGCCACTCAAAACGTCCGTAGCAGACAACGTCTCCTATCTTGTAACGGGATACGACGAAAGGCAAAACTCTTTTTTTGCAGAGAAAATGGAATTAGAGAAGCTCAGTAAGCTCTCTAACCTAATGACAACAAATGCCGCTTGCGCCCTCCTCTCTAACAACCCCCTCATCATACAGAGAGCACTTCCCTCAATTGAATCCTACCTCCCTGATGGTCCAGCCCTCGCTTTTTCCGACTGGTCAGATTATTTCCACCTCGATTACGTCTTTCTGCCCCATGAAGAGAAAGGAGAATACCGTTTTGCTCTTACGCTTACCCCCAAAGATGATCTCAGCACCATCCAGATGAAGCAAAACTTCTATTTCTTAATCGACAACTCCAATTCCATCGAAAAACACCGTTTCACCGGATTCAAACGCGCTGTGTTGCGAGCACTCTCAGTACTTGGTCCCGATCAGACGTTTAACATCTGCATCTTCGATCGCAAAACTTCTCGTCTCTCAAAGGAGAGCCTCTCGCCCACACGTAAAAATCTACAACTTGCAAAACAGTTTCTAGAGTCGCGATCCTCTAGCGACGATCTTTCCGCAAACGAGCTTTACTCTACTCTTCCTAAGCTCATGCCTCAAAACCCCGCAAGTAACGAAATGCACATCGCACTGCTCATCTCTGATGGAAACTCCTCTCTAACAACTCAAAAGCAGAAAGATGCACTCAAAAAGTTTCTCAAAAATAACCAAGAGAAAATCGCGCTTTACGCCGCAACCTGCGGGCGCGGCAACGACCTATCTGGCCTCAAAGTGTTAACGACTCAAGCAGGAGGAGACCTCCTCTTCTCGCCCACGCATGCCGCCTTTGCACGTAAACTCGCAAAGTTTGTCCTCGAACTCCGCTCACCGCTCGCAAAAAGTGTCATTGCCTCTGTCTCATCCTCCGATCGCACAATCAAAACAAAACTCCTCACTCCATCTTCACACCTACCCGGCCTCTTCAATCACACCCCCTTCACCCTTTACGGCGCCACCTCAGATCCCACCACACTCACTATCACTCTTCAGGGAATACATAAAGACCAGCCCATCGTAATTCAAAAAGAGATCACCTTCGAGCGCCCTCTAGCAAAGAGCCCTCAGCTTGAAAAGGCGTGGCTCGAGCAACTCGCCTGGAATCATTGGGGCAAGTACATTAAGAGTGGAAAAAAAGAAGATCTAAAAAGGGCTAAGTCTTGTGAAGAAGAGGCAGCTTCCGTCCAGCTACGACGGGTGAGTCATATTTAACATGGTAAGCTCTTTCCTCTCCATTGGTTTAGGTGCAGTTCTCGTGGCGTGGTCCGGGTGGGGACTCGGCACAGCATGCAACCACATCTTTCCTTCGGTTCCCTTCGGCACACTCTTCGCCAACTTAATCGGCAGCTTCCTCATCGGCATCATGATCGTCTTCACAAAAGAGCATCATTTTTTTTCAGAAAATGTCCGCCTAGGAATCATCACAGGTTTTCTCGGAGCGCTGACTACCTTTTCCACATTTTCCACTGATGTCGTCAACCTCTTTTCTAAGCAGCAATACCTCTTCGGAAGTGTCACTCTTCTTACAAACGTCTGTGGCGCTCTAGTAATGACCCTTGTTGGAATCTACCTAACGCGTGCATTAATAACTTAAGGAACAAACATGGACAGTGTCTGCATTAAAATCTTTGTCCACGAGCTGAGAAAACACAAAGGTGTACTTCTCTATGAGTGGATCCTTGAAAAGGCAAAAAACTTAGGCCTTCACGGCGGCTCGGCACTGCGCGCCATCAGCGGCTTTGGCTGCCACGGCATCCTCCACGAAGAACACTTTCTCGAGCTCGCCTCCAACGTCTCGGTCGAAGTTGTCTTTTACCTCGCAAAGGAAGAGGTAGATAAGCTCCTTTCAGAGCTAAAAAAAGCAGACCTCGATCTGTGGTACGTCATACATCCCGTAACTATCAACACTCTTAAAAAGTAGGCATCGTGCGAATACTAGGCGGCACATATAAAGGACGCTCATTAAAGACACCTAATGGAAGCATCACGCGCCCCACAACGTCACTTGTGCGCAGCGCCGTCTTTGATATTACCCAGTCCCTTGTAGAAGGCGCCTCCTTTTTAGATATCTTTGCCGGAAGTGGAGCGATGGGGCTAGAGGCCCTTAGTCGGGGTGCTAAGGAAGCCACCTTCATCGAAAAAAATCCCAAGACTATCAGTTGCGTCTCTGACAACATTTCCTCCCTCTCCATCGATAAAACATCCACGCGCATTCTTAAAGGGGATGCTCTCACCCTTCTCAAACGACTCGCAAAAAAAGAGAGGCAGTTCGACATCATTTACATCGATCCCCCCTACGAGCTGGCCCCCATCCTCATCCCCGAGATTCTAAAACTCCTCGATACCTCCTCAATGCTATCCGATAATGGAATCCTCTTTCTCGAAGAAGGAAGCCACCATGCACTCTCTCTTTCCTCCCTTGCGCTATCCTCACTTCATCTCAAAGATTCTAGGCGTTACGGGATGTCCCTTCTTCACATTTTTAAACAACAAGGTGACTCATGAAAACAGGTTTTTTTGCAGGCAGTTTCGACCCTCCTACGCTTGGACACCTCGATTTAATCCAAAGAGCGCACGCACTCTGCGATCATCTAATCATCGGCGTTGGCGTGCATTCCGAAAAAGCAGCACTCTTTTCTAAAGAAGAGCGCGTAGAGATGCTCAAGAAAATTACTAAGCACCTAGATCACGTAGTAGTGATTCACTTTGAAGGGCTCGTAGTAGAGGCTGCAACCAAAGCTCAGGCCACCTCCCTATTTCGTGGCCTCCGCTCCCCAAATGAGTTTAAACACGAACATGAGATGGCAACGGCAAACCGCAAATCAGGCCGTTTAGAGACCTGTTTTCTTCTCACCCGCCCCGAACTCTCTAAAGTTAGCTCAAGCCTCGTACGCGAGCTCGCAACACACGGCAAGCGCCTTTCGGGCTTTGTGCCCAATGCCATCGAAGAGCTCATCTTCAACATACCCACGAGACAGATAGAATGACTAAACCTTCCCATGACTAAAGCCAGTGGGTTTCAGCATTATTTTTTGGTAAGGAAAATGAAAAATCAGCATTTTTCAGGAATTTGTCTATCTCAGGAGCAAAGTTGTACTAGTATTGAGTATGGCAACGCTTACAAACAAGTGCGGTTCATCTCAGCCCTGAACGGTCAAGTTTTCCCGCATCAAAGTATAAGCTCCCCAGTGATTGTATCGAACTTACCAGCGCATACCTGTTTATTGCGTGATTGCTTTTTTTTCAACCCTGGGATCTCTCCCAAAACTGAATTTACGTAAACAACGATACACTACCTTAATTTTGTTAAAACATCTTGAAAATTGTATTCTAATCCTACACCGCCCAATTCAAGTATTTTATTAAAGAGGGCGAAGAAAATAAGCTTTAGCTAAGGCAAATTATCAACGCTCTAGTCAAGCATGGGCACCTGTTCCAGTTAATTAAGGTCAACGGCCACGGCTACTTCATCCAAGCCTAAAAACCTTAGCGAACGCTCTCATGGCCGCCAAGGACGCCTTTTTTGGAGAGGACAACTTGCCAGAGTTGAATATTACGTGATCTAAAAGAGGCGGCGCACGATAAGAGATAGAATTTCCACATGCGATAAAAAGGATCTGGGTAGTTATCTTTGATCTTATCCCAATTGCGATTGAAGTTACCATACCACGCCATCAACGTCTTATCGTAATCAGCACTAAAGTTATGCCAGTCTTCCATCACAAATAAACCTTCTATTGACGTGCCGATCTGAGCAATGGAGGGAAGCAGCCCTCCGCTAAAGATGTATTTATCGATCCACGGGTCGCCTGCTATATTACTTTTGTTGCTTCCAATTGTGTGAAGCATCACTAATCCATCGTCGCGTAAACACCGATGAACGATCTCCATAAATGCGCGATGGTTTTTCGCGCCTACGTGCTCAAACATCCCAATTTCTACAATGCGATCAAATGTCTCGTCGACATCTCGGTAATCTTGAACCCGTATCTCTACTTGCAGCCCCGCGCACATCTTCTTTGCATACTCTGCTTGATTTTTGGATAGAGTAATGGCTACGACTGAGACTCCATAGTTTTCGGAAACAAATTTTGCAAAACCACCCCATCCACACCCAATATCTAAAAGACGCATTCCTTTTTTTAGGCCTAATTTTTTTACAATTAGATCATACTTAGCAGCTTGAGCTTCGTTTAGGGTCGTGGCATTTTTCCAATAGCCACAGCTATAGGTCATGAGGTCATCGAGCATATTCTCATAGAGATCATTACCTAGCTGATAATGCTCATTGATCACTTTCATAGAACCAGATCGACTTTGCCGGTTAAAGAGCTTTGCCTTCACGTAAGCCCATTTCATAGACCACGATGGCTTAAACCCATCTTCTAAATTTGTCCTCATGATGCGATAGAGACACTCATCTAAGGCAGGGGCATCCCACCACCCTTCCATGTAAGATTCTCCCAGCCCTAAAGACTGATCTCTCAGAATTCTATCGTAAAACCCCTCATCATACACTTTGATATCCCAAGAGCGATCACCATTCATTTGGATATCTGCAACAGAAACCATCTCCTCAATCACGTGCTTTGATTGAGTCGCTTGAAGTGTAACGACATTAAAAAGAAGAAAAAAAACAAACCATTTCATAAATCCAATTTATGAAATATTTCGAATGTTTTGACAAGAAAAAAATCTTGAAAAAAGGGTTGTCTAGAAAAATCGACAATGCAAAATTTGTTGAGAAGGTCAGTAGTTCCCGCTGAAGCTTTAGCTGAGAATACTCTCTCAGGGCATTTAGTGAATTCGCCTCCCGAGTGAGCAGAGGTAAGGTTTATGCCATCAAAAAACGGTCCAACTTTACGAAGTTATTCCTCTACTTCACCTGGAGAAAATTCTTCAGCTGGAACTGCTGTGAGAAGGTCGAGTTTCTAAAAGGAGTCTTGTGTGTTTCATTTACCGGCAGTTCTAGTCATTGTTTCGGTTGGGTTATTTTACATAGCTCCTCTAGATGCGTTCTGGTTTGTGGTGTACGGAGATAGTCGGAGAAAAGAACAGGATCTAAAGGTCCCGTCATTCAAAGCCGCAGCAAGCCGCGGGGAATTAGACCCAAGAAAAGATTAAAACGCTTGAAAACTGACTTTGAAATAGTAAACGCAATTAGAAGTTTTTCTCTCTTTTGCTAAAGGAAATCCAGCATCAAAACTCCACTCAAGTTTCCATGGTCCATAAACCCTAAAGCCAGCGCCTACCGAGTAAAGATCGATATTGTTTTTCTGATTGATCGTATCTCCACCATTGAGCCAGATTTTGCCATAATCACAAAAAAACACGAGTTGCAAGACATCTTTCCAACATATGCATGAAAACGGAACTTTGCAACACTTTAGCAATGGGATAGGCGTACGTAATTCTAAGCTCCCACGCACCCCTTTATCTCCAAGAACGGTAGCAACTGGATATCCTCGCGTTGCCTCCGCACCTCCCAGATACATCTGTTCAGCATAAGGAAGTTTATAATTGGTGTATTGGCCAGAAGCCTGCAGCATGAGGAACATGTCACAAAACAGCTGTTGAACCCTTGTGTAGTCGAGATAATTGATCCAAAATTTTGCACCGGAACCGCTGCGAGAAGCACGGGAATCGACTGAACTCGATCCACCCAAAAAACCAGGAATACCTGCTATAAAATGCAGATCCCCAATATTTCTACCTCTTAGGCAATCAGTCCAATCAAAAGTAAATCCAACTCCTGCATTTCGCATTTTGTCATAAGCATTTGGACTTCCCGAAGATCGATTTTTAATCTGCTTATAATCAAAATTAAGGTAGATATCAGTATCTAAACAACGTTTACGCCCAATAGCTTGCTTTAACTTTCCAGAAGCAATATCAGAACGGCCTCCCAATTTGAGTGGTCTTAAAACACCAACATCAAATTCTGAGTGAAGATAAGCAAGATGTAAATTGGTGCCCCTCCGAGTGAGTGGAATCTGATAACGAACATCTGTAAATAGGAGGTTTTTTATTGGGCTGCCAACAACTTGTGCAACACTAAACTTATCTCCATTCATGAGAAAATTGCCATAATCCAATCTACCGCCAGTACGTTGTTTTGTAGTTGTTGACGAACCGTAATTGTTTGTATTTAGATACAAGTGCACAGGCCTTTTATCAATGACATTTAAAATAAGATCCACTTTTCCACATATCGGCGACTTCTTAAAGACAGCACCAACAGTAAGATCCATATTTTCATTGATAAGCAAAAGTGTTTTGATAAATTGATCGTAATTGACTGCGTAATTTTGGAATCTAGAGAAGTAACTGCATATAAAGGGCTTTTTATAAAAGCAATTCCCAACCACAAAAATTTCACCAAGACTGCCTTCAATGATTTTTATTGTTAAAAAACCATTCGTAATATCTTGCTCAGGAGGATAAGCACGCGCGAGAAAATAACCCCTGCATAAATACTCTTTTTGAATGGTCAGACAGATCTGATGAATATCATTCATCGACAGATCTTTCCCCATAAAAGGACGAATAACTCTTTTTAAGACAGCTGAAGAAATGCACGCGTTTCCACTGATTTCAATATGCGAAATCAACACCGTTGCATCATCATTCATGTTTAGCTGCTCATCAGGTATTTCTACTTCGAGCAGGGGAATAGGTCTTAGTGGGTCTATTTTTTGGACATCAACATATTCCTCTTGAATTTCACGTTCGACAACACCCGCAGCACCTCCTGGAGGACCCACAAAAACAGCATTTAGAGTAAAAGGCGCCAATAAAAAAGCCATGAGTAAAAAAAACATAATTATTTTACCTCTGATTGACTGAGTTTTTTTTCTAATCATAAGATTCAAACAGCGTGTATAAAGTGATTTCAAATTTCGTATAATCCCGTAAATGTTGCCTCGTTACTTCATGACTTTATCAACACAACAAATATTTTAAAAACCCTTTCCCTTCTTTCCCCGTTTTTTTCTAAACATGCAAACTATTTCATCCTTACAGTATAACGAGAACGAAAACAGCTTTATTTGAATGCTGCCACTAAGAAAGAACCTTGCGTAACCACTCGAAGAGCTATCACAAGAAGGGATAGCCAACCTTTGTCCTTCTCTAGAACGACTCTTTAATGAGCTCATGAAGATCGA
>SDBT01015194.1_pt1 | contig 12246 bp, 13 predicted proteins | sample 2277101 | NCBI WGS metagenome assembly SDBT01 (sample SAMN10404973, study PRJNA504765) | marine sediment metagenome | isolation source: marine sediment core GS10_PC15, 103 cmbsf | place: Arctic Ocean: Southern Knipovich Ridge | collected 2010
CATGACGGATTCAGCATCATGGAAATTATCTCACTTGAAGACCTCGGTTTTTTTGAAAAAGGAAAAGCCGGCATTGCAACAGAATCAGGCAAAACATTTTTCGATGCAACTTTGCCAATCAATCCTTCAGGAGGACTTAAGGCAAAAGGGCACCCTGTCGGAGCAACCGGTGTTTCACAAGCGGTAGAAATAGTAAAACAGCTAAGAGGAGAATGCGACAAAATTCAAGTTAAAAATGCAAAAATCGGGTTGACCCACAACATGGGAGGATGCGGCTCAACCTCAACAGTGCACATCTTTAAGAAAGGATAAAATTGTTTTCAAACAGTCCAATACCACGATGGAGAAAACAGAACAACAATTACTTCTTAGAAGCTTCCAAATGCAATAAATGCAATAAAATCCATTTCCCTTCATGTTACATTTGCATCTGCTCTTCTAAAAAATTTTGCCCAATAACTTTAAGCGGCAAGGGTAAACTTTTAACATTTACCAAAGTCACAACACCTCCAAAAGCATTTTCAAATATGGCTCCCTATTGCATCGGGTTAGTTGAGCTCGAAGAAGGAATAAAGGTCACCACTCAAATTGTCGACATAAAATTTGAGGACATAAAAATAAGCATGCCTGTTTACGCAACCTTTAGAAAACTTTATAATTGTGGGAAAACAGGAATAATAAACTACGGCATAAAATTCAGACCACTTTAAAGCCAAAAGGGAAGAGTTATGTCTCAATACTTATTTTCGTCAGAATCGGTAACAGAAGGTCATCCAGACAAAATCTGTGATCAAATTTCGGATGCAATTCTCGATGACATCATTTCAAAAGACCCCAATGCCAAAGTTGCATGCGAGGTTCTAGCAACGAAGAATATAATTTTTATAGCGGGAGAAATTTCTACCTCTGCAAAATTTGACCCGGAAGCAATTGCACGTGAAACATTAAAAAAAATTGGTTACACAAATCTGGAGTTTGGTATCTCTTATGACACATGCAAAATAATGACCTCCATTCAAAAACAAAGCGAGGACATTGCTTGTGGAGTAATTCCAACAGAAAACAAAGAACAAGGTGCCGGAGATCAAGGACTAATGTTTGGGTATGCCTGCGATGAAACTCCAGAATTAATGCCTCTACCAATTAGTCTGGCACATAAATTAACACAACGACTTGCAAAGGTTAGAAAAAACAAAACTCTTCCCTGGCTACGACCAGATGGCAAAGCCCAGGTGACCGTAAAATATGTCAATGAAAAACCTACAAGTGTTACCGCCATAGTTCTATCAACCCAACATGATCCTCAAATCAAACTCCAACAAATAAAGGATGAAATCAAAGAACATCTGATTTATCCCGTCTGCGAAAAATATTTAACAAAAGAAACAAAACTGTTTATAAACCCCACGGGCGTTTTTGCAACAGGCGGTCCCGAAGCAGACACAGGGGTTACTGGCCGTAAAATCATAGTTGACACCTACGGTGGAATGGGCAGACACGGCGGAGGATGTTTTTCCGGAAAAGATGCTTCAAAAGTCGACCGCTCTGCTACATACATGGCCCGATATATTGCAAAAAATATTGTCGCAGCCAAACTTGCAAGTAAATGTGAAGTCCAACTCGCTTATTCTATAGGGATCTCAGAACCAATATCTGTCTATGTCTATACATTCAACACGGGAATAATTGATGACACAGAAATAGCACTTGCCGTTTCAAAAATTTTTCCTCTTAAACCTGCAAAAATAATTGACTTTCTTAAACTAAAACGTCCAATTTTCTTCAAAACATCTACTTACGGCCATTTTGGACGTGAAGAAAAAGAATTCACCTGGGAACAAACAAACAAGGTTAATGAGTTAAAACAAGAACTTAAAACCACTTAAAAAGAAATTGTGTAACAGTGAGCAAAACTAAAAAAATAGTCTTTCTATTTGTTGCCCTATCACTTGCAACAATAGGAACAAAATATTATTGGGATTACACCCATTACGAACATTACTTTAACCAAGAATCTTACTGTCCTTTTTGCGATCCTGCCGTTATCGCCAATCAAAGATTTTATGAAGACGATAAAGTTATCGGTCTCTACAACTACAAACCCGATTTACCTGGGCACTGTCTTATTGTCCCCAAAAGACATATTAAACGTTTTGAACTTGCAACGGACGAGGAAATTTCTAGCATGATGAAACTAATCAAAAAAATTAACACCGCGGTCTCAAAAGCATACGGAACCGACGCATACCTTCTCCTGCAAAAAAATGGTTTAGCCATGGGACAAACCGTTCCTCATATCCACTTTCACTACATTCCAAGAAAAGATAACGGTCATTTTCCTTTTACCCTGCTGCTCAAACTCCTCTGGCCCAACCTTACGAGAAAAATATCCCCTAATGAAATGCGGCAAAATATTGAAAAAATAAAACACGCTTTAATATCCTAATTTTTTACAATCTATTTCTCCTCTTTTTCTAAAATCATTTTTGGTAGCACCCGTGGCAGCAAGCTTTAGCACTAGGCCTCCCCTTGATTTTTTTTAAAAACTACATAAAATAAAACATTTAAAAGAAAAAAGGAAACCCCGTGAAATCTAAAATTTATCTCGTTATAGGCCTTCTCAGTCTGCTTTTTAATTCCAAATACATTCTAAAAACAGATGCTCCTCAAGATGCCGTACAAGAATCTCAAGAAGACGAAGAACAAAAAAAATTAGAAAATGAATCTGCCCTCAAAATGGAGATTTTAATAAGTGAAATCAATCTGCGAACAGACAAAGACGAAAAAATCAAATTTATAAGATTTCTACAAAGACTAAATAAAGGAAATTATTTTAATGAAAAAACAGTAATTTTTGTGGATTCTGAAAAAAAACATCCTCTTTTGTATAACACTGTTCAAAATCTTGCCTCTAAACTAGGAGTAACTCCCCCGCCACTTATTTTCATTTTTAAAGGAGATGGTGCCCTCGTTAATGCGTTTGCCATAGACAAAAAAGCAGTCGCTTATAACCCGAGACCTCCTTGATATTTTAACAGAAGAAGAGCTAGCTGCTATTATGGCACACGAATTGGGACATGTTACAAAAACTAACTCCTCTTTTGAAAGTATTTCATTTTGGGCGTTAACAATAACCTCGCTTATCTCTGGCTTTGCCACACGAAGAACGTTCACTAAAATAAAAACCGATGATTTAAAAACTTGTGGAGTATATTTTTTATCCCTTTTTTCTCTTCTTTCCTCAACGGCTCTTTTAGCTGCCATGTCACAAAAAAATGACCGCTTTCAACAAAAACATGATCCGATCCAAAAAACAACTTTCTAAACTTCTAGAAAAAAAAATCTTAGAAATAAGAAATACTTCTCCTGAACCCGAAACAAACGATATTTCTCCCGAACCATCAAAAAATGGTATTAAATCCAATAAATCTTCCAAATATATCGCTAATAAAATCAAAGCATTTTTAAGGCTATTCAGCTCACACCCAGAGACCAAAGAACGATCCCGCTATCTAGAAGAAGAAGCAAAGAAAAAAGAGGAGGAAAAGCAAAGAGAAAATTCTGATGCCACACCAGAGGTGGTTATTGACGAAACTACGTAAAAACGTTATTGCCTAAACCCCAATGTCTTTCAAGAAAGCATCTTGATTTGGTTCTCGGCCTAAGAAGGCACGCAAAAGTTTATCCGGTTCAACGCTGCCACCACGTCCAAGAATGTCAGAAATAAATTTTTGACCAACTTTCCCATCAAGCAAACCTTGTTTTTTCACCTGCTCAAAAATATCGAGAGCAAAAACTTTCGACCACATGTAACTGTAATAACAAGCACCATACTCTGTTAAATGTCCAAATGACGCCTGAAAATGAATCTTTGGCTCAAAGCGAACACCCACGCTATGTTTTTTGGATACGTCCTCAACAATTTTATCACTGTTCTTTGAAGATCCCTCTTTATAAAGTTCCAAAGCGATTAAGCTTAAGACACACTGCCTCGAAACAAAATGACCGCTATCAAAACGCTTAAGCCCAATTTTTCTATCAATCAGACTATCCGGCAAACTTTCACCCGTTTCATAATGGGAAGAGACTTTTTTTAACATCTCCTTGTCCCAAAGCCACTCTTCAAACATCTGCGATGGGACCTCAACAAAGTCAAGTTTAGAGTCGGTTCCAGAAAATGAAGCCATCTCTGTTCTTCCTAGCACTCCATGCATCGCATGGCCAAATTCATGAAAAAATGTCCCAACATCATTATGCTTAAGAAGTGAAGGCCTGGTTTCTGTCGACTTTGGAAAATTTGCAATTACAACGGCAGCTGAAGGTCTCACAATCTCATTCCCCACTGCGTCTTTGTACTTAATCGTAGAAATAAATTCTGCATGACACGCATGCGAATATTTGTTAGGCCTAGGATAAAGATCTAGTAGAATGTATCCCCTTAGGTCGCCTGTATCTTTTTTATAAACTTCTATCAGCTGAACTTCCTCATTCCACAAATCTTCCATCGAGATAATTTTAAAATTTAGACCTAAAAATTGCTGGTAAATATCAAAAACAGCATCTATCGTTTTTTCCAGAGGAAAATATTTCGCAATCTCTCTTTCATCAACATCAAAATGCTTTTTCTTGTATCTCTCTTTAACATATGCCAAATTCCAAGGGTCTAATTCACCCGACTTTGTAAGAACAACATCTTTTGGAAGATCGCTCGTTAAATCTTTAATTTCTTTCCTTGCCTTTACTTTCACTTTTTCTAAAAGACCCATTAAAAAACTCTCTGCCCGTACTGGACTCTTTGCCATCTTTGAATCCAGGTTAATGTGAGCAAAGCTTTCAAACCCCAACTTTTTAGCAAGACTATCGCGCAACGCAATAATCTTATCAAGCAACTTAATGTTCTCCGGGTATGCACGATTGTTAAACACTAAATAAAGATCTCTTCGAGTAGACTCAACGCTACAATTTTGCATCACTTCAATAAGAGTTGGAGTATCACAACCAAGAATATAAAGCCCATCGGAGCTCTTTTTTAAATTTTCAATAAAATCGTCCTTTAAACCTGCTAAATCTTCTCGTTTTACTTTTATTTGGCTTCGATCTTTAACAATGTTTGTTTCAAACTCAAGCGAAACTTCTGCCAGTTCTTTTTTAATTCTTTTTATTTCATCAAGCTCTTCCTTAGGCAGGTCAAGACCACTTCGAATAAAATCATCCATCGTCTCTTTAAGAAAATACCTCTCCTCTTCATTCAACTCCTCATTTTTGGCATTTCCGTTAACATAACTTTTTAAAGCTCCATACAACAAAACATCATTAAAGGCATCGACCGCAAAAGAATCCAACTTATTTACAGCGTCAACACACGCATTACGAACATCTTTATCCGAACTAACCATTTGCAAAATAGCAATAGGATTTTTTATCATCGAAAAATTTGATCCCGCCTTATCCAAAGCACGAGCACTGTTTTCAAAGGTACGATCAGAGCTGGAAATTTTTATAATCGCTTCAAGTTCTTCCTTGGTCTTCGAAATAATATCTTCAACTCTACCTCTTATCTCTCCAGCACTTTTAGGAAAAAGAGCTATAACCTGATTCCTATCTTTAAAATCAACATTTAACATTAATGATATCCCCTTAGTAGATCTAAAACCAAAGATGCTTTTAAAATCACATCCTGAAAAACAAATCAAAAATATAAAAAAGATAAACTTTTTAAACACAGCATCCCAATAAGTTACAGCGGTACTAATAGTAAACACGCTTTAGATTATACTAACCTAATTTGCTACTTTGATTTACTTCAGCAGGAGCTTTCCTGCACCCTTCGATCCTTCGATACACCGGCTTAACGCCGGCACTCAGGACAGGTTCAATTTTCTCGAATTAACATTCTCGAAAATCACTCAGGGCAGACGGATACGGTAGCAACTTAGATTATACCATCAAAAACTATCGGGAACAAAAGACCTAAGATCAAAGCCTTCAAGCGCCGATTCTACAAGACTTGTGGATATTGCTTCCGGCTTTATATCAAGTTTTTCTATCAAACTAAGAGTAACATCTACATCCAACCCTAACAAGCCTAAAAACGGATTAAGAATTTCCTTTAAGCTTTCCTTAAACTTTGAAGCTTCATCCAGTCTCTTCATAAGCTTAGCAAGCTCCGGCATAAGAAAATCATCCCTCAAAGCATCAAATCCTGGCAACGCTTTGTTGAATTTTTTAATAGCATCAATTTTCTTTTGGGCTCTCTCTGTCAAACTCAAACCCTCGCTAACCTTTTCTAACTCCGCTTTTAATTTAGTTGCAGCCTCTTTCCCTGCGACAGTTTTTTCAAAGGCAGCTTTTAACTCAGAATAATGCAAAAATGTTTTCATCAAAACTGCGATACTTAACCCCCACGCCTCCGAATCCTTTAGCTTCGACCCGTTAGGTTTATACTCGGGATTTAAAGCAAACTTTCCATCAACAAGTTTTAATGGAAAAGGACGATCAACAAGTTTTCTAAGCTGATTATAATAACCGTCCAACTTGCCTATCATCCCTTCGCCTTTGATTTTTATACCTTCTATAATCTCCTTAATAATTGGAGAAATTCCTTCCAAAAGTTTTTTAATCGATTCGTATCCGGGCGTATTTAAAAGACGTACCAGCAATAAGTTTACCCCAGCAAAACAATTTGCCGAATCGATATTTTTTTGCGCCGCATCATTAAAAAGAAGAATAAAGCCCAAGAGAGTTTCTTGCGCAGGAGAAAAGGTCATTAAACCGGGAAAACCTAAATCTACAAATGCTTTTTTTACCGCAGGCAACCAAGACTCTGGAACCCCTTTAATAACAACCTTAACTTCCAGACCTTTAAACGGCTCCGCCACATTCCCTGCTCCGAAATATCCCCGATCAATTATTATCCCATCACCAGAGCTAGTTAAAATAGAAACTTCCGAAGAATCAAAACTTGACCTCGCCAAATGAGACCTAAAATTTGAAAATAAATTTTTGATCGCACCAATTTTTTCTCTAGCAGTCTTTATTATTTCATCTAGCACCTTTGAAAAGACATTCTCTCCTGGAGTCAAATATTTTTCAACGGTCTCTACCGCCGTTTCACTTAAACCTGCGCTCTCTTCTAGCGGCCTAGAGACGCCTACCCCCATTATCAAAAAAATAACACCCAAAAATAAAAAAAAATAACAAAAACTACTTTTTTTCATAAACATCTCTTCCCCCAAAAAAAATGCTGGTCGCAGCAACCACAACCAGCACAACAATCAAAGAATAACAATCTACCTAAAAACCGTTTATCGTGGCTTAGCCTTCGCAACAACGGTATAAAAAAAGTGATAACAATGCAATAACTCCGGAAATTGCTACTACAGCATAAAGAACCTTCTCTAAATAAGGCATTCCTCCAAAAAACATGCTTACCCACCTTACTAAATCAAAATTCCAAAATGCTTTAAGACCCCAATTTATTGCCCCTAACGCACTAATAAAACATGCTATATTTACTAACATTTTATTCATTACAAAGATCTCCTTTTTTTTGATTATATGGCCTAGCAACATTTATCCTGTATTTTAACCAAGATAAATAAGCAATTAACAAAATTGCAATAATTTACTAAAGAAACTGAAAAACCCTTTTAAACTAAAAACGGGCTAATCAAAAAACTTTGAAAGCCATCTTTTTGTCCTATTCCAAAAATCTCCCCCTTTTTCTTTTACAGGCATAGATTTTCGCTCATTGTCAAAAATCAAGGTTTCTGTAAATAGTTCATCTTTAGGCCTTTCCCGCAAATCCCCCAATAACTGTAACTTAATATCGGAAAGCAGTTCCTCCTTCTTCAACAATTTACACCTTCTTGGAAGAATAAGAGAGGCATTCTTAAAGAACAAGAGTAATGGAACAACGTCCCCTTCCAAACGAGTAATATTTTGAGAAAAAATCATCAATTCTCCCTGCGAAGCAGGGTTACTATTAGCCAAATTGGACTGCCCGGCAATAAGTTTAAAAATAAAAGCCGCCAGATGCATTACAAGCTCACGATTTTCGGACAAATCCACAGAAAAAAACTGAACCTTACCTTGAAAATTTTCTGCCAGTTCTTGATAAAGTTGCTTGCTTTGTTCCGATGATAAAGATCTTTCATGAAAAAACTTCACCACAACCGGCTTTTTACTCCTTATAACCTCACTATTAAAGCTCTCAAGGCCTTGCAACTTCATTACTGAACTATCAATTCCACTCTCTAGCGATTCAAAATCCCTTCCAATAGCATTTTCAAATAAAAGTTCTAGCGATCCGTAACTGTTCATTTTCTCAAAAACGGACAAGTAACAAAAAATTAAAATAATCACCTTTTTTACATTTATCGACATACTCTCCTCGCTAACAGCATAATTTTGATAAAAATGAAAAAAATTTGGATTTTTCTAAGGTCCCCTCCAACCCTCTCACGTAAAATGATTGTAAAAAAAAGGAAATAACAAAAGCAATAGTTGAATATTACTTCACCACATTTTGCCTATAAAACCTAGCTTACCACCGAAAAAACCATTTTAAAGATAATGAGAGAATAGTATTAAATTAATAATCTCATCAACTCCCGAGCTCCCCCATGATTTGGATCCAAAGTCAAAACCAAATCCAATTCTCTTTTTGCAAGCTCTCTATCTTTTAAAAAGCAACCCGCTATTGCCGCCAAATAAAAATGAGCATCCAGATAATTAGGAGAAAGTTTTATAGATTTAAACAATTTTTTCTTTGCATGAAAATAGTCCTTTTGAGCTAAAAACAATTTTGCTTGATTAAAAAGCGCGACTTCAGGAGTAAGATAGTCTTGGCTCTGCTCTAAAATCTTCCAAATTCTAAGTGCTTTTTCCCCATTTCCTAATTGTGCAAGTAAACAAGCATAATTATTAAATACTTCGCTTCTTAACTTGGGGCTTAAATTAGAGTCTAGTGCTTTCTCAAAAAACAAACACGCCTCTTCCAGTTTCTGAAGACGGAAAAGAAGTGTTGCTTTTAATGCCAAATACTCCCCCTTATTATCTAAATTAATCGCCTCATTTAAATAACAAAGCGATTTTTTCGCTGCTTGGTCGTTGTTTTCACAATCTTCTAATTCAAGAAGAGACAGCTTATGATAACTTGAGGCAAGATTCGACATTTTTCTTTCTTTGCAACCAGATAAAAAAGTTAAGATAAAAGCAAAAATTGTCACAATTAAAATTTTAATACTCATCCTTCTCTCGCTTTGTTATAATTCATTATCATTGATAAAAGATTCGACTTTGAATTTTGTATATCTATTTAAGATACTTGTATTAGCCTTTTTAAACCACACTTAAAACTGTTATCAAACTTAAAGGTTTCTGTGCGTATTATTTGGGAAGAGTTTTTAAAAATTATTGAAAAAGAAGCCGGAGCCCAAGTTGTAGAAACTTGGTTTAAAGCTGTTAGTCTAGATAGATGGGACAGTGAAACAAACACGGTATTTCTCTTAATGCCAAATCCATTTGTCAGCAAATGGATTCAAGAACATTATACTAATCTAATTAAAACACATTTAAGTCGACTTCTCTGCACAAAAGAAATCAAACTATTCTTATCATACAAAGACAAAAATAACTACGGCGATAAGAAACTTATACCGGCATCTCCTCTACAAAAACATGTACTCCTTGATTCCACGCCCCAAACTTATGACAAAAGAAATGAGATGGTCATCTCTTCAAAAGCACCACCGGTTCCAATAAATCGAGAAATAAGAAGGAAAAGGACTCCAAGCAAACTCAATAGCCTTTTTACCTTTGATTCGTTGGTGGTCGGACCAAACAACTCACTTGCTCACGCTGCCGCCGTTGCAGTTTCTCAAAATCCTGGAAAGGTTTATAACCCTTTGTTCATCTATGGTGGAACAGGTTTGGGGAAAACACATCTTCTCCATGCTATTGGAAACGAAATAAAAGAGAAAAACCCTCTTTTTAAATTATGCTATGAAACTTCAGATAATTTTATGTGTGAATTTATAAACTCAATCAAAACCGATCAAATACGAAGATTTAGAGAAAAATATCAAAAAGTAGACCTTCTTCTTCTTGACGACATACAATTTTTTTCCAACAAAGAACAAACACAAGAAACGTTCTTTCATCTTTTTGATCTACTTCAACAACAACATAAACAAGTTGTTTTTTCAAGTGACACTCTCCCCGAAGACATCTCCGGGCTACAAGAACGTCTTAAGTCCCGCCTGCAAGGCGGACTTGTGGCAGATATTCACCTACCAACACTTGAAACAAAAATAGCAATTTTAAAAAAGAAAGCTTCTATTCATTCAATAGAATTAAGCGATGAAGTTGCACGCTTTATTGCATCAAAACCGGTCTCAAGCATTAGAGAATTAGAAGGCTGCCTGGTTCGTCTTACAGCCATTTCATCACTTACCTCTGAAAAAATATCTCTGGAACTTGCAAAACGTATCTTGCAACAATTTAGCAATAGGAAAAATAAAAGCATATCAATAGAATCAGTGGTAAAGGCCGTAGCAAGAAATTATTCCATCGCGGTAAGCGATCTAAAATCAAAAAATCGAAACAAAGAACTGGTTATTGCAAGACAGGTCGCATTTTATATGATGAAAAAACTAACGGGAGTTTCTCTACAAACAATGGGCGAATCTTTAGGCAAAAGAGACCACTCCACAGTATTTCACGCGCTAAATAAGATTGAGTTCCTAAAAAAGAGCAACCCTTCTTTTTTATCAAAGCTAAAAACCATAGAGCAATCTTTACTTAAATAATTTTCTATGTCTTAGTTCTTAATTCCAATTCATGACCAACTATCTTCTCATTTCTCTTATTTTCTTTTCGCCCTATGAGACCGACATAAGAAATTTAGTTTCCTTATAATCTACATATTTCACCCTCCTCCGCCTGTCCTCCGTAGCTTTAGCGAAGGGGGATCTGCCCTGAGTGTTTTGTGCGAAGCATTTTAAATGCGAAGCAAAATGAACCTGTCTCGAGTGATTCCGTTAGGAATCGTATCGAGAGATCGAAGGATCAAAGGGTACAGCTTTAATTTTCATTATTCTCTTTTTCACTCGACTATCTTCTTATTTCTTTATTCCTTGGAGCCCTACGCGGGCAGCGCCCGTCTTCGCCAAGGCTACGTCGGACACGCCAGGTCTTTTGCTTGCTCCAAAAGACCTGGACCAAAATAGCACCAACTTGCCAGTTGGATCGCTTTTATCGCGCGTATACGTGGCACTATCTGCGCGGCTAAAAGCCGCTTGAAGACCACGCGACGCGCTTAAAGGAACCACCCATGTGCCTACACTAAAAGTGTAGGCAAAAATGCTTTAGAAAGATTTATTCGTACACAAACTATCCCTGTTAAGTTGGATGTTATTGGGGATTGGAGTTACTGGTCTATTGATTTTGTACTTTAATTAAACTCAACCATGTCAAGAATTAAGACAGTGCCTACCAAGTACTATTTACCACGCCGAGGTCCGAAGCATTAGCAAGGCCAAGGCGATAAAAGGTAAAATTACGGACGTTGATGAAGAGGGTAATCTAAAGATCGTGATGAGTGATTATGGATTTTCCTGTGAGCTTTTTAAAGAATGTGTGGGGTCAAGGGTCCACCCTTGTGGGGATCCAAGGGCGCAAGCCCTGGTTTGCGGGGATTCAAGGGGTTGTCAAAACACAACCCCTTGGGCGCCTTGGGCGCAACCCAAAATATTAAAAATAAAAGACAAACAATAGAAAGAAGAGTTGAGAAAAATGTGGCGGAAGAAAAAAGTAGTTGGATCTATAAGGAAACTAAATTTCTTATAAAATATATTTATTATCCCCTTCCAATTTTGCTAGAATAAGTTAAACTCCGCTTTATTAAACAATCTAGGAGATAAAATTATGTTTGCTTTAAACTACCAATCGCTCTTTAAAATAAACCTAACCATTTTTTTAACAACTTTTTTAACCGTTTTTAGTGGATGTTACAAGATACCCAAACCTAGCAAAAAAATAAATGATGCCGACGCCTATTCTCTTGATTTTACTGTAGAAAACAAAACAAACAAAACTATTTACATCACCTGTTTTTATTACGCCAAAACGGTCGCTAGCGTAAGATGGGAATGGCGAAAAACTCCTGTTTATAAAATGGAAACTAACAAAACAACAAACGTTAACATAGACTATATCCCACAAAAAGAATATTTAGATAATATC
>SDBT01015195.1_pt1 | contig 12245 bp, 5 predicted proteins | sample 2277101 | NCBI WGS metagenome assembly SDBT01 (sample SAMN10404973, study PRJNA504765) | marine sediment metagenome | isolation source: marine sediment core GS10_PC15, 103 cmbsf | place: Arctic Ocean: Southern Knipovich Ridge | collected 2010
CTTTTATATCGACCGTTATGAAGTTACCATCGGTGAATACGCCAAGTTTCTCAACGCCGGAGGACATGATGGATACTACTGGGAAGACATGGCCAGTCCCGATTGGTGTGGAATTATAAAAAAAGGAGAAGGTGCATATACCGTGGTGCCGGGGAAAGAGTTCTACCCTGTATGTCTTATAAAAATTGAGGGCGCAAAAGCTTATGCACAGTGGGTGGGCAAAAGGCTTCCCTCGGAATATGAATGGGAAATTGCAGCGCGTGGAGGCGAAGAGCGTCTCTATCCATGGGGGAATGAAAAGCCTGATATCACAAAAGCCAATTTCGATTACCATATCGGTCACACCGTCCCGGTCGGCTCCTATCCGATGGGAAAAACACCTGAGGGAGTGTATGACATGGCGGGGAATGTGAATGAGATGATCGATAAGAAGTGGGAAGAGTATCCATGGGGAAAGAGAAGAGAAGATTTTGACAAGCCATGTATCGATCCGTTGTGCCGTGGGGGTGCATGGACCTCTCCTGTCAATATCCTGAAAGCCACCTATCGTGATGTGGTAAAAAGTCACTATATGGCACCGTTTGTTGGTTTCAGGTGTGTTAAGGATGCTACCAGTAACAATTGAGTATTAATAAGTTTGCACCAGGAGGAATTATTATGAAATCTTTAATTTTCAGTGTAACATCAATAATAATCTTTTTTCTTCAAAATTTCGCGTGGGGACAAGAAAATCCAAATTTGTTCCCGAATGGTGACGTGGAAAATGTGATGACCACGCTATTTGTTATGGATCATGAGTATAGGAGCCATATTGAAACAGATGAAACCGGTATACCGTCGTTCTGGAGATTGTCTGATGGTGCATCACTAATTAAAGAGGGGTATTCAGGGGGAAATGCAATCAATATGGTTCGTCAGGAAAATGAAGTAACCGCAACGGTATACAGCGATTTCTGGAAAGTGGCGGATACTGATATGCCATTTGGTTTGCCGCTGGTTCCTGAGAAAGAGATCATGGTCTCATTTCGATACAGAACATCCGGGCTGAAAGGTAAAAAAGCCTTTACAGCCCTGATTAAATTAGGTGTATTAAAAGAGTTACCAACCAGGGAGCTTTCGCTGGATCTACCTGTATCAAAAGATTGGAATCTGGTAACCAGGAAAATTACACTTTCTGAATTAAAATGGGGATGTGAAGTTGTATTTACATTGGGTGGAGATAAGAAAAAAAAGGGCAGGGTTTGGATTGATGATGTTTATCTGGGTCAGGCACTTGATGGTGTAAATCTTGTTAAAAACCACAGTTTTGAAGAGAGGAGTTCGTCATCGGTGATCCCTCCGGATTGGCAAACCCCTTTGGAAGACCAGTGGGTGAGCTGGGTGGGTGCCCGTTATCGCGAACCTGTTATCGACACAGATGAGTCACTCAGCGGCCATCGTTCTCTACGTGCAGATGTGGTTTATGCAGACGGTTCCGGAGTGGCGCAAAGGATACACCTGAACCAACATAAGATTAAACCCATCGTCGTTGAACTCTGGTCAAAACTGAACAATGCAATCAATAGCAAAGCTGGATATCCCACAAGTTCGGATTCATATTCAAATTTAACGGTATATGTGTACCATCATGACGGCACCATGCAAGAAGTTTCACCCATACTCAGTTTGGGGCAGGCTGATCATGAGTGGGATTTCCGGCGATTTGGCTTTGTCGCGCAAAAGCCGGTGAAGGAGATCATCCTGCAAATGACGGTTCTTGGGTCGGAATATACAACCAGCCTGTGGGTGGATCAGGTGAGGGCATATGAACTGGATTCCGGTACTGAAGAGTTGGAGGTCAGGGGGGTGGATCTTCCGCCCCGTTCAATCTGGTCAAAATGGGGAAATGACATTCAACCATTGGCCAGTACAGGAATACAGGTCATGAATGATGATAAGAACCTATATCTGGCCATACCTGATACCTATAATAGTCAGGAGATCTCCATCTATTTAAATCCGCGCACAAAGAGCACTTTTGTCAACCACTTCCGTTACCTGTTCGACGTAATAAAAATAGATACTGACGGTGTGGTGTACAAAGGGACTACTATTGAAAAACAGGGGTACACTGCTGACGGGGAGTTCAGGCTGGCCCGTGAAGTTGGTATTAAAAGTCGTAAATCGGGAAGTGAAACCCTGATAACCGTACCTTTTGAGGTGCTGGAGATGACATGTGTCCCAACCGATCCTCTTGGGTTTAACGTAATGTGGAAGAACAGTGATCAGAAGATCTTCTGGAATGGGAAAGCCGCAAATAACAGGGAGATGGGCAGAGTTGTCCTGTCAAAAGCACCGGGTGTTCGCATCAAAAGTATAAAGTTTGGCAATCGATATGATCAAGTAAAAAAGCAATCAAATGATTTTACTTCCCAGCCTCCACTTTATGCGGGATCAAACCAGGCGGAGATTACGCTGACCAATGAGGGGCCTGATTGTCAGGTAGAGCTGGTCGCAGGCATAAAAGAGCAACAAAGGGTTACAAAGACCATTCATCTGAAGTATCAGGAAGTAAAACGTATACCTATGGACTATCGGGCGGGCCTGGGAAAACTGACCACTTTCAATTTGACCGTATCCGTCAATGGAGAGCAACAAATAGCCCGTTCATACCCCATTCAGGTTCCTCCTGCCATGGAGATAGTGTTGGACCAGGAATTCTATTATACGGAAGAGGATTCTGCTTTCATCGAAATACATAACCGGTACAGGCCTATTCCCTCAGAGGGGAGGGTGCAAATTGAAGTGACTGATCTGAAAGATCATCAGATTATTCAAACATTCAGCCAGAAACTTACTGATACAATAAACGTTATACCCCTGGATATTCAAGATATCAGGGTAAACCTCCTGCCTGTGCAGGACCATTCTGTAACGGTAAGATATTTCGATGAAGATCAAAAGATCCTGGGGGTGCAAACAAAATACTTTGGTAGAATTAATCATACAAAAAGAAGAGAGTTACCTCCCATCGAAAAGCTTACAATCGATGATCAGGGCCGGATTATTATCAATGGCGATTTCCGCTTCTTCCCTGTTTTGATCTCCGATCACATCATGGAATGGGGTGCAGCCATTGATATGGGTGCCAATGTATTAAAAAGCACTTATAAAATAGACAGTACCAAATACAAGGACCGGGATAAGGCCTGGGAAAAGAATGCTTATACCCTTTATATAGGTCCATATTCTCCGGAAGAGTTTGACCAATTTGAAGCAGAGGCGGAAAGTCTGATCGTACATCCGGGGGTACTAAGCACATACAACCAACAATTCTATTATTGGAAGCTATCCGATGAATGGATCGATTTTCGAAAACGGGTAGAAAGTTTTATGGGGAAATTATCATCGCCACGATTGGTCATCTGGGGACATCACGATTCAAGTTTTCTATACGATCGAGACCTGCCCCAATGGCCCAATACCAATAATCCGCCAGTGGGCTATTGTTATGTAAAAATCATGGGCCGTCCGGGATCTGGTTGGCGCAATACCCCCTTCCAGACCAGGACCGAACAGGTATTGAACCCGGGCCGTTTCAAATTGGCAGAGGTGAATTATTATGTGAGTGCACATTACGATGAAGTCTCACCGCTACATGTTGCCTGTAACGTATCCTTGCATCCCGATGACTGGCATGGAGTCAGGAATGAATCTTATTTAAGTGTTATTTACGGGGCCACCGGATTGTATCATTGGGTCATTATGAATGATAAGCGGGTTGAGCGCTTACGGGGATGGCTCCAGGAGCTGAACCATATGTGGCCTGTCTTTGTTGCCGATGATGCGGAAAACAGGGTTGAGATTCTACCCAATGACAGTCAACTGGATGCACGGTTGAAGAAATGGCAGGGTAAGTACTATCTTCTTGTCGCCAACAGGGGCGAAACTGTTCAGAAAGCAACTATTCAAATTGATGGATTTGAAGGGATGAAAGTGGAGAAACTTTTTGAACTATCTGGTGAGATGTCTGTCGAGGCCAATATCATCCACGATGAGTGGAAGCATAATGATGTCCACGTGTATGAAATAGTACAGGAAATAACTCCGCAGGGACCAGTGAAATAAACTATCAAGCATGAAAATAGGGAATTATCCATCTGCTTTTATCAGCCTGTTTACTATTGTAGTAATCGGTTTTTTGTTTAGCTGTGAAAATAGAGAAGAGAAACAGCAAGAGAAACAAGAACAAATTGTCACAGAACAACCCTGGTACAAACAACCAATGAGAATTGCTGCTATGCAGTGCAATTTTGATGAAGACAATTTGGCAGTTATCGACAAATGGGTCGATATGGGGTTTAATACTGAACAGCTTTTTCATCCTATGGCAGACTATTATTCTGCGCTGTATAATCCCTCAGAGCATGGAGAAATTCTAAGAGATTATGTGGCAAAAGCGCATGAGAATGGCATTAAAATCATATTGTATTTAAACGTTCATATTCTTGGCCCCAGCATTGAATCTCAAGAAGAGTTTTGGTCGCAACGGCAAAAGGATGGAACCATTAGCTATATGTATACAACATATCCGTCGGTCTGCCTGAACAGCCCATGGCGGGATCATTTCTTTTCGGTCCTGGATAGTCTTAAAGCTATAGAAATTGACGGCATATTTCTGGATGGACCGGTGATAACAAATGGCGGATGCTATTGTGAACATTGTCAAGAGAAATATCACAACATGTTTGATGGCAAACCCGGATCAGAGTGGGAAAAACGCTGGGAATTTAATGCATTTACAAAAGATGAATTCTTACAGGATGTATATGATTATTTTAAAAAGAATAATCCGGATAAAATTGTTTATATGAATTTACCGGTTGCAAGCACACGGGAACAATATGTAAATATCGGTAATGCCTTAAATTACAATGATATTGTGGGTACTGAAGGGGGATTTCAATTTTATCAACCTGCCAAAAACGCATACTTATGGCGTCCCTCTTTTAGTGCTAAACTAATAGAGGCAGTTGCCCCGGAGAAACCACGAGTTATCTTTATGGCCGCTGATCATAAACCCTGGAGTTGGTGGTTGCATTCGCCATTGGAAACAAAGCTTTGTATATCTTCCATCACCGCCAATGCCGCAAATGTTTGGTATGGAATTCACGGTTCTTCAAAACTATTAAATACGGCAAGTGCTGATGCGGCCAACGAAGTTTTAACCTATTACAAAGAACATGAAAAATTTCTGATCAATACAAAATCCGAAGCAGAGGTGGCACTGTTCTATTCCTTTACAAATGCAAGCAATGAAAAGAGTGATTTTAATGAATCAATTACCGAAAATATCCGTGGAAATACTGAAGATGCCATTCGTGGATATTTCAGCATGTTAACAGAGTCTCAAATTCCTTTTGATCTGATTACAGATTATAAATTGACGAGAGAGAAATTATCCCGCTATAAGGTGTTAATTGTACCCAATGTTCTTGCGTTTGATATCAATTCGGAAGTACTCCTTAGGGAATTTGTTGAAAAAGGCGGATTGTTGATTGCTGAATCCGGGATTTCACTTTTTAATGAAAAAGGTGCAATGAAAGATAACTTTGCTTTAACTGATGTATTGGGAATCTCTACTTCCGGAGTCTATAAGGAGCACAATAATTTTAATTATTTCACTTTTGAATCACAGCTTATACCACTTCCACTTTTAAGTCTGGAAATAACTGCAAATGCCGGTACCAATATTCTTTGCCGGGCTTTAAAAGATTTAGATGGACGATATGTTCCTTTGACAGATCCTGAGGATATAATTTTAACATCCAATGATTTCGGGAAAGGGAAGGCTGTTTATTTTGCCGGAAATTTTGGTGAAATGTACAATGAGTATCACGTACTGGAATACAAAGCCATTATTCATGAATTTATCTCGAAAGAACTGACAGAGGCGCTGGAATTTGTAGATGCACCCACCAATCTGGAAGTAATATTGAGAAAGCAGGGGGGAAATAGGATTCTGCATCTTATTAATTATCAAGCCGGTCCCACTCGCCCTTTTGAAAAAGTAACGATTATTCATGATTTGAAGATCAGGATTCCGAAATCATGGAATGTCACAGCAGTGAATAGTCAAAAACTGAATAAAGAACTGAACTTGTCAACAGACAAATCTTTTGTTGAAGTAACCTTACCTGAGTTAAAAGAGTATGAAATGCTGATTTTAGAATAGGTGATCTAAAAGATAAAATATGAATAAGATTTCATTATCCACCTTTGACTGGATCATCATAATCGGTTATGGCATCGGCATGCTGCTGGTCGGTTTTTACTATGCCCGCAAGAATAAAAGCGCTGAAGACTATCTGCTGGGGGGACGGGGAATGAAGTCATGGAAGGTGGGTATTTCTCTTTTTGCAAGCCTCTTCAGTGCCATCACATACCTCTCCTTACCCGGAGAAATGATCAAGCATGGCCCCATGATATTTGTACTGTTGGCTGCACTGCCATTTGTCTACTTTGTGGTCGCCTACTTTTTTATCCCCTATATCATGAAACTCAAGGTCAGCAGCGCGTATGAGTTGCTGGAAATAAAAGTGGGGGTACAGAACCGGTTACTCGCTTCAGTTTATTTTTTAATTATGCGCTTTCTCTGGATGAGCGTGATTATCTATCTGGTTTCTGCAAAAATAATGATTCCCATTATGGGTTGGTCGGAACAAACTGCTTTAATGGTAAGTATTGTGATTGGGATCATTACCATCATTTATACCTCCTCAGGTGGATTGCGTGGGGTGGTATTAACGGATGTTGTCCAGTCCTTTGTATTATTTGGCGGAACCATACTGGCCATTGTTATAATCATAAAAGAGCTGGGCAATCCCTCTGCCATCATTCCCAAAGAATGGCCGGAACACTGGGCCGGATGGGTCTTTTTTGACACCAAAGTGCGCGTAAGTTTTGTAACTGCTTTTATTTCCACATTTGGATGGTATGTTTGTACGGCTGGTTCTGATCAGATGACCATTCAGCGATATCTCGCTACACGGGATGTGAAAGGTGCCAGGCGCATGTATCTAAGCTCCATGGTGATGAGTGTGCTTGTTCAGCTATTGCTTTTGGTCCTGGGACTTGCACTGTTTGCTTATGTAAAGATGCGCCCCGGATTTTTGGAAGGCACATCCATGCTCGATGGAGCTGACTCCATCTTTCCGCGGTTTATTGCCACAGTGATGCCTTCCGGGCTATCAGGTATTGTCATCGCCGGATTACTGGCAGCAGCCATGTCCAGTCTTTCATCGGGTATCAACTCTTCCTCTCTATCCATTGTCAATGATTTTATCCTGCGGACCCGGGAAAAAAGCATGAGTGAAGAGAAAAAGATCAGACTGGCTCAATATATTTCCGTGGCCATTGGCGTATTTATCGTGTTGTTAAGCCTGGTCATCGGCAATATCAGAGGCAACCTGCTGGAGCTAACCTACAAAACCACCAATCTGCTTTCAGGCCCGCTGTTTTTGCCATTTTTTATGGCCATGTTTATCCGTAAAGCAAAGCCTGTGGCAACATTTATTGGCACACTATTGAGTGGTGTAACAGCAGTCCTGGTTGGTTTTTCGCAAGAGCTGTTTTCCATTAATATATCTTTCTTATGGATCATACCGATTTCATTTTCGGTGGGCTTGATAATCAGCCTGGTCTTAAGCTATCTTCCATTTGAAAAGAGCAAACATGAATAAAAGAGTTCTTGGCGGGACAGGAATACAAGTGTCGGAAATCGCATTTGGCGGTGTTGAAATTGGCATACCATATGGCATAGGGGTAAAGAGCAAATCCGATATGATTTCTGAGTCAGATGCGATCTGTCTGTTGCATGAAGCAATTGACAGCGGCATTAATATTTTCGATACGGCGCGAATGTACGGAGCAAGTGAATCTATCATGGGACGGGCTTTTAAGGGGAGGAGAGATCAGGTTGTTATTTGCACAAAATGCCGGCATTTACGTGACCCTGACGGGCATTTGCCACCTGATGATAAATTAAAGAAAATCATCATGGACTCGTTACAAAATAGTCTTCATGAACTAAAGACAGATTTCATTGACATTTATCTGCTACATCAAGCTGATGTTGAGATTCTTAAAAATGAAACAATTGCTGAATTATTTCTACAATTGAAACAAGAAGGAGTCATTCGGGCAACAGGTGTCTCCACCTATTCGCAGGAGGAGACAAAAAGGGCTATTAACAGTGGTGTATGGGATGTTATTCAGTTACCCTTCAACCTGATGGATCAATCCCAGGAGGCTCTGTTTTCACTGGCTGCAAAAAATGGGATTGGTATCCAGGTACGTTCGGTTCTGTTCAAAGGTATATTAAGTGAAAAAGGAAAGAACTTGCACCCGGCATTAAAAGATGTTCAAATGCATCTGAAGCTTTATGATGAGTTGTTAAATGCTTCCACCCCGGATTTGGCTATGCTGGCCATCAAATTTGCCCTCTCGTTTAAAGAGGTCTCTTCCGTGCTTATCGGAATTGACAGGATGGACTATTTGCAAAAATCTCTTGCGGTGGCCGATGGTATATATTTGGATAAAGCGACTTTAGCAAGGGCCATGCAGTTACAATATCCCCATCCGGAGTTCTTAGACCTGACCAGGTGGGCCAGGATGGGATGGTTAACCTGAAACAAAGTGATCAGCCAATGAAAAATCAACATGAGAAACCCGGTCAATGGTTCTGGAAGAGAGGTTTTATCGAAATGATCATACTCTTTACCATCCTTTTGTGCAGTTGTAAAAATGAAAACACATCAACTGTTAAAGAGACGAATGCAAACTGGCAACTATTTATTGATGATTACTGGATTGCTAAAAGAACTGAACTAACAACAAGCTTGCACCAACCTGAAAAACATCCCAATAACCCCTTGATCCGGGCTGATGTTCCATGGGAAGAAAATCCTTACTGCTTTGGTACCGTTATTTATGATGATAAAGAATCGATTTATAAATTCTGGTATCAGAGTTACAATCATGCCCAGGAAGTTCCGGAAAGAACTCCAATCCTTTATGCAACCAGTACTGATGGCAGTCATTGGGTACGACCGAATCTCGGAGTGGTTGAATTTGATGGCTCAACGGATAATAATATCCTGCTTCAGAACTACGGGTATCACGATCTCTACTCTCCTGGGGTCATAAAAGACCATTCAGATCCCAACCCTGATCAACGATACAAAATGATCTGGTGGGATTTTCCTTTGGGGAAAAAGGGGTATCAGGACGATGGAATGTGTGTGGCTTTCTCCCCGGACGGTATACACTGGACAAAATATGCAGGCAACCCGGTGCTTCATGCAATAAAAGGCAAGAAATCAATCAGCGATGTGATGTCTGTGATGCAGGATCATAATTCAGGCAAATTTGTTGCCTACACCAAGGGTTGGGCAGATCCCTGGCCCGCATACAGACAAATTGTTCGTACCGAGAGCAGCGACTTTATTCATTGGTCAGAGCCGGAGGTTGTTATAAGCCATAAAAACGATCTTGAAGATCCGCAATCCTACGGAATGACGGTGACTCAGTATGGGAACAACTACATTGGAATGATTCATTCCTATAAAAAACCGGGTGATGAAACCATTGATGTTCAACTTACTGTTAGTCATGATAATAAAAACTGGTCGCGTGTTGCCGGCCAGGAAACCTTTATCCCACTGGGAGATGCTGAAAGCTGGGATGACGGAATGATCTTCAGCGCACCGATGTTCAATCATGGCGACAAAACGCTGATTTATTACGGTGGCTGGGATAATTCGCATGATAGTAAGGATCCCAGGCGCAGTGGCATTGGCCTGGCCACATTGCGAATGAATGGTTTTGTTTCGCTTGACGCCGGAGCAAAATCCGGGAGCGTTACTACACATGCCATGCACAACATTCACGGGCCGCTGCTTGTCAATGTCGACGCCAGCGTAGGATCATTGCGTGCCGAGTTGTTGGATGCTGAAGGTACTCCTGTATCGGGCTACACAATGAAAGAATGTCTGCCGGTTCAAACCGATGACATTGCACAAGTTGTTAGATGGCGAGATCATACCAAACTGCCAGATTCGGAGGAGGCGCTGCGCATCCGATTTCTGATCACCGGGGCTTCGCTCTACGGCTTTTACGCAGGCCCAGACGCTGTCCGGGCTGATTTATTAAATGAACCTTTAAGCCCCGAAAAAATGGAGATAGTTGAGCGTGGCATTCTGGCCACAGGCAAACCTGGAACTACACGTGCTACATTTACTTTTCCCAGTGTAATTGAGCTTTCTGATGGCAGGCTTCTTGCGACGTGCCGGGTAGGGTTGAATAAGGATTGTGAAAATGAGACGGTCGAAATTTTTCGATCAAATGACGGGGGACAATCCTGGAGCGAGGGAATGGCGCCATTTAAGGCTACAAAGGTAAATGGGATACATGGTTCACTAAAAAACTGTTACCTCACCGAGCTCGAAGCGGGGCACCTTATTGCGGCCTGTATGTGGATTGACCGTCAGACATATCCTGGAGAACCTCTTTTCAACGCCAAAACCGAAGGCTGTTTACCGATGGTCATATTACTTTCTGATTCCTATGATTATGGAGAAACGTGGACAGCCTTGCGTGAGTTGACTGTACCCGGCGATATTGGGCCACCCAGCCTGACCGGCCCAATCCTGAAGCTGAATGATGGCAGCTTAGCAATCAGCATCGAAACGAACAAGCACTATATGGATGGCACCGAATGGCTTCAACGTGTGGTGCTGTTTCACTCTCCGGATGAGGGCAAGACCTGGGGAAAGCCAATCACCGTTAGTGAGGATCCGAACCATCGGATCTTCTACTGGGATTTACGTGTTGGAGTGGCCCCGGATGGACGCATTGCCGCATTTTCATGGACCTATGACAGGGAGACCCAAAAGTACTTAAACATTCAGCGCCGGATTAGCGCAGATGGTGGCCGGACCTGGTCGCCACTTGAGGATATGGGTTTTACCGATCAGCCTGCACATCCGGCCATTTTACCGGATGGCCGGGTGGTTCTGGCCTGGGTGGATCGTTTTGAAAGCCACTCGATCCGGGCTCGAATGACCTCAGCCATCGACCGGCCTTTTAAGGAGAATACAGAAGTGATAATTCATACACAAAAAGCAGCAAAGTCTACCATAGATAATACGGGTGAACTTCTTGATGAAATGAATATGTGGAGTTATGGCCTGCCATATAGTGAGGCCCTGTCCGATGGGAGTGTGATGGTGATCTATTATGCGGGTACCAAAGAAGCCATGGATATCCGTTGGGTGAAGCTGCGGTTGGCTTCACCGAGCTTGCAGGCTCAGTAGGCTTCGCGAAATTAAAATAGATAAATAAATGACCTTAAAACAACGCATAGAATCGGTATACCGGGGCGAAACACCTGATGTGGTACCGTTTATGTTGGATCTTTCACACTGGTTCTATCACCGGGAGCAAATCTCCTGGGACTTGAGTCAGGTATATGATGAGCCTGAATATGATCTCATCGATCTGCACAAGAAACACGGGGCTGGTTTTTACATGCCGAATCTTGCACATTTCTATGATGTGACCTACCCGGATAACGTGAAGGCAGATTTGCGAAAAAGCGACGATGGCAAGCAGATCACCTGGAGTTTAGAGACCCCGCTTGGCAAAATTGAACGCACCCGCATCTGGGAAGAGGTTTCGTACTCCTGGGGAATTCGTGATTGGAGTATCACGTCCAAGGAACAGTTAAAGATTCTGGCCAGTGCGATGGCCAATAGAACCTACCACTTCTTACCTGAAAAGTATCGGGCCTGGGAAAATGCAATCGGCGATATGGGGGTTTGTTACGTTTCGGCTGGTTATAGTGCCATGGGCCACTTGTTAAGCTATTGGATGGGCATTGAAGGCACGATCTACGCCACCATGGACTGGCCGGAGACGGTTCGGGAGGTTATAGAGGAGATCAATCATAATAATCTTCAACTCATTGATATGCTGGCAGCTTCGCCGGTTAAGTTCGTCATCATAGGTGACAACTTTTCAGGCGATGTCCAACCTCCGGACTTTTTTAACCAATGGTCACGTGATTACTACACAGAAGCGATCCGCCGTCTTCACAAAGCAGGCAAGTACGTGGCGGTACACATCGACGGGCGATTATTCGGAGCAATCAAGATGATCAAAGAGACAGGCGCTGATTGTGCCGACGCCATAACACCGCCACCGAT
>SDBT01015197.1_pt1 | contig 12244 bp, 11 predicted proteins | sample 2277101 | NCBI WGS metagenome assembly SDBT01 (sample SAMN10404973, study PRJNA504765) | marine sediment metagenome | isolation source: marine sediment core GS10_PC15, 103 cmbsf | place: Arctic Ocean: Southern Knipovich Ridge | collected 2010
CATGTTGCCCTGTAGCAAGTGGTCCTGAACTATATCCTCGTTGATCAGCTGGGCGTTTTAAGTTTCCAGTTGAAACTAACGTTTCTAAGTTAGCATCAAGATCCCGAATAATATACTGTTCAGGTTCTTTGCCCTTAGCCTCGTCAACAATAACACTGTCAACTTTAGCTGGATCTACCCAAAACAACTTAAAAGTATCTGGATCTCTAATATTAAACTGATCACCATACTTCAAAACACTTCTAAATGATCGCCATAGCTTTCTATCAAATTGATTGATAGCAACCCATTGCCGTAACATTTCTTGAACTAGTTCAGTTTCTTCTTCGGTAATACCATCAAGCCATTCAACATCAAACGGTAATTCTGTTCTTTCATTTAATTGAACGCATGTATCTGTGATGGTATCAAGAGCCATATTGATCTCAACGTCAAGATCCATATTGTCATATTGTGAATAGCGTTCGATTCTATTTGGTTGGCCAGAGTAAACTTCTGGCAACCAGCTTGAAAAGCGGTTACTGTATGAATTTGGCTGCGGCGCTGACGAAGGATCGTTAGCGTATCGCGCGGCCAGTTTTTGATATTTGCTTGCGGCTGGTACCGACTGAAAATACTTTTTCCACGTCATATTATTATTTTAGTACCTTTTAATATATAAGTCTATTTATTTAATGTGGAAGCATCATTACTTGGAAAATTATATGAGTGTTTATATAAAACGGGTTTTATGGACCTATCACACCAGCCATTGGATCTGGTTCAGATCTCTTTGTAGATTTAGCAGTAGATTGAGTGTCTGCTTGCACTTTTTGAAGGGATTCGATCATTCTCGTTTGCTGTTCTTCTGTTATCTTAGATGATGCTTTGACTGCTGCTATTAAATCTTCTATTGAAGCCTTTTTCATATCTGCATCACCTAAAGCAGTTGCCACAAATGCTTTCTTTGATTCTACCTTTTTCTCTTGGGCCGTCTTACCAGCACCAAATAACTTCCCAAACCATTGAGCTGCATCTTTTTCACTAACTAATCCAAGAGTTAGACCTGACGCCACTCCACCCGCTGTCGATGAAGCTTTTTGTCCAGCAGTAGCTTCTTCACCTTTCTTCAAATCAAAATTCTCTCCTGCTCGCTGATATCCTCCTACACCATCAGCAATAGCCATTGCAGCGGCTAATGGAAGAGCAGCTTTACTTGCAATTCTTCCAGCGAGTCTAGCACCCTTCATAAGGTTACCTGCAATCCCTGCGCCTGCCTTTTTGGCACCTGCCTTGGCGGCCTTATTAGCACCAGCTGCGGCTGCTGGAGCCGCTTTGCTGGCAGCCGATGCTGCCGCTGGAGCCTTAGCTTGCGCTCGAGATAGCTTTTGAGCAGCCCTTGCTTGTCCACCACCCATAAGTCGTTTGAAGAATCTACCAATCCTAAAGGCTTTGAATCCAAGCCAAAGTGTTGCGGCTGCGGCAGCGAGCAATCCAAAATTTGCAATAATTAATTCAGTGACACTAGAAAGTCCACCAACTGTTCCTTTAAATAAAGCAAATGCTGATTTCATTTTATCTTGGTTATCAGTAACCATTTTAGATATGTCATTTACTATACCGATCATTTGTGGACCAAACTCTTCAATGAATACTTTTCTCATATCAGCAGCTAATGTTGATAGTTGTGAAGGAAGATTCATAAGAGTTTTTGTTGCTTGTGCTTCAGATTCTAATTTTCTCTTTGATGTTTCTGCTTCCGCTTGCGCCCTTGCCTTTTCTGCATCAGTTAAAGTTCCAGCTAACTTAGTTGATTTTTCAGATTGTTTATACGCAGTTTGTGATGCCAATGCAATTAACTTCATTGATTCAGCACCCTGCTTTCCTTGAGCTCTAAGTGCGATTGCTCGACCTTCTTCTGTTCCTTTTAATTTCCCTAGAGCATCCTGCAAATCTAAGGTTGCTTTTCTTATTCTTTCAGGATCACGTGAAACTGCGGCAGCCGAGAATTCTTTAGTTGCGACAGCGGTCGCTCCACCCATCGCCTCAAGATTTCTAATAAAATCGTTTCTTGCAGTAGTTCCTAATGTTTGAGCCTGATTTAAAGCTTGGGATAATTCTTTTTGAACTTCTGCTGGCATTTGATTTGCAACAGAAAGCATAGCATCTTGTGTTTCTCTAAATGCTTTACGTTGTGCTGGTGTTTGAAGAGTCATTTCAGCAGTAAAAGCATCTACTGATTCCCGTTGCTTCTTCATACTTGCGGCAATTTCTTCACGACGTTTACCAGTAATTTTGCTCAATTGAGTTAAGTCACTCAAATAATTTCGAGTAGCAACTGTTCGTTCCTTAGCAGTCATTCTGTCAAATTGACCGGAAACTTTCAACTGTTCTAAGTGATCAGTTGAAAATTCAGTCATTTGTGTTAGAGTCATTCCCCATTGACCAAATTGTTCAGCATCCTTTCTTACTGCTTTCTGATGATCCAATAATGCTTTTACACCAACATTGGCAGCCACCTTAGAATATTTTTCAGTAAGTTTTGCAACACTTTCAAGACTTAAACCAGCATCAGCAGCCATCCTGCTCATTTCAAGCATACTACCGCCAAATGTTTGTCCAACATTTGTTAAGCGTTGATATGTTTCAGCCTGATTTACAACTAAACCAGTAAGAGCACCAACCAACCCACCGCCAGCAAATGCTCCAAGCTCTTTAAGACTTCCGCCAAAATTTGATAATCTACTAACTAATCCTTTAGCGCCATCCGAAATACTACCTAAGCCTCTTTTAGCTTTGTCGAAAATTCCTTTACCGCCAAGTTTTTGAACAGCTTTCAAATCTGTCATATCTTTATGACGGACTGATTCTGCCTTTCTTCGATCTTTGCTTTCTTTCCCAAAAGCTTTATTCAATACTTCAGCTTGTGTTACACTTTTAGTAGATGACTTAGATACACTCTTTAGCTGTTTGTCCATATCATGAACAACCTTAGAATCTTTTGCCAATATACCAATATTTTTTGAAACAGTCGCCAAAGTTTTAGAGTCGACTTTTCCACTAGCCAAAAGGCTCTTCAGCTCATTAAGAATACTCGCTTGAGTTTCTTCTAAGCTCCAGGGTTGTAAATCTATGTCTATCTCGTCGACCATAACAAGCTCTAATAAATAGTTAAAACGACATTTAATTCTATATGTAAATAATAATAGAGATTAAACCATATATTATTTAGTCGCTGATTTTAGGAGAAATTATGACAGAAGAAAATAACTTAACTTCAACTGATCAACAAGAAGTTCGCGTGGAAAAACCTGCTGAAATCCCGCAACAAAATCCATTAATGCAGTATACTAGAAAGCCTGAAATTTACATCAGCCTTCCAAGCAACGGACACTTTACAAATCCTAGAGATATTGAGTTATCTATAAACAACGAACTTGGTATCTCTGCTATGACAACTTCAGATGAACTTTTATTAAAGACACCAGATGCATTGTTAAATGGAGAAGCAATTGAAAAAATTATTCATAGTTGCGCCCCAGGAATTAAAAACGTGCGTACTCTTCCATCACCAGATATAGACGCTATTTTAGTTGGTGTTCGTATGGCATCTTACGGCGATAGTATGGATTTTACCGCCACATGCCCTAAATGTGAAACAGTAAAAGATTTTGCTATATCATTAACTGATGCATTGGCACGTATTGAACACCTTGAAGGAGAATATGTAGTTGAACTTTCAAATAAAATGAAAGTATCTCTAAAACCTTATACATATGAAGACAATATTAAACAAGGATTGATGGCCTACAATGAAGCACAGATATTAAAAGTTGTTCTAACTGAAGATCTTGAAGATCCAGAAACAAATAAACAATATCAAGAAAGCTTCAAGAAAATGGCTGAATTACTCGTTGAATTAACTGCTGCTAGTATCATAACAATTTGGGATCCAGACGGAAATTTTCTTGATGTAAATTCAGAACAAATTCTTGAATGGCTTAAAAATATTCCAAGAGGTGATGCTGATCTTCTTCAACAAAAAGTTAATGAAATGAATGAAATAGGTGTTTATAGAAAAGTTCAAGTAACATGTGATAATGAAGAATGTGAACATGAATGGGAAACTGAAATTCACTTCGATGCTTCACATTTTTTCGAATGACGCTTTTGAACTCCGATCCAGAAAAGATCAATGATATCTTACTGGATATGGCTACTGGCTCAAAAGCAATTCTTAAAGAAGTAGCAGAAATTTGTTGGTATATGAGAGGATCAATAACGTGGGATGAAGCAATGCGATTAACTCACACCGAAAAAGAAGTGATAGGTAATTTCATAAAGGAGAATATTCAACGTGGCGATAAAGCAGGAATTCAATTAATCTAAAGCTTCGCTACTTCGTGGATTTTTCAAATCCACTTAGTGATTTTACAATCCAAAGATTCCATAACAGTTTTATATGATTAATTTGAAAAGCTTTAGCTTTGGATTTAATGATTTGTGGGCGCTTGACCCTTCACTCAGACTACCCCCGGCACACCCAAACAAAAAAATATTCAGGCTACCGGAGGGTTACTGACTTGTGGCTCGCATTGCCAACACTCTCAACTTCTGAGTCGGCTTTGGGCGGCGTCCCTATCTCCCATTCCATTGACTCAGTCTACCGTTTTTACACACGCGGTTGCCTCGCTAAACACCAAGTTGATAGCATTTAGAAACGAGTGGAGCCTCTGACTCCTACTGGATTTTATTATCTTCTTATTTTTATACCGACGAAACGGTCGCTGTGGCTAGGCAATTTTATGGGGGCTGCGTTTCAGAAGGTCCCGCCCAATTTTAAGGCCACTATATTTTTTGTGTGAAATGTTACGCAGAAGTGCGTCAGAAATAAATAAAGACGACTTACGGCGTATTTCACAGTATGTTTTGAGTCTAACTTAGATCAGTAAACTCTTGGGCGGTCCTTTGGATCGCCCCTTTTTTATGTGGGAGTATTTATATCTGAGTAGATGTTAGTAGATGTTAGTGGATGTTAGTTTTATCGGTTTCGTTTTTTGAGTTGTGTTGAGATCATCATTGATTCGGGTCTTGGGCATTCCATATAATTGTGTATATATTGCTGTTTAGTGGTTCTAAGGTTAATTTCCCAATGTGAGTTTGTTGTTAGTACGTCTTGAGGGTCTTGATGTATGATCATAATATCCCAATCGGGATAAAATTCCATGAGGTTTAATGTTTCTATTATTAAAGGTTTCGTTGTATAAGGTATTGTAATTTCTGTTTGTTCTAATGGTGCATTCCATACGATCTTAACGTCATCTTTGTGGAACTGAACATGTCGTCTCTGCATTAATGACGCATGCTCAAGAACTTTGGGCTGAAAGCGATATGCTTGGTTCTCATCAGTCCTATAATTCATTGACATTGTACCAGCCTGTTCTACGCAAAAGTCCATCATTTCAGATGCCATACGTTCTTTAACTGCTGGAAGCAAAGCAACTTTCTTATTCAAGAATTCATAGAAGATTCTTAGCTTGTCGCTCATTCCTACTTCTTTATCTCCGTGGCAACCAAATAAAATGTCGGCATATGGATGCAGAACTTTTGGTATTGGTGTTTCTTTTCTTTTTTGTCCCACCAATGAGCTCACGTTAAAATTACAACGAGCAATCTTTGAGAACAGCTCGACGTTTAGATCTGTTAATTCAAGAAAGAATTCAGGATGTGATTTCAACCTTGAGTTCAAATACTCAACCAAAAGATTGTAGAATATACTTTCACTTTGGATATAGCGATTTATCATTATTGCTTGTGAGTCGGATACTTCAACATACTTATTGAAGGATCGTAATTTTCCGCGGCGAGTTTGACGATCATCGCCGTAAAAGCTTCGGCCTTTTAGCTGTGATAAATGATCAACTTTTGCCATCGTCCCACTCCAAAGTGTGTATTGACTCTACTGGTCTTTTAAGGTTAAGTCAATATATTATATTGCCTTTCTTCTATATATTCCAACCACGCATTTATATCGAAAAAACACCATGTGGCGCATGTGTTTTCGTCTAATTTTCCTGTATATTGGATATGATTTATGCCTGTAATATCAAAACAGTAGTCTGCACGTTCTGCAACGACGATTCCTATGGTGCTGGAGTTCGAAGCGGGCACCTTCGCGCCCGCAGCCGCTATCTGATCACGTACCTTTTTAGACAGTTTGAATCCCTTTCGACGCAATTTCATTACCAATAATGGCTGTTTACCACTGGTATTCCCGTCTTCATTAACTTGTTTCAGAAATTCATCAATGGTCTTGGATCCTTCGCCTAAAAATAGTTGATGGATAGGAACATCTTCGTGGTTTTTACATTCCACAACCCAGCGCCACCCTGGAGGGCATATAATATCACCGCTCATAATCTCGACGAGATCATCACGGGCTGTTTCAGCACGAACTTTGTTGGCTCCACCGAAATATGCACCACTTGACGGCACTCGTTCAAAGCTATTATCGCCTGTAGCTTCCCTTAAGATGTCACGGACTTCATATTCAAAGCCTTTTCCGTATGTTTTTGATTTTTTTCCACTCATACTTGCATATCGGATTCATAATTATACGTTGTGAACCCACCTTCTTTTTGAACCATCAGAACATTTTCAACTCTGGCGATAAATTCTTCTTTATGGCTAATCAAGAAGACGTTTTTACCAGATTCACGGGAACTATGCTTCAAAACTGCTAATGATTGTTCTGCACCACTTGAATCCATACCTGAATCTACAAGTTCATCGATACACATTAAGTTAACTGGAAACTTCATGGTTTCAAATATATCCCTGAATGCCCAACTAAGAGCTAAAATCAATCGAGTTCCTTCACCAGTTGACAAACTATCAAAGTCAAAATTCTGTCCTTGCTTTAAAATTTCAACACTCAAGTCGCTTAAGAACCTAACCTTATGTGGTAATCCCAGTTTATCTAAATATTCATCAAGTTTATGATTTAAAAATCCAAGATTTTGTTCAATAATTTGTTTTCTAACCCAAGAATTCTTATCTGTAAGTATTTTCAACAATAAATCTTGATGTTCTTTTAATTTAGCCAAAACATTTAGTGATTCATAATCTATTTCTTGTAAATTATCCTCGGTAATAGTGTTAATTTGTTCTGTAAATGGATTTTCTTCATCTATTGTAGTTTGATAATTTGAAATTAGCTGATCTAAATTTGATTTATGTTGATAAGCATCATGTGTAGATGTATATATTGTTATTGGAGGTTCACCTAAAGCCTTTCGTGTATCTTCTCGCCCTCCCAATAGCTCTTTTGCTGTGGTTGTTAACCCTTCCTGTTCAATGCTTTTCTCACAGGCAATAGATAATTCATTTTCAGCAGCAGATAACATGTCTGTATGCTTTCCATCATGTATTTCTTGACCACACGCATGACATCTATGGTCAAGCAATGATTGATAACTATTTTGGTGACGTTCCATCGTTGATAAACAAGTGTTTAGGGCTGCTTGTTGAGTAAGTAATCGTTGTTTTGCATCTTTTACTTTCTGATCAAGTGATTTAAACTCTTCAAGTGCCATATGATTGGATATTTCAGCGTCAATATCCTCAACTTTCATTAATTTTTCAACTTCTTTCTCGAGGTTTTCAAGTTTGGTTTTATGGTTAGTCTCCCATAAAGAGGACTTACTCCGAAAACCATCAATTGTCCTTTGAGTTTTTTCATTTTGCTGTTTGATAACTTTGATTTTGATTTCTTCACGGTCGATTTGCATCTTGGTTTCTTTGAGTATGTCCCGTAAAGTCTCTGCCTTTGTACTGAGCAAAGTAATACCAAGCAACTCTTCGATCATATCTCTCTGAACTTGTGCTTTTTCATTCAGAAAGGGGATAGTTTTTGATGATAGAGCAATGATATGTTTGAAAATTAACGGTGAAAATCCAAGAACATCATTGATTTCCTCTTGTGTTATACGACTATCACCCTGTGCTTCATCTGTTTTAGACTCATTTACTATATTATTGTCAACAATATACTTAAAATGAGTTGGTTTGCGCCCTCTTTCAATAGTATAGGTGTGTCCATCCTTCTCAATTTCAACCTTGACAAGCATATTTTTGCCATTAGTCTTATTGATCAGGTTGTCACGCTTGATATTTGTCATTGGAACGCCAAAAAGACCATAAGAAAGCGCATGAAGCAGCACGGTTTTGCCTGCACCATTACGATTACCATGTGAACCTTGATCAATATTATCACCAAGTATTAAAGTCAAACCATAATCACTGAGATTAACACATTGAGTCACTGCCCCAACAGACATAAAGTTTCTTATTGCTACGTTTTTTATTTTAAGCATCTATATTTTTAATCCAAAAATCGTACCAGCAATTCCAGTTATCGGTTGTACGTTAACAATATCATGGGCTATAATCTCTGCTGTTTTTTTACCTACATTCGCCAATGTAAAAGGCCCATATCCTTTAATTTCACAAGTTTCCACTAATCCCATGTGATGTAAAGCGTACCATTCATTTATTTTATTGAGATTCATCTATCATAATGCCTTATAAATGTCGGCTAATAGATTATTATCAATTTTTGGGCTTTCAATTGACTTTAAATGCGACAAAACAACTGTATCAACGCTTTCAAAGTTCAATTCTCCACCAAAATCAGACATATGATCTTCTTCTTGCCCGTGCAATAGCGTAACATCTCTCGGTTTTAACTCTTCTGCTATCTGTTCTCTGATATAATTTGCTTCTTCATACGTTAAAGGAACATCAATTTCAACTCGGGCATATGTATTTTCATCAATATGCTTCTCTGGTTCTTCTAAAAGTTGAGATAGGAGAAGTTTTCTGTATTTTGGAGCGTCAGGCCATGCTTCAAATGTGGGTTCTTCACCCCATTCAAGAAACATCATACCTCGATCATCATCTCCAACGTCTGAATAGTTATGTGGAAAAGCATTTCCAATGTAAATGACGTTGTCTTTTACTTGCCTACCATGAAAATGACCACTAAAAACATAATCTGGGTTTACAAAATCATTTAAATGAAGTTCGCCAGTGTCTGGCATTTCCATAGCAGCATTCATTTTAAAGCTTGGAAGCTCAAAATGACCAAACATATACTTACATTTTATCTTTTTAATCTTTTTCCACTCTTTTCCGACAAGCCATGGCACAATAGATACTCCGCCTTCATTAAATGGTTCCGAAATGATATGAACATTATCCACATTGCGGCCAAATTCAACAGAATTGATTTCTCTTTTGTCTCTATAGTAAAGATCATGGTTGCCTGTAATGAAATAAAAGTTTTCAAACGCCTCACCAAGCCGTTCTATGTTTGGAATGCTATAATTTAAAGTGCTTACGTTGATTCTCGCCCGATTATGGTGCCAATCTCCCAAGAAAATACAAGTATCAGCACCAAATTTCTGTGCTTCATCGATAAACCAATAGATGAAGTTCTCACAATCGCGATTATGTTCACGAGCATCGTTGCGAAGACCGAAATGTATATCAGTAAAGGCTACTAGCTTATTGAATAATTGTTTTTCTGCCATGTAAACGCCCAAATAGTATAGTTATATACTATAAAAATTCAAGTAAAAAGTCAATTTGTATTTTGATATCATTTACTTTTCTGTTTTCTATTTGGATTATCATTTAATTCAAGTGCTGGGAACTCTGGAGGTGGTTTCAATACAACGCCTTCCATTTGACGAGAGAAACTTGGGTTTTGTCCGGCCATTTCAATTAAATCATCCCGAATGTCACGGTTTTTCTTCTCAGTATTCAAAACTCGCTTGAAAGCATTGTTGACCACAGTAGTATAGAAGGCAAATGGGTTTGGAACTTGTCCGCGGCTTTCATCAAACTGCAATCCAACTTGACTTAATTGAAGCAAAGCAGAGCTTTTCATTTCATCAAGGTATGTATAATTGCGCCAATTTCCTTTTTTACTAATTTTTTCAACTAGTAACATAAACATCTTGCCTAATTTTGGCGTCATTCGTCCATGATCTCGAGAAAATTCATCATCTAAATAATGACTTAACCCAATGCAACGTGGAGTACCATTTTCTATAATGTAATGTTGAAATGGTGGGAATGTTACTTTAATATGGCCATCACTAACCTTCTTTTTTATTTTATCCTCAGGCCAATTTTCATCTAATGGAATATGTTCATATGTCATATACCGAAAAACCAAATCACTAAGCATGATATCATCTAATTCCATATCACTATCAGGATCTAATTTCTTTATTTTGGCCAATTTTGATTTTTTTACATCATCAAAAAAATCTGGAACACTTTTCGTATGAACCAAAGTTCTTGAAACAATTTCGGCCTTAAGTTTCTTTTTAGGATTTGCATATACAATATCCCATTCACCAAAATATTCCGTACATGTTGTCTCATCAACAAAAACATCTAAGTCATGAATGATAACATCAAAGTTGGAAAATTTAGGATCGTCAAATTGACTAAATGTATTTTTTGATTTGTGAATCTCTATAAGAAGATCACGATTGTTAAGATAGTTTGTTGTCGCTCTCGCCATGTTAAACCTTATTTTGATTTTTTCATTTTTTTCAGTTAGTCTCAGACCACCCGAAATCTGAATTGGATTTCGATGTCTGATTCAACATAACTAGTGTAATGATATAATGTATTTACGAAAAGATCAAATAAAAAGTCAATGATTTCTTGACTTTGAAGGAAAAAGCAGCACATAATCCAAGATATAAATACAGAATGGGAGTTTGAAGTATGCGCCTTAATGAAATTTTAACAGAGGTAGGTGAAAAATCAGCAGTGTTTTCTTTTGGTCGAATGAATCCTCCAACAATGGGTCACGAAAAGCTCATAATGGCTGGAAAGAAGTTGGCAGATAGTAAGAACGCTGACTTTTTCGTGTTCCCAAGCAAAACTCAGGACGGAAAGAAGAATCCACTTGATATAAAAACTAAGGTAAAGTTTCTCCGTGGATTTTTTCCAGACGTGACTTTTGTTATTGATGCTACTATTGAACGGCCAGAAGATGGACCAGGACCTGTTAGAACACCATTTGACGTATTAAGATGGCTTGAACAACAGGGATATAAAAATGTCTATATGATAGCTGGAAGTGATCGAGTTGGAGAATTCAAAAAGAGAATGGGAGCATATGTGGCATCAATCAACCCAAGCGTCGATCCAGAAAAAGCATATCAATTTAATACATTTGATGTGATAAGCGCGGGACAGAGAGATCCAGATTCTGAAGGCGCTGAAGGTGCAAGTGGAACTAAAGCAAGAGAATTTGCAATAAATGGCCAACAAGAAGAGTTTGTTAATTTAGCCGCACCAAGTTCTGGAAATGAACAACTAAAGATTTCGTTATATAACGCATTGCGTAAAGAACTGGGGATAGGAAAATAAATGGTAAATAAGTTAGAAGAACCAATTCAAGGAAATCACGGATTTAAAGATCGAAGAGTCAGAATTTCTGCTAAACCTACAGCTAAACAAATAGTTTATGGTCCAAACGATCGTTCCAATATTATGCATCCTATGCATCATACTGGTGGATTATTATTTCCTTATACTCCAACAATAAATGATACCGCAACAGTAAATTATGAACATTATGATCCAATTCATACAAACCAACCATTTGCTGCATTCAAATCAGTGGCAGCAAAAGACATTACAATTATTGGAACATTCACGGCGATGAATCAAGATGAGGCAGTATATTGTCTCGCGGCTATTCATTTTTTAAGGACTGTTTCAAAAATGTATTTTGGTTTAGGGTCTGATGGCTCGGCTTTTTCTGCAAGCGGACAACAACTTCGAGGAACTCCTCCCCCAATATTATTATTAAACGGATATGGAACGGCAATTTTCCATAATATTCCTGTAATTGTTACAACTTATAACATTGAATTTCCACAAGATGTTGATTATGTTCAAGTTGATACATCTGGAAAGGGTACTACCCGAATTAATACTGACGAGAGGCTTGCCGTAACACTAAGGAGTAGTGATATTAGTGCCTGGGTGCCTACACGGTTTATAATATCGGTGACGGTACAAGTACAAAATACTCCAGATAGATTACGTCGCCATTTCAACTTAAATGATTTTAGAACCGGAAAACTTATAAAGGACGGAGGTTGGATATAATGGTTGTAACATACAAGACTTCATCACCATATGTAAATACGCCTCAAAGAAATTTTTTGGT
>SDBT01015198.1_pt1 | contig 12244 bp, 13 predicted proteins | sample 2277101 | NCBI WGS metagenome assembly SDBT01 (sample SAMN10404973, study PRJNA504765) | marine sediment metagenome | isolation source: marine sediment core GS10_PC15, 103 cmbsf | place: Arctic Ocean: Southern Knipovich Ridge | collected 2010
AAAAGCTACCAAAAAGCGCGTAGTGAGAAAGACTGCTAAGAAAAGAGTAGTTAAAAGAAAAGCTACCAAAAAGCGCGTAGTGAGAAAGACTGCTAAGAAAAAAATAGTTAGAAAAAAAGCTAAAAAGCGCGTAGTGAGAAAAGCTGCTAAGAAAAGAGTAGTTAGAAAAGCTGCTAAGAAAAGAGTAGTTAGAAAAGCTGCTAAAAAACGTGTTGTTAGAAAAAAAGCGGCCTCTAAAAGAAAAACTATACCTATGAAGCGTAGAAGAGTTTCTCGTAAAAAGAGATAGGTTCTACTAAGTTTCGCTCTAAAATAGAGGAGCCGCCTGTTATGGGTGGCTCCTCTATTTTTTTATGGTATAAAGTTTCAGCTCTTCTTGATAGAAAATAAGTAATCCGCACGAAATAATGGCAGCAGAAATAAAGAAGTTCCAACCCACAGATTCGCCAAGATATAACCAACCAAAAAGCGCTGCAAACAGCGGACACGTAAAGCCGGCAAACGATAGAAATGTAGCAGAATAACGCTGCAAAAGTAATCCGTAGAGATTATAAAAAATAATGTTTGAAATTAGAATCATAAGCAGCATGTAAACGGCTATTAAGGCTATTTGTGCATTGCTACCAAACCAGGACGTAAATAACTGCAACCCGGGCATATTTACCGGGCATGTTGAAAGGTTTGAAAGTAATCGTGGTGATTTTTCAAATAAGAGCGATGTCATCAATGCGCATAATCCGCCACCAAGCATGCCAATGGTATTGATCATGAGTGGGGAATAGCCTTTGTGCATAAGTCTTTTAAATATAATCCAACCATACGCTGAGCTGATTACCGCAACAATTAAAATAATTTCAGGCAAAGAAATTAAGTTTTCCCGCCCGGCCAGGGTAAAATAGCCACATTCACTTTTAGTTATTATCCATGGAACAATACCAATAAGACCTATGATAAGTCCTATCAACTTATTTTTAGTTAAATACTCGCGCAACATAAACCAAGCAAAAAGAGCCGTAACAAAAGGAGAAATATTATAAATAAGTGCGGTCTTTGATGAAGAAACGTATTGTAAGGCCCAAAATTCAAATATATAGGCACAATAAATATGAAACGCAATTATCTGCAAGAAATCTAATAAATCCGCTCTTTTTGGCAAAATGCGTTGTTTACGCACGATAAGATATGCATACAGCAACCCTCCGCCAACAAGCATACGCAATGCTATAAAAAAAATAGGCGAAATATAGCACAGAACCGCCTTACCCATGGTGAATGTGCTGGCAAGTATCATGTACAGTAATAATATCAAAAACATGCTATCACTCCATTAGCAGAGGTTAATCACTAGTCTCATCGCTTTTAAATTCATTATCAACTAATCGAACAGACCCAATATCTACCGCTTTTCCTGTATCAGTATCAATTTCCACCCAAACACCGGTCATTAAGGCCGGTCCTTCGGTTTCAACCGCAAAGCGCGTTGGCATCTGAGTCATAAAACGCTGTATAATCGGTCCTTTTTTCATGCCAAGCATAGAATTGAGTGATCCAACCATCCCAAGATCGGTGATGTAGCCAGTTCCGTTAGGTAAAATGCGCTCGTCAGCAGTCAAAATGTGAGTATGAGTCCCAACAAACATACTGATTTGGCCATCTAAAAAGTAAGCGAGGCCCATTTTCTCAGATGTGGCTTCCGCATGGAAATCAACGATAATGATTTTTGCTTTGGTTTTAACATACGTTAAAAGTGATTCAACCGTGCGGAAAGGACAATCAAGATCGTCTCTCATAAAAGTTCTACCTTGCACATTTATCACCGCAACAGTATGATTTTTACATTCATAAAATGTATATCCTACACCGGGAGCACCTGTAGGATAATTGGCTGGCCGAATTAAATCATTATTATCGTTTAGATACGAGTAGATTTCTCGTTTGTCCCAAATGTGATTCCCGGAGGTTATAACATCAACTCCATTGTGTTTAAAAAAAGTAACAACGCGTGGCGTGATTCCTCTGCCGCCATTAGCGCTATTTTCTCCATTCACAATCACAGAATCGATGTTATATTCTTTTTTTAAACGAACAATATGTTTTTGAAAGATAGTCCGCCCTGTAGAACCAACAACATCTCCAATAAGTAATACCCGAATTGTACTCATTTATTACCTTGCATATTCAATTGATCGTTTTTCACGAATAACATTTACTTTAATTTGCCCAGGAAAACTCATTTTCTCTTCAATTTTTTTAGCAATTTCACGAGCCAACAAAGCCGCTTGTTCATCATCAAGATGATCTTCTTCGACAATAATGCGAACTTCTCGTCCGGCTTGCAACGCGTAGGCTTTTTTCACACCATCAAATGATCGCGCTATATTTTCAAGTCCTTCTAGACGTCGGATGTAGGTCGCCAATGTTTCTCTTCGAGCACCTGGTCGAGAAGCAGAAATTGCGTCAGCAACTAAAATAATTGGCGAATAAATTGAGGTAAACGGAACTTCCTCATGGTGCGCTGCAATTGCATTGACCACTATGTCATTTTCGCCGCACCGTTTTGCAATATCAGCTCCTACTTGAGCATGAGGACCTTCAATTTCAGCTGAAACTGCTTTACCAATATCATGCAATAAACCTGCTCTAAATGCGATCTGTCCGTCGAGTCCTAATTCTTCAGCAATCATACGAGAAAAAAGCCCAACTTCTCTACTGTGCTCAAGAACATTTTGTGAAAAACTTGTTCTAAAGTACAGTTTCCCGAGCAGGGTAACTATTTCAGGGTGAACGCCCTGCAAGTTAAATTCAAGAACAACTTCTTTTCCGTGGTCTTGGATAACCTCAGCTAGCTCATTTTCACATTGCTCAACCGTTTCTTCAATACGAGTAGGATTGATTCGTCCATCAGCAACTAAACGCTCTAACGCACGACGAGCAATCTCTCTGCGCACAGGATTAAAACCAGAAACCGTAATAAAATCTGCTCCGTCACCAATGATGAATTCCATCCCAGTCGCCATTTCTAGGGACTTGATATTACGCCCCTCTTTGCCGATAATTCTTCCCTTCATATCTTCTGAAGGCAACTGAACAATACTCGACGTGTGGGACGCAACTTGATCAGAAAAATAGCGTTGCATTGCGGTAACAATGATGCCGGTCGCTATTTCTTTTGCGGTAGCTTTAGTATCGTATTCAACCTTTTGTATCCACTTTTGACTGGTAAGTTTAACTTCAGCCTTAAGAGTATCCAAAAGCGATTGCTTGGCTTCTTCCCTACTCATCTTAGATACACGTTCTAATTTCGAAATGAGTGTATCATATAAGTTCTTAAGCTTTGTTTCACTGACACGTAAAACGTCTTCAGTATGCAAAATACTCCGCTCTTTTTGCTGCATATCTCGACGCAACTGATCAAGATCTTGTTCTTTTTTATCTATATGATCGTATTTGAAATTCAGTTTACTCCGAAGATGATCAAGATCTATCTTTTGACGTTTTATGTCGAGATCAAAATCTTTACGCCTTTTATAGACTTCGTCTTTGACTTTGAGCAAAGCGCTACGTCGCTCTAAATCAATATCACGTTTCACATTTTTTAATTTACTTTTTGCTCCATCAAGGAAGTCTTGTGCACTACTGAATTTCTTTTTTGCATACACAAACAAAAGAACATCCAAGAGTAAAAGTGCACCCCCTCCTATGAGCAAGAGAGTTGGATTAATCATTATATTCCCATAATTATTTATATTTACTACTAGACAGAGAAAACCCTGCATCTATAACACGTATATATGCAGGATACAACAAAATGAGAAAAAAATCGCGTTTTAACAATGTCTTGGACGCAATCAAAACGCCAAAACAGTAGGAAATAAGACGTAATCTAAAGCAACTTTACAAAAACAAAAGAGGTGCAAAATCAGTCTATACTGAAAGCTCCTCGTCTAAACGACAAATAAGCTTATCGTATCTTTCGTTCGCTTTGCCCTGTAACTCCTGAAGATCTAACAACGAACTTGATATTTTTAGTGCAGCCATAACGGCAAGTATCTTTTTATCATGCATAGATGACTTAGCAGATATTTCTTTCATTAAAGAATCGACCAGAGCAGCTACTTGCAGAACCTTTTCAGATGATTCATCACTTGTAAGAGAATATTGATCACCAAAGATTTCTACCTGATAGCTTTTTGTATCTTTTGCACTCACAGAGCTTCGCCTTCAACAAGAGAATTGATGCTTTTGATCAGATCATCAACCGCAAGCTTAGTCAGTTCTCTTTCTTTACCAAGATCTGTAACTCGTTTTGAATCAACGCTATGAGAAGCTTCTACTGATTTATATCTTGCTTTTATCTTCTCATTTTCTTTTGTTAACTTATCTTTATCAACACGTAACGTTTCTACAAGCTTAACTAAAGACGAAACCTTATCTTCAAGAACTTTGAAAGCTTCCATGGCAATCTCACTTTTTAATTTAAATTTTCAAACCGATACTAATCTAATAACAGAAAACATCTTGTGTCAAGATGCACCTAAATTTATTTAACCTCGTTTACAAGTACGGTAAACGCCTCTGGCTCCAACACGGCCATTTGGCTGAGCATTTTACGATTTAAATCGATATTCGCTTTTTTTAGTCCACTAATAAACTTGTTGTACGACATTCCACGTTCTTCAGACGCCGCCTTAATACGACTAATAAAAAGAGCGCGCATATCACGCTTTTTTAGTTTTCTACCTCTAAATGCGTATGCCATCGCACGCATCAGTGTTTCTTTAGCTCTTTTAAAAAGATTTTTACGAGAGCCCCAGAAACCCTTTGCCTGCTTTAAAACCCTTTTATGTCTTTTTTTTACAACCGTTCCACGTTTTACGCGTGTCATTTATATCTCCACTCAAAATAACAGTGTTTCACCACCAATTTTTTATACACTTAATTCCCAAATTACCCAGAGGGCACATTTTTAATACGGAAGCAATCTTTTCACTACAGCGTTATCCGCTTTGCTAATGTAAGAACCTGAACGCAAGTGTCGTTTACGTTTTGTACTCTTCTTAGTAAGAAGATGTCTTCGATACGCTTTAGCTCTTTTAAAAAGACCTGACCCGACCTTTTTAAAACGTTTTTTTGCCGCAGACTTTGTTTTCATTTTAGGCATAGTAATACAACCCCAATAAATAATCTATTTTGACGATTTTAAATAATATATGCGAGACCAAAATTGTCCCAACTTTGAATCTTTTTCTTTAATCAAATCATTAAGAATACCTGACTTTTCAAAGGTATCATCAATTCTTTTAAAAAAAGCATTTCCTCTTTCTACCTTGGTGATATTTTCACGCCCTCTAAAAAAGATCGTTACTTTTACACGCTTACCAGCATTAAGAAATTGCATTATCCGCTTAAACTTAGTTTCATAATCATGCCCACCAATAGTTGGACGAAATTTTACTTCCTTAACCTGGATAACCTTCTGATGCTTCTTAGCTTCTGTTTGCTTTTTCTTCTTATCATATAATTCTTTGCCAAAATCCATGACCTTAACAACCGGCACCCCATCTTTTCCGGTATCAGCGATAAGAACAAGATCAAGATTTACATCTCTCGCTTCTCTCAATGCCTGATCTCGCAAAACGACGCCTATATTCTCACCCGTATGAGTGATAAGCTGCATACGTGGAGCACGAATTTTTTCATTTATAAGTGGCCCTGAAGACCGTTTTTTTTCTTTCAATATACCTAACATCCTTAAGAATTATACCTTTCTGTTGTTACTTATCACTGACTATGCCTTTTTGCACGAGCAGCATCTACCTCATCACGAATAAGCTTTGCTTCGTCTTCGTTTTCTTTCAGGTAAACAAGTGCGCGCTCTCTTCCTTGAGCAATATTTTTTTCTCCATGGGAGAACCATGCTCCTGCCTGCTTAATAACGTCATAGTGTAACGCAGCATCAAGTAAATCTAATTCTTTACTGATACCCTCATTAAACAGTAAATCTATTTCAACCGCCTTAAATGGTGGCGCTACTTTATTTTTTACCACCCGTACTCGAATACGATTTCCAAACTGAATATCGTTCTTCTTGAGGCTGCCAATTCTTCTAACATCTAGACGGAGTGACGCATAAAATTTAAGCGCCTTACCCCCAGTAGTAGTTTCTTTTGGAGCAAAAGGCATTCCACCAATATTTTGACGAATCTGATTTATGAAAATAAACACGGTGTTTGATTTATGCACAACCGGTGTCAATTTTCTTAGGGCTTGCGACATAAGGCGCGCTTGTAGCCCCATATGGCTATCACCCATATCACCTTCTAACTCAGCCCTAGGAACCAGTGCCGCAACAGAATCGACCACAATAACGTCAATCGCCCCTGATCTTACAAGCATTTCTGCTATATCAAGAGCCTGCTCACCACAATCGGGTTGAGAGATAATGAGGTCATCTATGTTGATTCCAAGCTTCGACGCGTATACGGGGTCCATAGCATGCTCGGCGTCGATAAAAGCACAAATTCCGCCATCTTTCTGGGCTTGAGCAATGACATGCATAGCCAACGTACTCTTACCAGACGATTCTGGACCATAAATTTCAATAATTCTACCCACCGGCAAGCCGCCTATACCTATTGCATCATCAATCAAGATGGATCCGGTAGATATGGACCTCACCTGATAATGGGTCGATTGCCCCAAACGCATAACGGCCCCGTTGCCATATTGCTTATCAATTTGAGAAAAGGCAACTTCTAACGCCTTTTTTTTAAAGGCTACGTCATCTGTACTCTTAGAAAGAACACCTTTTGATGATTTGTTTTTATTTTGATTTTTCATGTTGAATATTCAAACCTAGTCGATATTTGAGAGAAATTTATTTACTTCTATCTTAGCATTTTTACGTAAAGAATCAACATATCCCTTTACTAAAAAACCTAGATCTTCACGGGTATCTGCCGTCCTCAATTCTGTTTTTTTTGCCATAAATGCCTCTGGATCCACCTGGCCTACTTCATCTAGACGGATCAAGTATCCATTATTACCCTGAACAGCTTCAAAAACGCTTCTTTTGTGGGTCATTTGCATCATACTATTCGCAGGAACCCCTTGGTCAGTAAGCTTTTTAAGTTCGTTTTCACTATCAGGGCTGATCATTCCTGTTTGCTGGACCTTCACCCCCAACTCACGAGCCGCGTCCTGCAACGACCCTGACGTGGCCTTTTCCTTGAGTTGACTTATTGTACTGCGCATCATTTGCGCAGCTCGTTGATCGTAAAGATCGTCTTTAACTTGCTGTGCAATGCTCTCAAGCTCAGGATAATGCCCCTCAGCAATATCGTCCAATCGAACCACAACGCCTATTTGTCCATCGAGATATACTCGTGATTTTCCTTTTTTAATCGCAAAAAGAGCTTGTAACAGCCTGCTGCTATCACTTTCTTTGTCGGTGATAGGTTCACTTTTTGCTGATTTGTCTTTTGCAAATGTTTCAAATGCCACTTTGTCCTTCAGCGCATTACGGGTTTTCCCTACAAAGTTTTTTTCAAATTTCTTTTGAATTAAGCTGTTGCGAATGTCGTTGCGCACAGCATCAAGTGGCTTGTACGCACGGGACGTTCTGCCCACGCGTTGTAAAATTTCAAAACCATCGTTTGTTTTAACAACGCCTGAAATATCGCCATCATTTTTCAACAAAAATGCAGCTTTTTCAAAAGCTATTGCACCTTCACCTCGTCCACCACGTGAAAAATAATCAAGCAAGCCACCTTTTTTTGCCGAATCAGTATCTTGCGAAACTTTTTCAGCCACCTGAGCAAAAAGAGAGGGATCTTTTTTTACTTCAGCCAGTGTTTCTAGCGCGTTTTTTCTTACCGCCTCTTCTTGGTCTGGATTTTCTACCTTAAATAGGATGCGTCTCATCTGAACTTTCGGTTGTTCACTAACAAATTCGCGAGACTTCTTCTTGTCGTAATACGCTTGTATTTTTTCTTCAGAAATATCAATGCCATATGATCCTGAGTCAAATCTCCACATGGTACCCGTGCGTTTTTCAGAAATCCAATAGTGCTTTGCCATTTTATTTTGCTGATCAAAAAACGCTTTTAACTCCTCAGGTGTTATTTCTTTTTGCTTTTCTGTGGCTAAGATCTTGTCATAGTCAATTTTCACGTATGAAAACGAACGGGGAATATCGCTTGCAATGTAGCTTTGTTGCAACATAAATTCTGGTGTATATACAGCAGGCATAATCATTTGCGTAAAAATGTATCGCTTGAGAGCTTCTTCTATTTGTCGTTCAAAATCAAAGGGGGATATACGCATTCTTCGTAAGTAGTTGCCGAGCGCTGCTTGATTAATACCACCTCCCGGCGACAAGACCCCAGTAGGAATAATCGACGACAAATATGAGCGAACAAATTGTGGGTCATTCAATTGACGAGAAATATATTCCTCGTCTAACGTTATACCAATTTTTTTTACCTCTTGGTCGATGAGTGTTGAACTAATCAGTTGCTCTTTCGCTGCAACTTCTGGTTTAACATCAAGGCCATACATCTTAATATAAAAATCAGCATAAGGGCCAGCTTGTCGACGAATTTCACTTATCATTTCTTGTGCATAGCTTTGACGTGCAAAGACCGCCCGTTGAAAATCTTCTCGTGAAATCGTTTGTCCATTCACACGTAATGCCCACGAATCATCACCTGAAAAATGCCGAACCAATTGTGTAATGAGGGCTCCTCCACCCATTATTGAAAATAGGATAATCCAAAGAGTTGTTTTGAAACCCTTACTTTTTAATGTTTTTCTAATTTCAAGAATCATGTATGAGGCCTTTCATATGATATAAATCTATCTGTTGATCATAATGCACGTCAGAAATTTTTTGAAATATTCTGTATAAAATAGAACTTCAATTACTTATTCTAACTCATGCAGCATAAAACGGAAGGGGAATTGCGATGGCTAGTTGTTAAGATCATTCTACGCAACCTGTTTCTTGCAAACCATTTCTTTCATCTGTTCAACACAATAATTGCGCTCTATGCTGCTCAAATTCATTTCTTTGTCATTGTTATCGCCAGCATCACGCAACATTTTTTTAAGCATTTTCCAAAAAATTTCTTGCCGTCGTGCATACGCTCTTGTTCTACACCCAATTTTGTCGGCTACCTGCTTGAGCCAAATTGGTTTATTATTATTTCCATGTTGCGCGAAGTACGGGAAAAAATCATCGTACCCAATAATTTTCTTATGTGATAGAAAGTTTTTCCATTCAGGGTCTTTATACAGTTGATAAGCCTCATCAGGCAATCCCTGTTGCATCATCTGAGTGGTGCGTTCATTAATAATGGTATAAAGTTCATTGCGATCCCTTGTGAGATAAACAAGATCATAATCAGTAATAAGCGGATTATAAGCAGGAACAAGTTCGGATGGTTTTTTACCAGTAGATGCCCAAAGTTCTAATGCACGTGTAATGCGATACGTATCGTTGGGATGAATGTGCTTCGCACGAGCAGGATCAATTGAATTGAGTTTTTCCCAAGATACATCGTCATTTTGTATTTTTTTAGACCCCTCAGGGCAAGAAGGATTAATTTTCGGAGGAAAAAAAAGAGACTTGAGGTAGAACCCTGATCCGCCCACCAAAATGGGTACATTGCCTCGCTGCCAAACATCATTCAGTATTTTTGAAACCATAGTACGATACTGGGTGACACTCAAACTTTCTGGCTTATCAATGACGTCAAACATATGATGTACAATGGGGCTTTTTTTCCAATCTGGTTTGGCGGTGCCTATTTTTAATCGAGTATAGAATGAACCGATATCCATGTTGATAATTTCTGCAGGCATGCTTTCTGCCAATAACTCGGCACATCCACTTTTACCTACCCCTGTTGGACCTAAGAGTATAAGCGCATATTTTTTATTGGATTGCATTACAGGTAATTCCATATTAATACTAATTATTCAGATATTACTATAGTATACCATGCAATAACCGACCCGGAAACACGAAATTGCCTTTACAATACGCTATTTCCGAGTCTTCAATGAATATTATGCCGTAAATTGGTGGCTTACCTCTGAAGCATCAAACTGGGCGCGCAATTCCTGGACTATAACATCCTCTCCTACACGCTTTACGATGGCTATTTCCTGGGCAAGCAGTGATTCAGTTTCTTGTAGTAGGCTCTTTTCACCAAAAGACAGCTCTTTTTGTGATGAAATTTGCTTTAAATCACGATAGATTTCACAAATTTCTTGGAGACTGCCGCTGCGCAATTTACGTTGATATTCTTTGTTCCTTTTGTTCCAGTTGCTACCACTTGGATCAGTGCTGATTGGCTTTGCACGCTCTGACAACATTTTAAAAATACCATCAACACCGTTGTCTGAGCTTAAGCGACGAACGCCAACTGAAGGAAGATTACTGGTTGGAACTAAAATGGTCATATCCTTGTTGATGAAGGTAAGCTCGAAGAACTGGAGTGTAGAACCATCAACTCGTTTGTCAATTATGCGATTGATTTTTGCAACACCATGACCTGGATAGAATACTTTTTCATTGAGAATGAACATGAGACTCCCCCTTCCAGAAGGGTAAAAGCTCCCCTCGGATGCTTTTTACTCATGCTCGACCTTATCATAGCATATCATCCAAAAAATGGAATGAGGCAAAAAAGAGAGCCGCGCATGGAAACAATACGTATTTTTTGGTATTATTTGATTATTAGGCGGTATTTTTTCTTATTTTACACTACTGAATATTCTCAACATCCATTCACTTTTGAATAGGACAAATAGATGACGAGCAAAATCCTGTATCAACAATTTTTTGCTGGTATCAGATGGAATGCCATAGAAACAATTATTTTTAGCCTGATTTTTTTGACACACCAGTTTTTTTTATTCAAAACGCTGGGTGGAGCGCTCTATGGACTTGTTGGTACACTATTTGCTTCTCTGTATCTGGTTGTAAAGGTTGCTAATTTTGGGCTCGACAAATCACTGGGAACATTATTTTCTGACCTGAGCAAGGATAAAAACTTATTTAGAAGTGTAATTACAAAGCAGCTACGAATACAACTTGCTATCTTTTCTGTTTTATCAATTATTATTTTCAGTATTAAGCTGATTGATGCGAGCATATTCAAAATACTATCGAGCGTTGAATACACAATGCTGGCAATTTTGCTAGCAATACTTATAGTAGAAGGGATCAAAAAAACAGTGCGAATGCTCCTACAACTCGCCTTTTTAAATAAACAGGCAGCTTTTGTAGAGTTAGGAGTCACCACTTTTTATTTTATCGTTGTGTGGGGTCTTTATCTTCTTGGTTATTCATTATCGCTTGTCACCATCTTTGTTCCTTTCTTAGTATTTTCTGTGTTGAGCACAGCATGTATGATGCGCTACCTCCATGTGTGGTATCAAACATTACCAGAAGAAAGGAATCACGAAAAAGCACACAAAACTCCAAAGACATATTTTTTTAAAAATAGATTTTTCAACACTTTTAACGATCTGGGCAGTAGAATATTCACGGGTAATTTTTTGGTCGTAATTGCTGCCTATAAATTTGGCATGGAATATGCAGCATTTATTAAACTTGCTACTTCACTATTTGATACTGTTTCCATTGTCATATATAAAACTTTTGGGTGGACGAGCTATGCACTATTTGCTCACATGAAAAGCGAACAAATGGATCATAAGAAAAAAGCATTTTCTCGGGCTGCTCACATGATGGTACAAGTGCTGTATGGCCTTCTATTATTTACTTGTATCAATTACCAAAAAATAGCAACACTAAAAAAGGTAGGAAACACAGAAATACTAACCCTCTGTGTTCTGTATGCTATCGGATATCTTATTAGTATCTATGAACAATTTTATGTGACTCAGGACTCTGCAGGATACTTGCTCATATTCAACAGCTTATCTTTATTTCTTTGCGGCGCTGTCGTTTATTTCGGATCAACTATCTCAACAACGGAATTGTTATTGTCATTCTGTGTTATTCGCTTAATAGTTTTGGCTGCAATTAGCATCGTCTCTTTTTATTTGTGGGGCATCAAATCAACATGGTCGGTTAGACCGATGCCGATAATTGGTTCACTTACAGCGGCACTATTTTTTTTCGCCGTCGTTTAATTCATTATTTTTCTGTAAGTGCATCAATAATTTTTTTTGCCTTCTCCCGCTGCTCAGGAGTCAATTTTTTATCCTT
>SDBT01015201.1_pt1 | contig 12243 bp, 19 predicted proteins | sample 2277101 | NCBI WGS metagenome assembly SDBT01 (sample SAMN10404973, study PRJNA504765) | marine sediment metagenome | isolation source: marine sediment core GS10_PC15, 103 cmbsf | place: Arctic Ocean: Southern Knipovich Ridge | collected 2010
AGGAAAATGTTGATAACCGAGCAAAAGGAGTAGGAGCGTAATTTATGGCTATGATGCCCTCTCGAATGAAACACCGAAAAATGCAAAAAGGCAATCATACTGGCCTAAGTAAGGGTGGTACCATTGTTCATTTTGGCGAGTTTGGTATGCAAGCCTTGGAAAGAGGACGGATTACCAATAGACAGATTGAAGCGTGTCGCGTAGCGATTAATCGTTATTTTCAACGTCGCGGCAAAGTTTGGATCCGCATTTTTCCTGATAAATCAGTATCCAAGAAACCTGCAGAGACCCGTATGGGTAAAGGTAAAGGATCACCTGACCACTGGGTTGCAGTTATTAAACCTGGTCGGGTCCTTTTTGAAGTAGGGAATGTCTCTGAAGAGATGGCAAAGCAAGCACTACGTCGTGCAGCTGCAAAGTTAGGTTTGCGCACAAGATTTGTTAAACGTCTAGAAACTGTTTAGATAGAAGATTATAATGGAAACAGCAAAAAAACTAAGAGAACAGAGTGCAGCTGAGTTGCAAGTCCTAAGTGATGAGTTGAGCTCAGGGATTTTTGAACTTAAATGCGAAAACAGCATTCAGAGAAAGCTCGAAAAGCCTCATCTGCTCAAACAAATGAGACGTCAAAGAGCTAGGGTATTAACTCTGCTCAATGAAAAAAATAATGAGCCGAGAGATTAAGAGGAGCTATGGAAAAGAGTCAGGAAATTAAGCGCAAGGTGAAAGAAGGTGTAGTTGTATCTAATAAGATGCAAAAGACAGTAATCGTGAGTGTAGAGCGCACGATTCGACACTCAAAATATGATAAAGTAATGACCCGTGCTAAGCGATACTACGCTCACCATGAGCTTCTGGAGATTAAAATTGGAAGCCGCGTAAAGATAATGGAGACAAGGCCATTATCTAAGCTTAAGAGGTGGAAGGTCGTTGCTGTAACTGAGTAGATGAAAGGTAGATTAAGGTTAAAATAGAGTTATGATTCAACAAGAAAGCGATTTAGAAGTTGCAGATAATACTGGCGCAAAGCGCGTTAAATGTTTTAAAGTCCTTGGGGGCTCTAAGAGACGTTACGCTGGAGTAGGAGATATCATTGTCTGTTCTGTTCAGGATGCTGATCCAAAGGGAGCGGTGAAGAAAGGTGATGTAGTAAAAGCTCTTATTGTTCGTACCAAGAGTATGATTCGACGCACTGATGGATCAATGATTCGCTTTTATGACAATAGCTGCGTGATTATTGATGATAAAAAAAATCCTCGTGGCACACGTATTTTTGGACCAATAGCCAGAGAGGTTCGTGAAGGCGGATTTATCAAAATTAGTTCTCTTGCGCCTGAGGTGATCTAACATGAGTAAATGGTTAAAAAAAGATGACAAAGTAGTTGTGATCACTGGTAACGATAAAGGACGCGTTGGTAAGGTGATGTCTCGCAAAGACCAGCATGTCATAGTTCAAGGTGTTAATGTGCGTAAAAAGCACATGAAAAAGAAATCTGAAGAGACTCGCTCTGAAATTGTTGAAATCGAAAGACGAATTCACATTTCCAATGTCAGTGCATGCAATGAAGCTGAAAGGCCCGTAAGACTTAAAGTTCGAACAAATCACGATGGTATAAAAGAGATTTATTTTCTTGAAAAAGGAAAAGAAATCATATACCGGGAAGCAAAGAAAAGAAAATAAGATATGTCAAGACTGCAAAAGAGATACAAAGAAGAAGTTAAGAAGAGCATGGTTGAGAAGTTTAAGTACTCCAACGAGATGCTTATTCCCAAACTGAGGAAAATTGTCATCAGCATGGGAGTTGCAGAAGCTGCAAAGGACAAGAATGCCCTGCAAGACTGCTTAAAGGAAATGACTGTTCTTTCAGGCCAAAAGCCTATTTTGGTGATGGCCAAAAAATCAGTTGCTAACTTTAAACTTCGTGAAGGTCAAGCAATTGGTATTAAAGTTACTCTACGCCGTAAGCGGATGTACGAATTTTTTGATAGATTTATAAACATTGTTTCTCCACGTATTCGTGACTTCCGGGGTGTAAATACGAAATGTGATGGATCTGGCTCCTATTCACTTGGGTTAGATGACCAACAGATCTTTCCCGAGATTAACTTAGATGAAGTGAAAAGAACTCAAGGGATGAATATCGCTTTTGTGACATCAGCAAACTCCGATCCGGAGTGTTTTGAACTGCTGAAGTTGCTAGGCATGCCCTTTAAATCAGAGTAAGAGGAAGATTACGATGGCGAACCATGATTCTATATCCGATTTGTTAACGCGCATTCGCAATGCTAAGGATGCAACACATCGGTATGTCGATTTGTACTCTAGTAAAATTCTTATTGGAATCGTAAAGGTTCTCAAAGAGCAAGGATTTATTGAGAACTTTATCGTTGACGATGAAAAACAGAAGATGCGTATTTTTTTAAAATATCCCTCTGCGAGAACCTCGATTATCAGAGGTCTTAAGAGGGAATCAAAGTTAGGACTGCGTCGATATGTTCGAGTTGATCAGATCCCAACTATTTACAGCGGTTTTGGGATTGCTATCCTCTCCACTCCTAAAGGGATTTTAGATGGAGAGACCGCGCGTAAAGAGAAAGTGGGCGGTGAATTTTTATGCAGTGTTTGGTAATTAATTAAATAGGGAACTACGATGTCACGCTACGGTAAATCTGCCATTCCTCTCCCAAAAGGTGTAGAACTTAAAGGTGAAAAGGGAGAGATAAATGTTAAGGGCCCCAAGGGGGAACTTAAGATCACCATGAAATCAGGACTAGATGTCAAGGTTGAGGGTGAAAATGCATTCGTATTTCTTGACGGGACAGTTGAGCTTGAAAGTGCATTTCAAGGACTCTATCGATCATTGGTGAATAACATGGTGATCGGTGTTACTCAGGGTTACGAGAAAAGACTTTCAATGATAGGAGTCGGTTTTCGTGCTGCAGTACAAGGAACGATGCTTGATCTTCAAGTTGGATTTTCACACCCAACTAAAATTGAAATTCCCAAAGATATTAAAGTTGAAGTTGAAAAAAACACTCTGATTAAAATTTCTGGAATGGATAAGCAAGCTGTAGGGCAATTTGCAGCTAGTGTAAGGGCTAAGCGCCCACCTGAGCCCTACAAAGGAAAAGGAATTCGTTATGAAAACGAATATGTACGCAAGAAAGACGGAAAAGCGGCAAAAGGTAAATCTGCATAAACATTATTGAGCATTATGGATAAAAGTCTAAAGAAGAGAGATACAAGGCGTAAAAGAAGAGCAAAAAGCGTTCGCAGAAGAGTACGTGGGACTGAAAATAAGCCCAGACTTAGCGTTTTGCGTTCTAATAAACACCTTTTTGCACAGCTCATTGATGATGAGAATTCAAAGACCATATATGGTGTAGGCACTGTTGGAAAGAGTACATCTTTTGGAAAGAAATCTAAAGATGCAGCTCGCCAAATCGGAGCGAAGATTGCTGAGATTGCAAAAGAGAAAAGGATTCAATCAGTCGTTTTCGATCGGGGACATTATAAATTTCACGGTCTAGTAGCTGAAATTGCTGCCGGGGCCAGAGAAGCTGGATTACAAGTTTAGATAAGGACACTATGAAAGACAGAAAAAGAAGTCCGAAAGATGAAGTCGGATCTGAATTTGAAGAAAAAGTTCTTTACATCAATAGATGTTCGAAAGTTGTTAAGGGTGGTAGAAAGTTTAGCTTTTCAGCCCTGATACTTATTGGCGATGGTTCTGGACGTGTCGGTTTTGGATTTGCTAAAGCCAACGAAGTTTCCGATGCCATCCGCAAAGGAAGTGAAGCAGCGCGTAAGAATGTCATGAGTTTTGAGATGGAGGGATCTACAATACCTCACGAAATATTTGTTGACTGGGATGGGTCTAGAGTTTTACTAAAGCCAGCTCCTGAAGGAACTGGTGTGATCGCTGGATCAAAAGTGCGTTCAGTTCTTGAACTCGGTGGTGTAAAAGACGTAGTTGCAAAAAATTTTGGATCGAATAATCCATTAAACCAAGTAAGAGCGACGATCAAAGCACTTTCCATGCTTCTAAATCGCAAGAAGAATTTAGCACTAAGAGGCCTTTAGTCATGAACATTCTATCGACATTAAAAAACACTTTCCGCACCAAAAAGAAAGTTCAACGGGTTGGTCGTGGAGAAGGATCAGGAAGAGGCAAGACTTGCTGCAGAGGTCACAAAGGTGACAAATCACGGTCTGGATATAAAAGAAGATATGGTAATGAAGGGGGACAACTTCCACTTTATCGCAGGTTGCCTCGTAGAGGATTTACGCGTGGTGCCTTTGTAAAAGAGAGCCTAGCGATTAATTTCAAACTGATTAATGTCTTATTTGATGATGGCGACGTTGTTAGTCTGGATACGCTTCAGAAGAAGGGGTTCGCCAAAAGACGTCTCCCTGGCGGACTTAAAATTCTATCTAATGGGACTTTAGAAAAGACAGTATCAATAGAAGCACATGCCTTTTCTGCTAATGCAGTGAAACAGCTTGAAGAGCAATCGATTCAATTTAAAGTTGTCACTCTCAAAAAAGACGTTGTAAAGGCCTAAATAGATCTTGAAACCATATAAATTAAAGTGGTGAAGATGTTAGCAGTTATTGGTAGAATTTTTTCTATTTCTGAGCTTAGGGGTAAAATTATATTTACCCTCTTATTATTGCTCGCCTGTCGAATTGGTGCATACATACCAGTTCCGGGTATCAATAGCGAAATGACCGTTCAGATCTTTAAACATGCTACTGGAGGGGGTCAAAACCTCTTTCAATTAATGGATGTTTTTTCGGGTGGGGCCTTTGCTCAAATGACAATTATCGCCCTTGGTGTGATGCCCTATATCTCATCATCGATTATTATGCAGTTATTTATGGCCTTGATTCCCTCTCTACAGAGGGAAATTAGAGAGAATCCTGATCTTGGAAAGAGAAAACTCAGCAAGTGGATTCGTGTATTGACAGTATTATTAGCTCTACTTCAAGCAGGACTCTTTGGTAAGTATGCCATTCAGCTTAATCTTAGTAGCCCGGGTGTGATTGCAAGTGAGATCATTGATGTACAGATGTTTGGTGTCCCTTGGCTCTTTTACTTGGTCATTATGAGTACGATGACAACAGGTACTATTTTTTTAATGTGGATTGGAGAGCAGATCTCTGAGAAGGGAGTTGGTAATGGTATTAGCATGATTATTGCCATCGGTATTCTTTCCTCATTACCAACTACTGTTGGATCAATCATAAAGCAACTAAATCTCGATTCACAAATCACAGGTCAGATGACATTTTCCTCTCTGGTTGTGTTATGTGGGATTTTTGTCCTTATTATTATTGGCACCATTTTGATTATCCAAGGACAGAGAAAGATACCGCTTCAGTATGCACGTAGGATTGTTGGAAGACGCGAGGTGCAAGGCGGCAGTGCGCATATTCCTCTAAAGGTGACGTACGCAGGCGTTATTCCCGTAATTTTTGCCTCTTCTCTACTAATGTTTCCTGCGACAATAGGTCAATTTATCGGATCTAGCTCATTGATTGGTCGCATGGCCAGCTCTATATCTCCAGGATCTTGGACCTACACATCCTTTTATGTTATTCTGATTCTATTTTTTACTTACTTTTGGACAGCAACCCAGTTTCATCCTGAACAGATCGCCTCTGATATGAAAAAAAATGGAGCTTTTATCCCTGGTATTAGACAAGGAAGGCCCACCCAAGATTTTCTTGAAAAGGCCATGAATCGGATTACACTTATTGGTGCTGTATGTCTCGCAGTCATTGCCATTCTTCCAACCCTTGTTGGACGTTTCTTAGGTGTAGACGCTACCATTACCTATTTCTTTGGAGGAACTTCCCTTCTAATCCTGGTTGGTGTAGTGCTAGATACAACAAAACAAATCGAATCTCACCTATTGATGAAGCGGTATGAAGGGTTTATGAAGAGGAAAAAATAAATTTGTTTGAGAGATTAACTTACACTGTCCTTGTAAGCAATGGTAGGATTTGTTAATCTTTAAGTCGATTTTTCAAAAAAGGTTGAATTCATGCCTAGAGTTATAGGGGTAGATATACCCGACAATAAAAGATTAGTTATAAGCCTCACATATATTTATGGTGTTGGACGAGTTAGATCTGTTGAGATCTTAGAAAAGCTCGGATTAGATGCAAATATGAAAGCTCATAAGTTAACTGATGAAGATATCGCGCGTATTAGCGTTACACTTCAATCAGAATATATTGTGGAAGGTGATTTACGTCGCCAAGTACAAAATAATATCAAGCGTTTGGTTAGTATCCACTCATACAGAGGTCTCAGACATAGACAAGGTTTGCCTGTTCGTGGACAAAAAACTCAAAAGAATGCTCGTACTCGAAAGGGTAAAAAGAAGACTGTTGCCGGAAAGAAAAAGGTGACTAAATAGAATCACGTTTGAAACTTAGGAGAATTAAGTTTGGCTAAGCAAGAATCGCAGAAAGCAATGGTTAAAAAGCCATTTCAGAAAACGAAAAAGAGAAGTACACGCACAGTACCTAGTGGCGTTGCTCATGTTAAGGCGACATTTAACAATACACTGGTTTCTATTACCGATTTATCTGGAAATGTGGTCGCAAGTTCTTCTGCTGGAAAGGTAAACTTTTCAGGATCCAGAAAATCTTCAGCATTTGCTTCCACACTTGCAGCACAAAATGCTGCTAAAATTGCCATGACAATGGGAATGAAGGAAGTGGAAGTCAATTTAAAAGGCCCAGGTGCAGGCAGAGAGTCTGCTGTACGTGGATTGCAAAGCTCTGGATTGATCATCACAATGATCCGCGATCGTACACCTGTTGCTCACAATGGTTGCAGGCCCAGAAAGAGACGGCGTGTCTGATTTCAGGGATTAGTTTTATTTGATTTCATAGGAGAGAATTCATGGCAGTAAAGTACGGCAAGTTTGAATTGCCAGTTAAGATTAAAGTCGATGAGGATAGTAAGAAAGCAACATTCACACGGTTCATTGCTGAACCCTTTGAAAGGGGCTACGCCCATACTTTGGGTAATGCTATGCGACGCATTTTGCTCACTTCGATGGAGGCACCGGCAATTATTTCTGTCCTTATTGAAGGTGTTCTTCATGAGTACTTAGCAATTGAAGGCGTTCTTGAAGATATGACTCACATCATTCTTAACCTCAAAGGTGCTCTTTTGCGCAAGCTCCCCACTGATGAGCAGCCTCGTGCACGTGATACAAGGATGATTTCAGTTAATCTAGATGTGACGCAAGATCAAATCGAGAAAAACGGCGGCCAATATGTCGTGACGCTTAAAGATGTCGTGAACGACCCAAATTTTGAAATCGTCAATCCTGACCTTCCTATTTTCACTGTGACAAAACCTCAAAATCGTCGCGTTAGCTTTAAAGTTTCGATTGGTAGAGGTTATGTCCCATCTGAACGTCATGAACTTACTGAAAAAGCAGCGGATGAGATTGTTATTGATTCAATTTTTTCTCCCGTTCGTCTTGTGAATTACTATGTTGAAAACACGCGTGTTGGCCAGGATACCGACTTCGATCGTTTGGTATTAGAAGTGACAACAGATGGACGTATTACACCTGAAGAGGCCCTTTCGTTTGCAACGCAAATCGGTATTCTTCATTTTCAAGTATTTGAAGAGTTGCAATACCTTCCTCTCTCATTTGATTCTTCGGAAGAGGAGGTTAATACTGACCGTCAGGCCCTCCTTGCGAAACTCTCATTGAAGATCAATGAAATTGAATTATCTGTACGATCTACTAATTGTCTTTCTGGAGCAAATATTGAGACGATCGGAGAGCTAGTCGTAATGCCAGAATCAGACATGCTAAAATTTAGAAACTTCGGTAAGAAGTCACTCACTGAGATTAAACATAAACTTGAAGAGATGGGTCTCTTCCTGGGAATGGACCTCAGCAAGTCGGGGATCACACGAGATAACGTGAAGGATCTTATTGTCGAGTATCTTAACGATAAAGCAGGAAAAGAACACCTATGAGACATGCAAAACATACCTTTAAGGTCGGGCGTAACAGTTCACATCGACGTTGTTTGATTGCCAATCTCTTGAAATCTCTTGTAGAGCACGGAAGAATTGAAACAACTGTTACTAAAGCTAAGGAACTTAGACGTCATGCTGATCGTCTTGTTACAATGTCAAAGAAAAATGATTTGGCTAGTCGACGAAGAGCCATTTCAAAAATGATGATTTCTTATAATTCTCTCACTTCAAAAGAGGCTCGTGCAGTAAAGAATGGGGATAAATCCTGTTACAACACTGACCGAAAAGTGATGGATAAGTTATTTGGTGATATTGGCCAACGATTTGCCTCGCGAAACGGAGGTTACACACGCATTATTCGTAAAGGTCGCAGAGTTGGAGATGATGCGTTAACATGTTATATTGAATTCCTTGCTGAATAATTCAACTTAATCCCTTCAAGTCGCGATGAGGAATATTAAGCCCCGTGATGTAATAAGGTGTCATTTAGTTTGATGCCTTATTTCGTTCAAATGCTGGTCTTCATTGTAATTGTCCACTGTTGGGCTTCATATTGAAGGTGTGACTTATTGGTTAACCCTAATAGAATCAACGATATTTAAAATCTTTCTTTCGACTACCCGAATACCTCTTTACATTGCAAAATTTGTGTTATATGATCCACTCAACTGAATGTTTAAATATGGGGTTCTTCTATGCCGAAAAAAATTAAAGTTGCTATCAATGGATTTGGACGTATTGGTCGCTTAGTTTACAGAACTTTAGCCGAGCATCATGAGCATGTAGAAATCGTTGCAATCAACGACTTAGTTCCAGCTGACAATCTTGCGTATCTCCTCAAGTACGATTCCGTTCACGGCAGCCCCTCATTTTCTGTCTCATGTGAAGAGGATTCAATCATTGTCGATGGGTATAAAACAAAAGTGTGTTTTGAGAAAGATCCGGCTAATCTACCTTGGAAAGAGCTAGGGGTTGACTATGTTGTGGAATCGACAGGTCTATTTAGAGATGTTGAATCTGCCGCAAAGCATATTCAAGCGGGTGCTAAACGAGTAATTATTAGTGCTCCCGGAAAAGGGGATGTGCCTACATTTGTGATGGGTGTTAATGAGGATAATTACGATCCTGGTAAAGATACTGTGATTTCAAATGCCTCTTGCACCACTAACTGCTTGGCTCCGATCACTAAAGTTCTTCTAGATAAATTTGGTATCGAAGAGGGGTTGATGACAACCATCCACGCCTACACTTCTACACAACCTACGGTAGATGGCCCTTCTAAGAAAGACTGGAGAGGCGGTAGATCTGCCGCCGTCAATATCATCCCTTCTTCAACAGGAGCAGCAAAGGCCGTTGCGCTGTGCTTACCTGCAGTGAAGGGAAAATTAACCGGGATGGCTTTTCGAGTGCCTACACCGGATGTATCTGTTGTAGATCTCACTGTAAGGCTTGCCAAAGATACGAGTTATGAAGAGATCTGCGAGGCGATGAAAAAAGCGGCAGCTGGATCCATGAAAGGGATTTTGCAATACTGCGATGAAGAAGTCGTCTCTTCAGATTTTATTTCATCCCCCTACTCCTCCATCTTTGATGCAGGTGCAGGGATTGCTTTAAGTAGTCGTTTTTACAAACTAATTGCTTGGTATGATAACGAGATGGGATATTCGCATCGCGTTGCTGATTTGCTTAACTATTTAGCTTCTAAGGAAAGCTAAACAACGTTCGAGATCACTGTTTTTTGTTCTTTTCGTTGATACCAAGTAAAATGGAAAACGTTAATTGATTGATTTTTGAAGCGCCTTTATTAATTTGATGAGAGTTTTGGGTTTTTAAATTATTGCATAATTTACCGATAAAAATCCTGGCCTACTCGTTGGAGACACTTATCTTTGAATTGAAGGCCTTCGCAACCAACATTATTTATGTGCGTTCGAGAACATCTACATACTCGGCACTCAAAGTGGCCATACAAGCAACTCAAGCTCCCCCTTATTCATTGGGCGGTGTGTTTCTGTAAGCTGCTTGCTTGCAAAGAGAAGAGTTTGGTCCTTGTGCCTCATGGAAAAGATGGTCACTGATCTGCAATTGACGTTTCCCGATGGAGATACTGAATAACTACCGTGTTGTAGCAAACATGCGGTAAATAAGTTGTTCAGAGGCTCCTTTTAAGCCCTTCATTAAAAAGTGGGGGTATAAAACCATAAAAAGGGGAACATATCGTGAATTTTACACGCGAACCAACCATAGAAACCATCATCACCCCAAAAGAGGGCAACAAACTATTAATCCGTAACAGTAAGAGGGAAATCCGTGACGATTATCTCGTTGATGCCATTGAAGTCGTTACCTTTGGGCACTCTATTTTCTACCGTTCTCTCGAGCGCCCCAAATCATTTATCGTTCCGGTCAGCGATTATGAAGTTGTCGAGGTGAAAGAGACTCGTCTTGTGCTTAAAAGCGCCACCGTAGAACGATCTATCAAAATTGGTGGAGGGAAGATTTCTTCTCGACCTGAAAGTAGTGTGCCTCAGGATAATGGGGCTCCCGAAGAAAAGACAGACACATGCCTGGAGAAAAAAAGAGAGCGCCGACGTCCACGTCGTCGTCGGACGTCAGATGATAGAATAGAAGGAGGCGGAGCCTCATCTGAAGGGGGCAAAGAGGCAGCAGAGAAAAAGCCAGAAGAAAAAAAGGGAGGAGAAGAGAAGAAGCGGGTCTCACGTCTCCTGCCCCCACCCCCTACTCTTATTGCACAGACCATTGGAAAGTACAGAGAGGCCATCCATCCTGAAGCCAAACCCTTGCCTTCTATTGATGGGACTGAGGAAGAGAAGAATGAAGATCCAAAGAAAAAAATTGTGAGAAAGAGAGCAAAAGCTGAGCCAAAATCGATAGAAGAAGCCGAAACACCAGATGAAAATGAAGATGCCGCTGCTCCTCCGGAAAAAGAGGAAAAGAAATCCGAAGAACCCAAGCCCGAAGGACCCAAGCCCGAAGGACCTAAGCCCGAAGGCAAAGAGGGGGATGATAAGTCCTCTTTCTGGGGATTCTTTTCATAAGTAGCGCTTTGTCCCGGTAGTGACAATATATATTAGCCAGGTATGAGCTTTAGCTCATGCCTGGAACAAATGACATCTCAGCCCAGCGCCCCGGCGGGAGTGTCGCGACAATATTGGAGTGATTGATGCGTGAAGAAGAACGTTTTGAGCTCGAGGTTCATGTTGCTCCGATTTGTTTTAGAAAGAGCAATGGAGAGTTAGAAGTCTTGATTGCCAAAAGGTCTCCCACAAGAAAGCTCTATCCTAACAAATGGGAGTGCGGCGGTGGCCAGGTCAGACCAGGCGAAAATTTTGAAGAGGCTGCAAAGAGGCAAATCAAACAAGAGCTGGACGTCGATGTAGAAATCATTGCGCTCCATAGTTGCTACGAAATTCTTGCCCCTACCCTTCCTCAGAAAAAAATCCCCGGTATCCAATTTGTCTGTAGAGTGACTGGAGGCGAGCCTAAAATCAATAGCAAGGAACATACAGAGTGGTGTTGGCACCCCGTCTCTGACCTTGATGCCATCGGCTTCCTTTCAAACCTGCGCCAAGTGATTGCAGATGCCTCCGCTCATTATCAATAGCCTGGTCTCCTTTTCCCTTGCGCCTATCCCTCTTCTCCAGGTAGAATTTTGACTCATATCCCGTTTGCTCGGGTGGTGAAATGGTAGACACAAGGGACTTAAAATCCCTCGGGAGCAATCCTGTGCGGGTTCGAGTCCCGCTCCGAGCATTTGAGGGGGAATTGCGGTGTTGCCATCGCTTGCGAGTACATTCGTACACGCTGCGCTTGTCGCCTTGCACTTCCCTCCTCAAATCCCCGGAGTCTCTCCGAGTAACATTCAGTATTAATGATTTACGAATAGCGATTTTAGAAAATTTAATAATAATGAAAACAGGTAGAAACGCTCCTTGCCTTTGTGGTAGTGGTTTAAAATTCAAAAAGTGCTGCATTTATAAAGATGAAGTAGCAATCACCAACACTGAATCCATGAAAGAGAAAGACCAGGTAGTTCCTATAAGCATATCTCCATTTTCTCCATTTTTTAAACTAATGCCGAATATGAAATTCAAGGGTTTTCGTCTTCGGTTTATTTTTAGCGGTTTCCATTACCGCCCTCTTAATGAAACCTTTAACGATTTTCTTTTGCAAGTTATTAGGTTGACTTTTGGTAAAG
>SDBT01015202.1_pt1 | contig 12242 bp, 23 predicted proteins | sample 2277101 | NCBI WGS metagenome assembly SDBT01 (sample SAMN10404973, study PRJNA504765) | marine sediment metagenome | isolation source: marine sediment core GS10_PC15, 103 cmbsf | place: Arctic Ocean: Southern Knipovich Ridge | collected 2010
TCAGTTGCGATGGGATACTGTCAGTGTATTGAATGTGCTAAGGTTTCTCTCCTCTGGTGAATGGAATACGCCGCCGTGGAGGTATGTAGTTTCAGCCTGCCTGATTTCCTTGCGCTGTGATCCAGCAGCTTCATGTTCGTGACCTTCAATAATTATGTCGCTCATCTCTTCGCAGCGCTGTCTAAGATTGCGCATTTGGTCAGGATTGAACCAATGTAGAGGATGGTGCTGTATCAGATCCTGCTCTTCTAATTGCATTAGCAGCCAAGCGATGTTACATGAGCTTTGAGGCAGGACTGAATCCCAATGTGACCAAAGTCAGAAAAGATTATGTGGAATTCTTCGATAACATTCTTAAGAGTGGGCATGGTTCTGTTCTTGAGCATGCTGTATTCACATTTGCCATCGAGGGAGTTTCAAGGGTATTCACTGCTGAGATGAATCGCCACAGAGCAGGTTGGGCAATTTCAGAGGGATCGCTTCGCTACATTCGTTTCACTGACATTCCTTGGTGGATGCCTCTCTCAATGAGAGAAAAAGAAGGTGATAGTGAGGATTTGGCTAATAGAAAAAAGGAAACTAGAGATAAATTTAAACAAGCATTTGAGCATCAAGAACAGATGTATACTGACCTTCTTAATATTTGGACCTTGGACGAGGCAAAGGAGTTAGGATATAAAGGAAAAGAAATTTTTGAATACAAAAAGAAATTGACTAGTCAATTCCGTCGTATCGTTGGATTAGGTGTTGCAACAGGAGGAGTTTGGTCTGGTAATGTCAGAGCTCTTCGTCATGTACTTGCCATGAGATGTTCACCTGCAGCTGAGGAAGAAATCTGTCATGTGTTTTCTAGGATAGCGCTTATGATGAGGGATAAGGAGCCATTGCTCTTTGGGGATTTTTATGAGAATGATGATGGGTATTGGGTACCTGAATACGTAAAGGTATAAGTGTGTTGTTATTTATTATTTTATTAACTTCTGTTATATTTTTCGGCATGTTATCGTTCAAACTTTTATTTAAACCTGAACTTAAAAGTGACTGGATTGGTGGTGCATTATGCGCCGTAATGCTATTAATACTATGCGCGCTGTTAATTCAACTTATAGTAAATCCTGAGATTTATAGAACGGTACCAATGTAATGAGAACACTAGGTGAGATTATTGAGGATGTGAAGAGTGATGTTAAGGTTACTCGTGAGGAGATGATCTACTCTTTATTGTGCATGGCTAACCTGCATTACGCAGATCACATGGCCATCAGAATGATGAGAGATAAAACCCCTGCTAACCTTAGGCTTGTTATGTTTGGTCCTGATTTTCAGGTGAGAGAATCGTTCGATAGATTTAAGAAGGCATTGAACTCAGATCCTAAAAAATTTCTTGGCCCAGATAATGATCCTAAGAATAAAGAGTATCAGGAAATTCGTAAGAAGAATAAGGAATACCTTGCTAAAAAAATGAAGGAGCAACATGGTCAAGGTTAAAAAAACTCCTGAGCAACGAGCACATAATAGAAAACGAAATCGTTTGAAGGCTGCTAAGAAGGATCTAGGTCCATCTCATTTAGAAGTAGAGACAGGTCGTTTACAACGCCATGAGAGGAAAATACAAAGAGCAAAAGAGAACATTAAAGAACGTGGTATTCAGAACAAAAAAAGAATAGAAGTAATAGAGGATTATAAAAAGGGTGGACCTGAACGACAAAAGAAAAAGCATGAGCTCTATCTCAGGTGGAAGGAAAATAAAACTAAGGAGCTCATTCAAAGGTTCAAGGCAAAGAACCCTAAGTACATTAAGAAACTCCCACCTAATGCAGAGATCACATACAATTGGAAGACCAAACGATTTGGAGTTGTGGCTAAAATTACCAAACAGGATATTAATAAAACTAAAGAAGAGGAGAAAATAACATGAGTTTAATCAAGCAAAGTAAGTCAATCATTCCAGCACTTGACGTATGTGAGATTGATATTGCAACTGAGATCGTAAAACAAAGCACTGACAATGAGAAGGTGGGAGCGTATAAGATAGGGTTTTCCTTGGCTCTTCCTTATGGTCTAAATAGGGTTATCAATGAGCTCAGGCTTCATACAGATAAACCATTCATCTATGACCATCAGAAGGCAGCAACCGATATTCCAGATACAGGCAAGATGTTTGCTCGTTGCTGCAGAGAATCTGGAGTCAACTCAGTTATTTTATTTCCTTTATCAGGACCTGATACGCAAGAGGCTTGGATCAAGGCTTGTCAGGATGAAGGGTTACACGTCATTGTGGGTGGCATGATGACTCACCCTAATTTTCTTGATGAAGAGGGAAAGGGATATATTCATATTACTTCACCAGAAAAAATATACGATATGGCAGCAATGTTAGGAGTTGAAAATTTTGTAGTTCCAGGTAACCAACCAGAGTTTATTAGGTTATTTAAAGAAAATTTCCCTAACAGTACTCTTTATTCTCCTGGTCTTGTTTCGCAAGGAGGAGATATCTCAGAATCAGGAAAGATCGCTGGAGATAATTGGCATGCAATTGTTGGTCGTGCCATTACCAAGGCAGAGCCTAAGAAAATTTCTAGTAAGGTTCAAGAGCTGGTAGGGCAGCTTTAAGGGAAATTACAGTGGAAAGTTTTTACGGAGTTAAAGACGTAGAGGGTGCGATCGGATGGTTGAATCTCGATCAAGATGATAAAGAACGCGACGGAATCCCTACCCTATTTAAATCGGAAAAGGAAGCATCTGATACAGCAAAAGATTATGGCTTGAACTCCTTTTTTGTTGCAGAGTTTAGAAATAATCTGGAGAAGAATTGGTGAGTGAACAGCTCAAGTGGGAAGGTACGAACGAGCAACCTAAGTGGTACACCTGGTCCGAGCATCCAGTATTCTTTAATGCTGAGGATGCTTGTGAGCTTTTCAGTGTTTGTTCTTGGGCTGAGTTCGTTTATTTGATAGACAAGGAAAAGATGATAGTTAAGAAGGTTAATTCCTGCATGGAAGTCTATGAATTTTTTAATAAAAAAGTTCATACGTAACAATGAGTTCACCAGGAGCGTTCTATTGTAACTACTGCGCTAAAAAGAACGATTGGCCTTTGTCTAAGAATAAATGCGAGTGTCATTGTCAGGTATGTGGCAATGATCGTCTGTGTAATTTTAATGAAAAAATAAATTTAAAAAAACAATTACATGAGAAGAGAAAAAACTCCAGTATGTCCCTTCTGCAAAAAGGTACCTAGTGAACGTCATTTTTTAGACGATCCTAAGAATGAGCTGATGGTGTGGTGTCTAAATAAAAAATGTCCGTTGTTCGGCACTCTTATAGATAAGGATGAATGGATCAAGTGGTTAAGCCGGGTAACTAGAAAGAAAAATAAAAATGCAAACGTTTATCATTGAGTCTGAGATCACAGCTCCTGATGAAGGATCAGTGCGTAAATATTTTAGGATATATTGTCCTGATTTAAAGATCATTCGCATATTCACTAGGATGATTGGTTCAGATAAGAAGAAAAGCTCAAACAAGGACTTAAATGAAAAAGAAAAGAAAACCTAAGTTTAAAAGAAACGATCTTGTTATAATTTCTGGTGAGGTTGACTCAGATGGAACTATACTTGTAGTGGATAAAATTTACACTGGGTATGAAGGTAATTTTTCTTACCATTGTTTTACGGATAATGAAAGGCTAAGTTATCCTCAATCTGTATTGACTTTACTAGAACGTGGAGGTGGTAATGCAAAAAACGAGCGAAAAATACGTGACTCTTTTAATAGAGCTAATAATGTAATAGAATGGATGAATGATTCTATTCGCCAAGTTAAAGTGATAGTCAATAAGCAGTTTAATTCACCTATCTATCCAGAAGCGTGGTTTGATAATTCTACTAAAACAAAGAGGTAATTATGCAAACAGGAATTTTAACAAGAACATTTCGTAAAACATTTGGACTGCCTGTTAAGCAGGAGGGTAAGTTGATCAAGGCTGTTGACGGAACTCTGGTTCATATCCCTGATGATCTTCCTTATGGTCAAAAGCTTTTGAAGTTAGGTTTTAATAGGGTTACTAAGGATCAGATGCGAGAACGATTTGCTTGTCAAAAGATTCAAGATGCTGAGAATGCAAGACGTAGGCAAAAAGCTATTGATGATTTTTTAAATAAGCATCCTGATTACTATTTTGAGACTGAAGGTACATTGTCAGGTTCTAATTTATTTCTTCATTTTTATCATAAAGGTTTTCAGCACGATGAAAATATAGCGTACTATGATGGTAAATGCGAGATGGTTGATAGGGTTAGCTGTTTTGTGAAATTTGATAAGCTCGAGAATTACATAAAGGATACCATTCCCAAGAGGGTGATTAAAAATATCAAGTTCGCTAGAAAGCATGGTCTTGAAAATTTCTTTGTTGCTTATCCTATGATGGGAGTTCCTCAAACAGATCCCATAGTGGTTGCTCCATTAGGTTTTACCTACGAAGATGAGGGAGATGAATTTGTTGAGGTAGGATATTGGGAATGAAAAAGAAAAAAGTTATACTTCCTCTTTATCATATTCGTGTATTAAATCCTATTCAACAGATGAGTGGTCATGGGTTGGTGATTCAGCTGTCTAAACAATGGAAGGAAGAAATTGCTCTAGCTAGTCTTGATCAGGAAAAAATAAATGATTTAATAGAAAGTAAAGGCAGAAACTGGTTAGACGTTTGTGGTTACGGTCAAAAAACTAAATGGGATGATGGAAAAGATTTTTTATATAATCCAAGAGACATTAGAGTAACATGGGGAGATTGGGGTCCTGAACATATTACGGTTCCTGGAAATGCGTGTGGTTTAGACATAGATTATTTTCCAGGTGGTTTTGTAGATGGAATGTCTTTGAACCCTCATAACGTAGATTCTATGAGTCAGGCATATTTATTGCTTATTGTTTTTACTAATATAGCTGAGTATATTGTGCTTGACATAAATATTCGAAGCCGTAAGTTATAGTATTTCTTTCTGATTTTTATCCCGTTGGTTATATTTATCTAATATGAAGGTAGAATATGTTGAGGCTATTGAAGGCCTTGTGGATTCAGGGAGATGTACCCAAAGTGAGATAGATCAATTCTCAGGAAATGAATTGGTCATGCTCGCAAGGTCTGTCATTGAGTATGTGGATTCAGGTGAGTCCCTAACCATAAAACAGATTGAGGCCAGTGACTACGAGTTTGATGTTCCAGATCTATATACCTTAATTGATAGTCCATATTGGTTAGGCACAGAGCTTGGTCGTCCTAAGGATGAAACAGGACAACCCATCGTAGGTGAGAAACGACAGATTTATGATTTTTGGATTGACAAGTTAGAGGAAATTTATATAAGAAATCCTGGAAAAAATCATCAGATCCTAGTCACAGGTGCAATTGGAATTGGCAAGACTACCTTCATGAACATCGTCACCATTATTGACATGATCAATGTAATGGCCCTTAAAAATCCACAAGCACATTTTGGTCTGATGCCATCCACAAAAATTGTTTTCGCCTTCTTTAGTATCCTCCAAAGTTTAGCATTGGACGTGGGTTATACTCAGTTCCATGAGATGATGAACTCAAGTCCTTTCTTTAATGACCAAATGATATTCAATAAGAAGCTCAAGGAAGGATATCAACTGACACCTCCTAAGGGATTAAAATTCAGGGTAGGATCTAGGGTTAGTCATACCCTTGGTCAAGCTGTTCTAGACGTTCAGCTTGATGAGGCGAACTTTGGTCAAGATGTGCAGGATAAAAAAGCTGATGATAAGAAAAGTCAGGTGTACGATAATTACATCTCTCTATTGAGAAGGAAGGAAAGTCGTTTTCTAGATTTGCCAGGACATTTCCTGGTTGGTTCATCTAAGAAGGGAACGTCTGATTTTTTAGAGAAACATATCGAGACAAGCAAGGGTCAAGAAGGTGTTATGGTTATTGACTCTCCTCAGTACATTGTAAAGAAATGCCGTGGTATTTATTCAGGAGTAAATTTCAAGATTCTTTTAGGAGATGAAACCAACGATCCTAAAATTTTAGTGAAAGGTGAGAGGGTACCAGACAATCAAAAGCATCTGATTGAGGTTATACCAGTTGAGCATAGGTCAGCATATGAGTATAATATAGTAGAGGCGATCAGGGATATCTCAGGCAAGGCAAGTCAGCCCATGTATGCCTTCATCGATAATCGTAAAATTATTCGTGAGCTCATTGATGAGAAGAGAAAAAATCCTTGGAAATACAATTGTCGCGGTAAGGTAATTCCAAACACCATTCACCTTGGATTTTACGGTGATGATCAGATCAAGGATTTTCTTATTGAGGAAAATATTTTATATGATGAGGATAAACAGCTTCCTTATAAACACAATCCTAGATTTCTTGCAATTGATACAGGCTACGTAGGAGATGCGTGTGGGATTTCCATGTGTTGTAAGGCTGGGATAAAGCTCGTCAAACAGAAGGATGAGCAGAGCGATAAGATGAAGGCCTATTGGTTTCCTAAGTACTATTCAGATTTCTACATCAGGGTTAAGGGAAAAGGTAATGATCAATTCCCATTGTACAAGCTCACTGAGTTCGTCAAGTATTTGATGAATGATCTGAGAATTAATATTAAGGGAATGTCGACTGATGGTTTTCAATCAGTTCAGTTAAGGCAGGACATCAAGATTGCTTTTCCCAATATGGATGTAGAACTTCTCTCAGTTGACAAGGAGGATACTCATCACATCAACATGAAAAATATTCTCTATTCCAAGGCATTGGATGGATTTTATCATGACAAAAATATGCTGGTGGAACTATTTGACCTGCAGCATATCAATGTGCCTCATCGTGGAATGAAGGTTAATATTAGAAGGATGCGAGTTGATCACCCCTCTGTTGCAACAGACGGATTCGTTGGCAGGAAGGATGTGACTGATTCATTGGCCGCATCATTGAGCTTATGCAAGATGCTAGATACCTCTGTGTCTACACAGGAGATCAAGGCTCAAGCTGAGATCGCTAAGAAGGTTGATGTTGATGCTATCATGGCGCAAGCAGAAAAGGATGTGGAGAAGGAACTTAAGGTGTTTAATGAAATTAATTTCGACGATCTGTTTAGTAAAAAATAAGGAGGTAATATGGTTCCATTAGTGAGTGGCGGTTTTTATGAAAGAGGTGTAGAGGTATTTACCTTAATTTTTGTAGACGTGAAAGAGGTTGATGGAGAAAATATTTCTAGGTATGCTATGCTTCATCTTTGTCGTCATGTTGTAAAGGGAATGACCTGCCCAATGTTTCAACATAACAAAAATGGTACTCAAGTATTTACCAAGAAGGAGTTAGAGGAAGATTTCAATTTAAAAGATTGGAAGTTTTTGGATGGAAGACTTCGTGTAGAAAGAATAGACGAGGATAGCTTTATTGATTATGTAATAAATGGATCAGGTCCAATGGAGGACAATGCTGTTTATCCTACATTTCTTAAAGATGCAGCAAAAGGTTAGGAGATCACAATGGGAATCAACGATAGAATGACTGTGGAGGATTACAAGGAGATCATTGAGGATATTCGTAATTATGTTTATGTAGAATGTGGAATATTAAACGGAGATCAATTAGACATTGCTAAGTATGCATTTGTGTACTGCATGGGAATAGAATTGTCAGTTGATTATGCCTATAGATGTATTAGGAGATTTGATAAAGATATGAACGTAAGTATTACTCAATGTTCATCTATAGAATTTTTACAAGATTATATACCAGAAACATTTATGCCTACTTTTTTCTTGCTTGATTCTCACTATTGTAAAACTCAAGATGGAGAGCCTGACATCGAGAAAACTGATTTTACTTTATGGAAGGAACTGCAATTAATCAAGGAAAATAATTTACCTGATATCGTTGCTGTTGATGATATTCACACGTTCGGTAAAAATCGTAAAGGTGCTCCTTATTGGAAAGAGGTAACTCGTGAGACCATTCTTGCATTTCTAGGTGACAGGGTTGAAAGATCAAAGGATTACAAGGACACCTTCATTGTGTGGTTAAAATGAATTACCCAGTCTAGAAAAACCTTATTTTATTTAGCGTATTAACAAGGGAGTTTATTCATGGACATAGACGAAGAGTCTAGAGGTAAATGTGAGGAGGATATCAATCTCGCTATCAAATATATTCAAAAAGAGGTGATACCAAAGATCGATAAGATGGTAGGACCTTTCGAGGCCATGGTTGCATTCACGGTTGTGGCTGAATCCATTCAAAACTACATTGAGAAACACGAACACATTGCGTCATCAGTTCTTAGAGCTCATTCTGACGACATTCTAGGCAAGGTCAATCTCAATAATTTTATCAGTCTAAATTGATCCTAGATGATATTAATATAGTAGGAAGGCAATTTTTACCATGACCAGGTTTCAGGTAATATTATTATTGAACATTCTTATATTTACTCTATTGGGTGGAACGTTGATCTACACATTTAATAATCCTTCAGAGTCCTACGTGGCTGTAGGAGACTCAGCGTATATCATTAAATCTTCAATAGGGTTTTTATTTATATGGGCTTCTGGATTTTTCCTAGGAAAAGAGTTAAAAAAGTTCAATTAAAAAAGGAGTCCATTATGGGGGCAGCTGTACTTACATACGATCAGGCAAATAAATATTCCACTGAGGAACGCACAGGGTTTCACATTGATCACCACATTACAATCGACGATATTGAAGAGAGAATCATAATTAAATCTAAGGAGGGTGCTGATGGATCTAGGAGGAATTAACCTTGAGCTTGTTGGACTGCTGCTTACCTACATTTTCAGAATTTTTACCAAGAACAAAAATGAGAAACTTGATCGTGCTGCGTACCTGATTCAGGGTATTGTGCTTAACGCCATCAGTAAGACCAGATCATCTATTAATGGGGATGTTAAGAATAACGAGGAATTGAAAAATATGGCCATTGATCTTGTTTCTCACTACATTAATAATAAGAAGGTAGACAAGGCAATCAAACGGTTGGGCATTAATATAGATAAGGAATCTATAGGTGAGTACATCGAGATTGGTTTGCATGCCGGTAAGCAAGGGTTCAACAATGTGCTCAAGGACAGATTTAGAGGAATTTAATGAGGTCTTGGTTTATTACCCTTATTATTACCCTTGTGGCGTTAGGGTCTTATGCGTTCATTAGTCTCATACAGCTTAAATATGAAATTCATAAGGCTCCTATAGATAATCAACAGCAACTTGATGAGGTGGATGATATTAGAACTGCCTTGTGCTCAATCTATTATCTGAATGATTGGGAAGCTAGGTACTACGCCTATATGTTTCATCATCTTGCAGATACATTTAAGGTTGATTGGCAGCTCATTGCTGCAGTTGTATGGATTGAATCTAGGTTTGACGTCATGGCGAAGTCAGAGAAAGATGCCAAGGGTGTTATTCAAATGCTTGAGAGCACGGCTAAGATACAGGCTAAGAAACTTGGAATTCCCTATAAAAAGAATTGTACCGTATGGAATCCGTTGGTACAACTTCCTTTGGGAGTAAGCTATTTGTCCACTGCTTTGAAAAAGGGAGGGTACGAAAATGCTATCAAGGGATATATCGGAGGACCAGGGTGGAAAAAAGCTAATAAGGAAAATAGAGAAAAACATAATGTATATTTTTCTAAGGTAAGCTTTGAGCATAAGAGAATTACCTATCAATTTAAAGGTGTTCAGGGTGAGCGAGTCAACTAAGCTCTGTGAAGAATGTGGTAAGCCTGCTAACCTATTAATATACAGTAGAAAAAATCCAGGTAAGAAGGTTTGTCTTACCTGTAGTGATAAGATGTTACTCATGGTATTGGGAGGAGATAATGATATTGTCGAGCGAACACCGCGACAAGTTGCATAAGGTATCTATTGTTATGAGTCAGGTAGTGACTGACCTTGAGCGTAGTCAGGAAAAAAAGTACCTTGAAAAATCATTGAACAATCTAAAATGGGTAATACGTACCCATGATTTAAGACGTCTTAAGGAGAAAAATTAGTAGTTTTCTATTTCCTTTTTCTATTTTCTTTTCTTTACTTTCCATTATCCGCATCTGACCCTGGGGGTACTATTTACCTCAGGGTCTTTTTTATTGTAAATTTTTATATTATTTACACTTTAACTCGTTGGAGGCCTAGGTGAAAAAGCTCGCTACTGTCTTGCGAGAACTTAGGGAAGAGACAACGACCACCGCCAATCTTCCTGTGTTCAAACATCAACCGCTGAAAAGCCCTAGAGGCCTGTGTGATCCTGACGATAACGATAAGATCTGCCAGATAGTTAAACGCATAGAGCAGATAACCAATAAAAAGATAAGAGGTTAGAAAGGACAAGCATGCCATCAATTTTTAAAAATACCAGTAATGCGGTCAGTCAGGCTCTGATCAAGATATTTGGCCTAGACAAGGTGGGCACATTACTACCCACAGATCAGCCAGGTCCTGAGATGATGGATGACCTGGATAAGATGGTTACCCAGGCACTAGGTCATTTAGGATTGTCCAGTAATGGAATCGGGTCAGCGCTCTCAAGCTACTCTAAGACAGAGATTGAGCGAAAACGTAGGTATCTAGAATATGACCTTATGGACGATGAGTCTGAGGTAATCACCACCGCCCTAGATATCTATAAGGAAGACGCAACGGATTTTGACACGTTTATCGGGTCAAGAATTTGGGTCACATCAAATTCAGACGATATTGCTGAGGAGGCCAATGAGGTTTTAAAGAGCTTAGATATCGATAAGAATGTTCCTAGGATAGCGAGAAACCTCGGCAAGCATGGAGACTTTTTCCTTCGTGCTAATCTGCTAGACATTGATAAGGAAAAAGAAAAGAGAAAGGACGAGGCTGAGGAAAAACCTAAGAACGGAATTAAGATGGTAGACACGAGCTACCATCCAAGAGACGTCACCCCAATTATTAAAGATTACAGGCTACTGGGATACTTCGTTACAGCAGATATTCAATCACAGCATTTTGGAAAAGACGATGTTAAAAATGAAACCCTATTTGCTCCATGGGAGTTTATTCATTTTGCCATTCCAGGTGATGCTAACTTTATTTCTAGTAGTTATTACGGTGGAGGAGGGGGAGGAGGTTTAGGTTCAGGGGGATCAGGTTATGGAAATTCCCACATTGACCCTTATGCAAAACGTGGTTATGTTCCTGAGTACGGACAATCTCTTTTAAGGGCAGCACGACGTCCTTATAAAAGAAGTAAGCTCATGCATGACGTTCTGGCCATCTCAAGAATGACCAGGTCTGTTTTAAAACGAGTATTCAAATTTCAAACTGAGGCCTCTAATCCTATTCAGGCAATTTCTAGTCTAGCGGTTTTCAAGCAGACCATGGAAAAGATCGGTGGTATTGATAAGATCCAAGGTGATCTTCAATACGAGGAGCTGATGAATATCTTGACCCAAGATATTTTCCTTCCCATCATGAAGGGCGGCAAGGGAGATATGAGTGTGGATTCCATTGGTGGTGAGGTTGATGTAGCAAGCATAGTTGACATAGAATTATTTGACAATCGCCTGTTCATGGCACTTAGGATTCCTAAGGAATTTTTAAACTTTAGCGAAACCATTGGAGATAAGCAGTCATTACTTCTCAAGGACATTCGTTATTCTAAAAGAATCAAGCTGCTTCAATCAGCAATTAAGAATGGCGTTAAAGAGCTCTTGTTTATTCACTTCGCTCTTCAGGGAAAAGTTCTTAAGGAGACTGACTTTGAGGTAAACATGAGCTCAACCAGTATCTCAGAGGATCTTGAGAGGCTGGACTATTTTGGCAACGCTGTTAACACGGCTGACTCAATGATTCGTATGCTTGAAAATTTTGAGGAGGTTGGTGATGCTGATGATGGAAAGGAGAAACCTTTAGGCCTCAATAAGTCCTACCTCATCTACTATATATTAAAGCATATCGTAAAACTTCCGTCGTTCGACATTGATACGGCCTTTCCATCCACAGCTAAGTTTGCAAAGTCTGATTCTGAAAAAGGCAGTGAAAAGAAAAAGAAGGAGCAGGCTAAAAAATTTGTGGAGAATAATCAAAAATTAATTGACCGAGTTTCGTCTAAATTCTTTAAGGGCGATCTTAAGGAATCAGCAATGGAACAGTTGAATACCAATATCATTAAAGAATATAGGACCAGCAAAATTCCTGAAAATTTAAAATATGACATTAAGG
>SDBT01015203.1_pt1 | contig 12242 bp, 6 predicted proteins | sample 2277101 | NCBI WGS metagenome assembly SDBT01 (sample SAMN10404973, study PRJNA504765) | marine sediment metagenome | isolation source: marine sediment core GS10_PC15, 103 cmbsf | place: Arctic Ocean: Southern Knipovich Ridge | collected 2010
TTAGCGCGCTGGGAACGGGTGTTTGAAGTTTGCATAAGTAATCTCCTGCATTATGGTTTACTGCAGAAGATACGTACGCGGGACATTACGATGATAGATGTACTTCACCGAAGGGATACAAAATGATAGCCATAAATCAATTGGTGAGCAAAATACTTTTCTGTCTGATAACCGGGAAAACTCATTGAAAAACCAAGGCTAAGACAATTTGATAATGTTATTTCTTTTCCTTTTGAGGTAACACCATTAATAATTGATGGGGTATTACGTGGTTGGCCTAATTGATTAAATGCACCATTTAATTCTAGAGTAGCACCTTCTTTAGGGGAGTATTTTAAATCACCCGGAATTTTTAAACCTGGATTATTTGGTAACCACCAATATCCTTGCTCCAAGAAATTTGAATATAAGTTGTATTCACTCATAATAATTTAAAAGTTTATCAACCTAACTATGTAATGTGCTATGGTATAAAACTTATATACCTTATCCAATATAATCAATTAGATGGAGAATAAAAGATTGAATAATCTTACGAAGGGGTGATAAAATTTTGAGTTTTATCCGATTTCAAATCTGAGAGATTTTAAAATCTACAGGGATACCAAACCACTACTCACAAGTCGCTAATTCAAATCGGAGGATTCTGGACACCGATTTGACTATTTTATCAATATATTACCAATCAAAATTGTCATTTGAATTGAGTTTATCCCAATACATTGTTCTCCAAAGAAATTGATTCATAAAAATAGCCATATCTATTTCAAAAAGTTTTTCTCTAAGTTCAGTATCATTATCTATTCCAATTAAATCAGACCTTTTATTCATCCAATCCCGTATCCGTTGTTCCAAGACATCCAATTTAGTGGTTATGTCATCATCTAAATCAAATGGTGGTTTAGTTTTCATTATTCTTCTCCCCATACCTATCAATCATTTCTATTTTTGATTGAACCTCACGAGTCATCAGTTTGGATAAGATTTTGTTATACATCCCATATGTTTTGTCAAAAGTGGATTTACTACATTTTGGAATTCTTAACATTTCTAACATTTCAATTTCTATTTGGCGACGTGATTTATGTTGGTTTTCAGGTAGATTCTTGAATTTATGTATCCAATATATTTCTGAGCCTTTGGCGAAACCAAACATTTGGACACATTCAATTAATTCTAATCGTTCAATTTTCTTAATTACACTCATATTGTTTCCTCCATAATTTTTTGTTAATAGGTATACACACATTGAGATTTTGACATAGTTATCAAAATTTGATTTATCTCTATGAATAAATAGTGAGACAATGAAAAAGTTAGTATTATTTGAAGTAGAATATGGAGGGGTAAAGTGGTTACTGGATTAATTGATATTGATTTGAAAATTGTTTCTATAATTGTGAAGGGTTATCTCACAAATAGATTTTAATTGGTAGTTGTTGTTGATGTAATTAAATTGATTTTACCAGACAATCTCGTTCATATCTATCTCTACCGAAACACGATTAATATTATTAAGAAAGGGAGTAAGATGGATTTTGTAAAAATTATAAGTTCAATTGAAAAAATATTTCGATATTTTCTTACAGGTATAGCATTCTCATTTATTTATTACCTATCTAAAAGTTCTTCATTGGAAATCACCCCACCAAGTGATTACGGAAATATTATTTATCTATATATATTGGCTGTTGGGATGTCAATATATTCAATCCATAGGTTAATTTATTTCATAACCATTGATTGGGTATTATTTAAATTAAAATGGTCGCCAGTGTGGACTTTTGAGGGGAAATATTTTGAGGGATTAGGTAAATTTCATAAAAAAATGTCAGAGAATGATAATACTAAAGTCACAGGTTATTATTTTTACAGATTGTCGATGATTCATTATGTATTAATATTATCTGAAATCACTTGGCTTTTATATCCATTTTCAAATAATTGCTCTATATTAATTCAATATAAATCTCTAATTTTAATTTCAAGTATCATTATATATCTAATATCTCTATTTAATTACTATTTGGCTAATAGAGCGTCAAAAGTAATTTATGAGTAAATTTTATCCATATATCCAAATGTTTAGGGGTCTCCTTTAAACGCTAATTTTGAATTATATCCATATAAATTAAAACTATTTCAAAGAGTTTATTTCCCATTTTATGTTCTCCAATTGGAGACAAAAAAAACCGAGTCACAGATGTAACTCGGTTCTTCTAATTTCATTTCTTTACATCTTTACTCTTGGGTTTCTTAAATCTGTCAATATTCATCACTTTCCCAAGATTCTTTAACTTTGACAATTTTTGTTTCAAGTCAAAGATTTGAGTTTCAATCCTTTCCATCTCTTGAAAAATTTCATCTTCTACAGCGTTTAATTTGGTGAACACTTCCATTTGTATACTCCTTTTGATTAATGGGATTAAGTCAATCAGAGTATACATTTAATCGGATTTTCTGTCAACTGTAGGTCATCAAAAACTTTCGGACATAGATTTAGGTTGCATTTTGACTCCTTTCCTTCATGTTAATTTAAGGGAAAGTGTCTCTTAGGAAAATTTAAATTCTGTCCGAAAGTTTTTGATGACCTATAGTGTTTTCTTAAAATTAGTTGAAATTTAAAAAGAAAAAGTTCTTCCTCTATTTAAATTCAATTGCCCATTGATTTAAACAAAGTAGGAACTGTAAGATGGATGTGGTTTTTCTGCTCTACAATCTATAATCCCGGTTTTTGTTGTTTTCACATTTTTATTTTGTATATTATGTGTTGGGATTCTAACTCTTGTAGATTATTCCCTTTTCAACTTTAAAATAGTTGCTACCTTAAACCGAAATTTTATTATTTTTGGAGGATTTATATGAGTAGTTATTATTAGAAACAGATCATTCGCTTTTCAAAAAAATAATACATCTCATTACTGAATAATAAAATCCGTATCACCAATTAATTATTAAATCTACTTTAAAAATATTAAGATAATTACTTCCTGTATATGGTCATTTGATCTTATAACAATCGCATCCACATCATCCTACTCCTATACCGAAAATATTGATAGTAAGATATAGAATTTAATAATAGTTAACATAAAAACTATAATCTAGATAAGGAATACATAATATGGAAATGCAACTTAAACATGTTCTTGTAAAATCTATTCTGATAAGTCTATTGTTGCTCAGTTCGGCACTAGCGCTACAACAGCCTTCTGTAACTGTCGCTCCGGATTCAACCAATTATTATGGCCGGTACACCATCGTATCCAGAATCGCTAATCCGTTTCCTTTAATTCAGGTAGAAGCAAATATTGACAGTATTGTCGTTATTTTTAATGCAAATACGATTTTACCAGCAACTATCGATCCCTCAAATATAACTGTTAATGATGTCGCTGTTTCGGGGGTTACTGTTACCGGACAACGCGTTTCAATATTATCTCCGGTTGAGCTAAGAAACTTTTTAGGGGGCGGCCAGGATTTTACAATTGTGATTTCAAAGGCAGCTAATATACGAAATCCAGGATCAGGCGGCAGTTATACGCTGGACGTAGAAGTCGTTCAATCGACAGGTGCAAATATAGATGGGCCTGCTACATCAAGTTCCTATAGCATTACCACATCATCCTCGACAATTACAATACCGGCCGTTGCGCCCAGTCCTTCAATTGCCGGCCTGGCCGCTGCCTATAATATATCGTTTAATGCAGGAAAAGGCGGATATCTGAACGCCGGCTCAGGAACTATCACAGTTGGCTTTGATCCGGCTACAACGGTTCCAAACGGATCATTGTCCGGCGTTACCGTAAACGGAACATCTGCAAGTGCTACAGTAAATAACGATACTGTTGTCGTAACAACACCATCCGATATCGATAACGAAGGTGCGGTCACTCTGATTTTTGCAGTTGGATCGGGTCTCTTCAATCCGTCTACAGGTGGAAATTATACTCTGGGTGTCAAGACGAGTTCTGAAAATACTTTTGTAGAAGCGGATTCGTTTAATATTGTAAATGCGGGGGAATTCGCAATTTCAGCAGTAAACTTAGATCCGGATGTGGTCAATACGGTTTCCGAGTATACCGTTGAGTTTGTTACAAGTTCCACCGGTGCCCTGACCGCAAATTCAGACACAATTACAATGATATTTCCGCCAAATACATCCATACCCTCTGAAATATCCACCTCTGATGTCGTACTGAGCAGTGGTGGATTCAGCGATAATGCTGCCTCTGTTTCCGTATTCAATTCAGATGCCAGCGATAGTGATACACTGCAATTCAGACCCGCAATCAATGTAGGCAATGCATCAAATGCTACCATAACGATAAATGCAGCTGCCGGACCGTTAAATCCGTCCGAAGCGGGGAGCTACGTGTTAAGTTTAAAAACCAGTCAGGATACAGCTTTTGTTCAATCAAATTCCTATCAGGTATCCGGCACGTCGACGACAGTATCGCAAGCGGTGGTCACGCCAACATCTACCACACCCTCTGCTGTTACCTCCTATCAGGTTGATTTTAATCTTGGCTCAAATGGCCGTCTGCGATCCGCGGTGAGTACCATTACTATGACTTTTAATTCCGCTCATACGATAAGCGAAATCCTTGCTAACTATAATCAGAGCACGATCTCAATTGATGGTGGGACGGCTGTGACAATTCCGACCACAGATATCTCACCCAGCAATACAAGCAAAACGGTTGAGATAACTTTACCATCTTCCGAGACAACCAGCAATAATGATAATGTAGTGATTTTCCTTGCTGGAACAGGTATTAACCAGCCAATTACAAATCCTTCAAGTTCAGCAAATTATACGCTAAATGTAAACACCAGTGTGGAAGAAACTGAAGTCAGCTCGGCAACCTATACAATTGGCGGCTCAGCCGTCTCAAATATGTCGATTTCACTCTCTGATTCAACCGTAAACAGCACTTCTCAATATACTACGGCATATACAATTGCCACCACTTTAAACACTCTGGTAGATGATTTTGTGAAAATAATTTTTCCAGAAGGTACAGTCCTGCCGACCAGCATCGCTACATCGGATGTAACGATTAATGGGACAAATCCAAAATTTGTCACTGTTGTTCCATCAACCAGAACCGTGACGGCAGCCATCTCGCAGTTTTTTATAACTGCAGGCAATACCGTTACCACGGTGTTCAGCACAAACGCCGGAATAGTAAATCCAGCTGTACCCAGCACGATATTCTATAAAGCGGTTGTCAGTACCAGCAAGGATATTATATCGGTTAATACACCGCTTTATCCAATCACAGGGGATAATACCCAGGCAACATCAGTATCCGCATCCGCGAATCCAGGGGTTCGCGGTGCCAGCAGTGTTGTCTATACGGTAAATCTTACCACTTCATCCAGCGGGAAATTAGTCGGCGGTGCCGCGGCCGGATCAAGCACAATCACAGTGGATTTTGATTCTGTAACCGTTGTGCCATCCTCAATCTCTGCAGGAAACGTCAAGGTAAATGCCTTGGTCAGTCAAAATGCTGAGATCATTACAGCAGGTAATGGAGGAATAATCAGAATAACAATCCCAGATGATTTGACCATTGACAACAGCAGTACCGCAACGATTCTAATGGACTCCAGTGCCGGATTAAATACACGGGATTTTTCCGGTACATTCAATGTGCGTGTAAAAACTTCTTCCGATACGGTCTATTCTGATTCCACCGGGACAGCGGGTGACTATACCATAACCGATGCACAGGATTTGTCAATCAGCTCAGTAAATCCCAATCCGACAACACAGAATGCAAATGCCAGTTATTCGGTCAGTTTTACCACCGGATCCCTGGGATCACTGGCAGCAGAGGATAGTGTCCGTATTATATTCCCCAGTAATACATCCATGCCAGCGACCATGAGCAAATCCGATATCCTGGTCAACGGCAGTAATCCAAATTCAAATCCGCGTGTAGGCGGAGATACGCTGGTCATTGCAGTTCCCAATGCAATTAATGCTTTGGGCGCTGTGACGGTATTGATCAACCAATCCGCGGGAATTTTGAATCCAACATTGGTTCAGAGTTATACACTCCAGGTAATAACTGAGGCTGAAGCGGGACCATTTACTTCACCATCCTATAACATTACTCAAACTTCTACGACGGTTTCGGTCGCGGATGTCACACCTGATATAGCAACGCCATCGTCAACATCACGCTATACAATTGATTTTAGTACCGGCAGCAACGGACGACTGATTGCTGCAACCAGCACCATTGCAATCACCTTTAATGCGAGTACAACGGTGGACGGTACAGCAAGTAATTATGACAGCACCTACATCGTCGTAGACGGTTCTTCAACACAGATTACAACAGGCAATATCTCGATAAGTGGACAAGAAATTACCTTAACCGTGCCGGCAGGGGTTTCCATAGATAATAATGATGATGTTTCTATCATCCTGAATATAAGCGGTGCAACAAAACCAATCACAAATCCTTCATCATCTGGAAATTATACGCTACAAGTGAAAACCAGTATCGAAACAACCAATGTCACTTCAAACACATATGTGATAACGGCTATAACAGAGGTGACAAATATTTCGGTTAACCTGGCCCCTGCTATTGTAAACGCCACTTCAACAGATACTGTTAATTTTCGCGTTCAACAGGCTCTTAGTGCAGGTTCAGGTACAATAACGATTACTTTTCCGTTTAATACACTGATCCCGGCCACCATGTCTAACTCATATGTAGCAGTTGCAAATGGTTCAGATCCAGTTACATTTACGAATGCATCTGCCGTCGTGACAAACAGCGCAACCAGGACTATAACGGTTACGGTACCCAATTTAATCTCGTCAGGGGATTCGGTACGGGTTGCTTTCAGAACACTCGCCGGGATCGAAAATCCTTCGGTTTTTGGCGCTTATACTTTGCAAGTGAAAACCAGCGCTCAACCACTAAACGGTACATCAGCAAGTTATTCGCTTAGCAATACAACAACGACTATACTGAATCTAACACTTGATATAACTCCATTAACGCCCAGTGTAGATGGCCGCTATGAGTACAATTTTGATACAGGCATCAGGGGAAGATTAATTTCCGGGACGAGCACAATCAGTCTGTTAATCGCCAAGGATGCGACCTTTACTCTGGGTACACCGACACCCTCAAAAGTAAAAGTCAATGCTACCTCAGCGGATGCGGTTGTTCTGAATACAGCAACTACTCCGGATCCTGACACACTTGTTGCAACCATTCCCTCAAGTGTTACCATTGGTAATAGTACAAATGTAACGGTTGTCATTGAGGAATCCGCCGGACTGAGGAATGCCTCGACAGGGAGTTCGCTCACTTATGGTGCTTTTACAAGTGTGGAAACCGCATCACAACTTACGGATTTTTCACTTCCTGTTGAGTTATCTGCGTTTTCCGCAGAAAGTCAGAACGGCAAGGTCGAGCTGCGATGGACCACCGAGAGTGAACTGGAGAATGCCTATTGGTTTATAGAACGTAAAGAGCTCTCCGAAAATGAAACAGAACATTTTAAAGATGGAACATTAAGTCCTGTTACGGAAGAAACAACTTTTATGCAAGCAGCACAAATTGAGGGTATGGGCAATACAGCTTCCCGAACCGATTATGTATATGTAGATTCTTCAGTAACTGCTGGTAAAGTATATGCATATCGTCTGGCCGATGTATCTTACAACGGTCTGATCACTTACCATAACGGTATTTATGTTGAGGTCGAAGCGCCATCTGACTTTACATTGGCACAAAATTACCCAAATCCGTTTAATCCTTCGACGACGATAAAATATTCGCTTCCCGTAGATGCGAATGTTCAATTAACAGTTTATAATATTCTGGGTCAAAAGGTGACTGAACTGGTAAATGCTGTAAAAAAGTCAGGTTTCTACACAGTGCAGTGGAACGGTCGCAATAAATACAGTCAAATGGTAGCCACCGGTATGTACATTTACAGGATTCAGTGGAAGTCCCTGGATGGAAATCTGGTCAAAAGTAAAATGCGTAAAATGATATTGATAAAATAATCTGACAGTGGATTAATAAGATTTATTAAACGTATGTCCCTAAGCATAATAATAACAAACGGTTATCCTATAATATATTATCTTTTGTTAATGAGTTGTCAGGATAAAAGAATTTTCTGATTAAACAATATATATTATTTACTGATAATCGAATACAGGTCCAACATTGTGAGAGGATAAATATGCGGGTAACATTTAAAACAATATGCCCCTATTGCGCCAGCTCAAATTTTGTTCGAATTCCGCGAAAATCATATATGCGCATAAGCTCTTCGTTGAAAAATTATGAATGTGACCTCTGCCGTCGTGATTTTCTTGTTTATGAGATGAAATCAAACAAAATGAAGTATCATAGTCCAGAGGCTATTCCCCATTCGTGAGGATGTACAGGGGACCAGTAACTAAGCTGCCGGATGTGGTATTTCCTTATTTAACCAGCATCATTTTCCTGACTTCATAATTTTTGCTTGTCAGAATCTGATAAAAATAAATGCCGCTGGCATAGTTGCTCCCATCGAAATCAATACCATGTATTCCGGCCGGCAATTTTCCCTCCAGTATAGTCTCAACCAACTGTCCGAGTGAATTATGAATCTTAATAGTAACGTTATCTGCATTTGGTAATGAAAAATTTATTCGGGTTCGTGGATTAAATGGATTTGGATAATTTTGATATAGTTTAAAATGAAGCGGCGCAGCCGTGTTGCCGGCAAGGCCGTTGGGGATAATCGGCTCTTGATATTCCCAGGCGCCCATATCCGGGGCAACGCCTGAAAATTCCATGGCAGGGATCTCCAAGATTTTATTTCCATTATCATATGGAATTGATACATTCTGTTCACCAATATTAATGCACGGAGATGTTTCCTGCAGACGATAATTGTCGAGTGTTTCATCGACATACAGTGGATCTGAATCAATATTTCCATCCAACCAATATAAGAGTGTGGTTGGAGTTGAGATGATGCTATTTTCCCCACCCTGAATATTTGAATATGCAATCGTAAGCATGGCAGAATCTGCGGCATCATCGACATAAATTTCCTGTGGGGAATTATTCCAAAGAATTGAATTGACCAAAGTTATATTGTCATTTTGACAATAAATTGCACCACCTGTTGTTACGTTGTTGCCAGTAATAGTACTATTTAATAAAGACAGGGTTGATTTTTCGCTGCTATATATCCCGCCACCATTTTCAGCAGTGTTCCCATGTATTGTGACTCTTTCAAGAAACGGATCTGAATCCCTGCAGAAAACGCCGCCCCCTTCTATTGCTGAACCGCTTGTTAGAGTAATACTTCTCAGGGATATTCCCTGATCCTGATCAAATACAACCACGCTGCTTTGCCTTTCAGCATCCAAAACCACCACACTCACACTATCGCTATCTCCAGTGATAGAGATAAAATCCTTCATATTCAGGGGGAAAATCTCGCCATTTGACTCAGCGCTGTATGTCCCTAAACCGAGAAATATTGTCTGTGGGTTTTGATTGTCACTTATCGCTTTGGTCAAGGCGAATGATATCGTTTTTAAGGTCTGATCCGCTGATAAACCACTGTTTTTATTGCTTCCGGAAGGACTTACATACAGATCAGAAGATGTTCTCTGTACTTTTCCATTTAGCACACTAAATGCAAAATCAGTGTAAGGGTGAACCTGATATTCCGCGGGAAAATCACTTACTGTAAATGTATCCAGTATAACAGTAATCAACTGCGAGTTAAGCGCAAAAAAATCGTTACCGGCTCTTCCTGCAAAATTAAGATACATATTACTACGGTTCGATGCATGAAAGTCAGGATTAGAAGCATCACCGTAAATCCCACCACCATTTTCATTGGCAGTATTATGGCGAATTGTCACATTTTCCAAACCGATATCACTTTCTATAAGTGCAATTCCGCCGCCATCTTTATATGCCCGGTTTTCATCGACTAATACGTCAACCAGATTCGGACTCTGACTGAGAACAGAATATACTCCTCCCCCTACATCTGCAAGATTATTACGGATTAAACTATTCTCGATAGTCGGACTGGATGCGATACTATATAGTCCACCTCCGAAAAATTCTGCACCATTGTTGTACAGTTCAACCCGAGTCAGTGATATATCAGATCCATTTTCGCAACCAATACCCCCGCCAGATCTTTCTGCATAGTTATTTTCGATGAGTACATCGCTCAGAACCGCATTGCAACTGTCCAGGAAATATAACCCCCCGCCATCCTGGAACGATATGTTGTCGCGTATCGTAACATGATCCAAAGAGGGGTTAGATGAAAATTCGCAATATAACCCACCGCCAAATAGTATTGAGGTATTTCCTTTGATAGTCACATTATTTAACTGGGGATTAGCATATCCAAAACACATTACCCCACCACCACCAGCACCGGTATTACCTTTAATAGTGAGATTTTCCAGAGTTGGACTTGAAAAAAAGAAACATAAAATACCACCACCACCAAGCTCACTGAAGCCATTGGTTATCGTAAATCCGCTTAGTAAGGCCGTCGAATCTTCCATACTTTCAAATCTAATCACACTATTACTCTGATTTCCATCAATAATAGTTTGTGAAATATAAGATGTATCGGATGTTGTAAGAAACAGACTTGCCACCACGATATTTTTGCCCATAAAAGAAATATTTTCCACATATACCCCTGGTTCAACCAGCACAGTATCTCCCAGCGATGCAGCATTAATTCCCTCTTGTATTGTTCCATATTCAGTTGGAATGAGGATTGTAGTTGCCTTAAGATTCTGGAAGGCACAGATACTGATAAGCATTAAAATAGAGAGTAGACGCATTTTATTGCTCCAATTCCGTTTTAATTATAACCTTATAGTAACTTTCATTAGAATATAATAATTATAAATATACAAATCATTGTATATTTATTAGAAAAATCAGCAACCTTTGAGCCAGGACTAATACATATAAAAAAGAATCAGTGTCTCTCAAAGATAAAATTAATCATATTTCTGGCTTTCCGACATCAAAATAATAATAATTCTACTATTAAAGTTTATCAGTGTCAAGTTGGAAAATGATTTATATAGAAATTCCGGTCATCAACTCTAATTAATTATTTTACTTATATTAATATGTGAAAACGTTTATTAAATCAGCATCCTAAATCAATTAATACTCGAAATTCTAATAAATTAACTCATCCCCTCAAAAATCATTGACAAATTCTATGCCAAATTAGAATTATTTGACTTAAACAATTGTAATTTAATTGCTTAGGAGAAATATATTCTGAAAGGCGCAATAATTTTCTGTGTGAACGATCGTTCACACTTTACATTTTTTCTTAAGATATTTTTATCATTGAAAAAAGATAAATATATAGACCAGCTTTGATATTTGGTGGAGTGATAATAATTTTTCAGACGCATTTTATAATTTATATTTTTTTTATTGAGAATGATGTGACCTGGTCAATGACACGGAAGAATTCCTGTGCGTCAAAGGGTTTAGACACATAATCGTCCATACCTGCCTGAAGACAGCGTTCGCGATCTCCATCCATGGCATGTGCTGTCATTGCAATGATGGGGATATGTCTCCCCGTTTTCACCTCCAGTTTTCTTATTTCTGTCGTGGCAATCAGGCCATCCATCACAGGCATCTGTACATCCATCAAAATAAGATCAAAAAGTTCATCTTTAAGAAGACTTAATGCATCTTTACCATGTACAGCCACCTTTGTTGTAAATCCGCGTGTTTCAAGCATTTTTATGACAAGTTTCCGGTTGATCAGATTATCTTCAACAAGAAGAATATGCAATTTATTTTCACTCTCACGGATTGTATGCCGTGTTACCAGAATATTACATTTTTGCTCACTCTTTACTAAACCCAATACAATACGAATGGCTTTCAGAAGATCTTTCTGCATTACAGGTTTCTGGAGATAACCGGATATGCCCAGCTGACGACATCTTGCAGCATCACCTCGCCTGCCGGATGAACTCATAATAATAATCGCTAAATCCGAGGTATCTGGTCCGGCTCTTATTTTTTCCACTAATTCAAATCCATCCATCCCGGGCATCTGAGCATCAATAATTATCAGATCAAGAGATTTTTTTTCCTTGATTAATCTCTTGATATTTTTCAAAGCAGAGGCACCGTTGTCAGCCTGACTGATCTTTAACCTCCAGCTACCTAGTA
>SDBT01015204.1_pt1 | contig 12240 bp, 12 predicted proteins | sample 2277101 | NCBI WGS metagenome assembly SDBT01 (sample SAMN10404973, study PRJNA504765) | marine sediment metagenome | isolation source: marine sediment core GS10_PC15, 103 cmbsf | place: Arctic Ocean: Southern Knipovich Ridge | collected 2010
AAAAGAAAAGAAGACTTATCTGATTATAGCTTTGACCTGCCGGAATATGCGACAGCATCGTTTATTGCTTCTTCTGTGAAGGAAAAACATGCAGCACGCTATCAACGCTGGCGCTGGATTCTCTGCCAGGGCATAAAAAGCCCTTATGCCCAAAGCCTGTATAATCCTGAAACAAGTGAATCATTTTTATTAGCTGATAAGGCAAATTTGATAAATGCTTTTTTACAAAGTGACAAATTATTATGCAATGAATATACTATAAAATTAATTCCTTCCAATAAAGCAGATATATCAGAGGAAGATATGATTGATTCTAGCCTGATAATAAATGGCAAGTCAAAAAATATTGTCTCTGGATTCTGGAGTGAGCCGCCTACATTAAAAGAATCTTTTGATAAAGGCACAAAAATTTATTTTTTTGATTATACACTTAAAGGATGGTGGGCAGGATTCGGCCTTAATTTCAATGACTGGGGTGCATCAGCGCCTATTGATGTCACCGATTATTCGTCAATACAAGTATCATACAAAGGATTAACTGAAGGACATTCCTTGTTAGTTACATTAATGTCATCAATCGGTACTACTAATTACAACAGTGAAGATATTGATTCCGGCAGTTCTTCAAGAGATTATAAGACTATTAATATCCCTTTATCTAAATTCAAAAAAGATAATTTTGACCCATCTAAATTAACGCAAATAATGTTCGGTATATCCGGAGCAGAAACAGGGAACGGAACTGTATCTGTAAAAACAATAAGGTTTGTAAAAAAGAAATAGTAGTCCGGGGCTACCCCCATACCTGTAATGCCTGATATTCTTTGTCCATACTTATTATAAATTAAATGTATTTATTTAATTCTTCCACTAATTTATGGACTGTTGTTGAAGGATCATTTTTCGCCGGATTAGAAGGGCTGTATGATTTTAAAAGCTTTTTTGCATTTCGGAGTGCATTTTTCTGCTTGTCCAGTAGCTTTTCATACATATCTTTACTATTTTTTTTATATTTGCGTTTTAATAATTGCGTAAGACGGCGAATATATGTTTTTCTGTTTAGAACCATATCATAATAATTAAAATGAAGCAAATACCACAATTCAAATGACTGATTAGAATAAGCCACTTTGAAATTATTCCTTTTTGCTAATGATATAGCATCATTAAATTGCCTGCTGGAAAAATCATCTTTATCAAAAACACACCAGACCTGGTCATATTTAATACCATATTCTGATGCGTCCTTAACCATTTTAATGGTTTCATTAACTAAGCTCATTGTATTATTTCCAGATCCAATAGGCTCAACCTTTGCAGAAGGCAAATGGAAACTTCTGAAATAATTCGGTTCGGTTTTTTCACCTTCACAAATAATCAGGAATAGCTCTTTTGGTTTGCCTCTATTATTAATTTTTCTGTGCAGGGGGCGTTTTGACTGCTTTTTCCAAAAACTCGAATCAACTTTCATTATTATGGCTCAATATATGATTAATATCTCCTAAATATGGAATAGCCCCGTATTTGCCCGCAATATAATCTTTATCAAAGGAGGCATCTTTTCTGATTTTATATTCAATTAAAGAATAAAGATCAGTAGCGCCGATTTTGTTTTTCTCCATAAACCAAACCTGGTCTCTTCTAAAATTTTTTCTATTAAGCATTGTTGTATCATGTGATGAAAAGATCAATTGAGCATTATTCTTATTTGCTTTTTTTGAATTAAATAATTTAATTATTCCTAAAGTCAGGATAGGATGCAATCGGGCGTCTAATTCATCAACAATCAAAATTTTGCCATTTTTAAGAGTATCAATAACTGGAGCAGAAATAGAAAAAAGCTTTTGGGTTCCTTTTGATTCATTAATAAAGCCCAGCATCTCTTTTGCGGTGATTTTATTATTTTTATCATACTTATTATGAGTAGTCAGCAAGCTCTCAATAGCTTCCTTAATAATTGTCTCTTTAAAGTTTAAAGTTTTTTTAGGAGAAATTTTTCTTTTTGGACCATCAGGAAGAACACTAATATCATTAATCCCAAGATCAGCAGCTTTTAAGAAATCAAGCATTAGAGCTTTATATGTTGAATCCTGCAATTTATTAATAGAATAGTGTATATAATTTGTATCATCTAATCCTGAAATAATATTTAATTTTGAAAGCCAATTTAATATAGTAATGGCGATTTGTCCATTAAACTGAGCAGCTACGGATAAAAAAAGGGAGTTTGGACGGGTTTTTTCAATTAGATCTTTCCCTTTTTTAAAATTGGCTCCTATCTTAAAATCATTTTTTTCTCTTAAAAATAGATTTACTTCTTTAGTTTTTGGCACATAGAAGAGCCATTCAGTATGCACTATATTATTGTCAACCTGGAAGCCATATCTATACCTTATATTTTCATGCATAAAAACAATTTCAAAATAAGAGGGTTTGTTTTCTGTTTCAGTGCTGAATTTGAAACTATCAATATTAATAAATTCATTAACCTGCATTTCCTTTGATGAGTTTAAGACAAATACTTTAAAAAAAGACATAGCTTTAATTAGATTACTCTTGCCACTGGCATTAGCCCCATATATAACAGCGCTTTTCAAAAGCTTCAGTTTCGCAGTCGCAGAAAACGCATTATCTTTTTCCAGTTCTTTTTTAGCTGAAGCCACCAGGCTTAATGTCATAATGTCTTTAAAAGAAAGGTAATTCCCCACGCTGAATTGAATTAACATATATATATCCTTTAATTGCTAAAATATGCTCTAATTTAGCAATTATTAATAAAATAGTCAAGCTATTTGTGAAATTATCTCAAAAACAACCTTTATTACAATTTTGGAAGGATAGAATTCATTGCTATTCATCTAATAATGCCTGCCATTGTCTGTAATCTTGCCAGGAAATGGTTTTTATTGAATACCGGTTCTGTTCCTGTTCCCCACCATAGATAATAATTGATTGCTTAGGACTGTTCCCGGACAGTTTATTCCAGTATTTTAAATGATTATAAAAATCGTCTGATATTGTTTTTCCGGATTTGATTTCCAGAGGGAATAAATTTCCCTTTTTACTAAATAAGCAATCAATCTCATGACCGGTTTTATCTCTCCAGAAATAGAACTCCGGTTCAACTCCTTTGCTATATTGATATTTTATTAATTCAGAGATGATTAATGATTCAAAAATGCTGCCTTTTAAAGCATGTGTGGATAACTGTTCTATAGTTCTTATTCCCAGCAAATAATTGACTAATCCGGTATCATAAAAATACAGTTTAGGCATTTTTACTAACCGTTTATTAAAATTTTTGTAATGTGGAGGCAACAGGTATATGATAAAGCTGGCTTCTAAAATAGACAGCCAGCCTTTAACAGTATTATAGCTGATGCCGCAATCATTTCCAATAGAAGATAGATTAAGAAGCGAGCCGGTTCTGGATGCGCACATTTTCAAAAACGTATGGAACACAGACAAATTATGGACATTTTTTAATTGACGGATATCTCTTTCAATGTAAGTTTGAATATAATTGCTATACCATTCAGTAGGATTCAGTTTGATATCATGAATGCGGGGATAAAATCCTTTAAACATTAAAGGTTCATAATTATCCTTTGAAATTTTATCAGGGAATAATTCCGGTAAAGAGAAAGGCAAAAGCTTAAATAAAGCGATTCGGCCGGCAAGAGATTGAGAAATATTTTCCATCATCAAAAAGTGCTGCGAGCCTGTAAGAATAAACCTGCCTGGCTTGCTTTCCCGGTCAATGATGCCTTGAAGGTAGGAAAAAAGTTCAGGTACTCTTTGAATTTCATCTATAATTAAACCATCGGGGTATTGACCTAAAAACCCACGGGGGTCTTTTTGAGCAAATTCTCTTGTATCAGGGTCTTCCAGCAAAGCATAGGGCTTATCAGGAAAAATATTCTGTACAAGCGTTGTTTTCCCGGATTGCCTTGGTCCAACAATACCAATAGCAGGATACTTTTTAGCCAGTTTTAATATTGCATGTGTAATATTTCGTTTAATCATAATAGCTATTATACTAATTATCGGACAAATTGTCAATTAAATTTATAATTTGTCCATATTTTAATCGGTGATATATATCAGCTTTTCAGTAACGCTCGCAACAAAAAATAGCTATCAGAGCCGCTGCATCAATGAAAAAGCTTCGTCTTCACACCCCCGTTCCCTTCAGTTCGCTGTCAATCATTAATGCCTCCTTTAATTGAATTTTATTATGCCAAATGGAGCGCTTAAAATAATATTATATAAAGCGCGTTGCTTTTTCTAAATCTCTATGTTCAAAGGCAGAAGCCATACGGTTACACTCACGCTTTGATAAGCCAGAGCTTAAAGCAACCTGTCGCCACTCCCTTACAGCTAAAGCTACTTCTTTTATGATCCGGGTTGCTTTTTCTTTTGAAAGCCTGAAGTCTTTGGCAGTATTTATAGCGGTATCCAAAGAAGCCGAGGTGTCATCAGAATCTATTGCCATTGATAGAATACGCGGCTTGACTTCTGTTGGTGTTGGATTAAGGTCATAGGCAGGCGAAAGTGTCCATCCTTTATAGCGTTCATAAATAAAGCCATGATTACGCAAATGGTCATCAGTATTTGAAATCAGAACGGTAAACACAATGCGTCGCCAAAGCTCTGCCATGTCGTGTTCCGGCGAAACCCCATTTTGAATAAGAGCATAGGCTATTTCAAGATAACTATGCTGTTCTTTATCCTGTGCACCAAGCATACTCATAGCGGACAAGAAAGGAATACGCTCGCGATTTATTCGATCGAAGCGGTTAATAATCAAAACAGCTTTTCCAAGGATTGTAACCAAACGCCATGGAGGAATATTGATACCTGCTTTATGAGCAAGTGTAAGAGCAACCGCTTCCCACATAACAATATTAAATTCATCATCTTTCCTGGGGAATTTTGCAATGGCCAGACTACCATCCTGATTGAGAACTGAAGCTTTCGGGCGTGCACCTCCAAGAGAGGATCCGGGAGCCAGCAAAAGCTTTAAATCGTCTGCATTTTCTTTATCTGCTACAAAGTGCTCTGATGCGGTCAGCAACTTTGGAAGAGCAATAAGGGGTGGTATAGATGTTTGGCCCGGCGGTGCAAGAAAAATGTCTTCATTTTGCTTAGTTGAAAAACGCAATGCTCCCTGGCGTGCTTCATCATTGACGCCCAGCAAGTAATCCATTTCAAAAAGTGTTCGTGGCGTTTCATTACTATTTTTTGCTTTCGCAGATTCAGCGCGACGCATCAGAGTGCGCCCCCAACGATCAGGAGAAGAATCCCCGATGGCTCCAAAAACGCTCTGCCCGGCATCTGTATGGAATGTACCTTTGGTTAGTTTTAATGCAGGTTCAAGAACGAATTTTTCAGGATGCGCCAGCCAGTTCTCATCATATTCAAAGGAAGCACTTTCCCTGCCTTTGCGGATATTGAACCACAACTTTCCTACGCGGATGTTTTCTCTGCCCAATGATATATAAACAATGACTTCTTTACTGCTCATGACCGTCTCCAGTATCTGTATTTCTTGGAATACGGACTCTTTGAGGTAGATTTTCTTCTTCCAGTTGTCTTCCTGTTAAATCATGAGCTGCGTCCATTAAATCGCTAAGCCTCTCTGTCATGCCCAATACAAAAAGCACAGAAGCATAACTGCCCATAGATACTGTTGGATTGCCTTTTTCGATTTTCCCGATTGTTCCACGAGAAATATCAGCGCGTTCTGCCATAAGCTGGATTGTAATCCGCCTACGGCGGCGAGCATCGCATATATCCTTTCCTATCTTCTGAAGTGCCCTTATAGTTGGAATTGGCAATATATTCTTTTTCTTCATTTTAATACCTCGTATAATGAGCGTTAAACTACTTTAACGCCTAATATACTGTACATTAAATAAGAAGTCAAGCATTTTTTTCTATTATTGAATCAGGTTTTTTAGAAATGACTATTCCTGAGCAACCAACGCATGAGAATCAAAAATATAAGACAACTAAATTGGGTTTGGAAGCTATTAACCTGAAAAGAAGTAACTAAGCTGTAACTAAGCTGGATTTTTAATGCCTGTCTTAATTGAATTTTTAAATACATCCAGGCCATTACTATCAACTTTTCTACCAAGATATACCTGCATAAGCCCAATTTTCTCAATTGGCCATTCAAGTACCTTATTGCCATATTGATAATCCCATACAAGCAGTTTATTGCCAAAATCCTTCGTTCCAAAAATTACTGATATATCAAGACAGTGTGTATAAGCTGTAACAGGCTTATTAGCCTTGATAGATTTGACAATTTTGTTTTTAATTGATTCAAGATCCATTTTATCCGGATTGAATTCCACATCTTCAATCAATTCCCAACCCGCGGTTTTTCTAAGCAAGTTAAATTCTTCCGGCATTTCACCAATTGAAGCGCTGGGACACCAATCTGCTTCCTTTTTAAGGTTCCATTTGCTCCATCTACTCCTGAAAGCTAATCCTGAGAATCCCATCAACTGAGCGTAGGTATAAGGATGAATTAATAAACATTTATCAAAAGGAATCAAAATTTTGATAAATGTTTTCTTGAATAATTATAGTCAAATCATTCAACATGTAATGAGTAAAAATAAATTTATTTTAGTAATAGAAGGCGGGTGTGGTGTTGGGACTACTTCTCTGGGAAATGTTGCGCGCTTTTATTTGCATGATAAGAAGATAAACTTCACCCCTTTTGCAAATCTGATTGATGGGTTTTGAGGTAGTTGTTTTGACATACAATACTCCTTTCACTTCATTTCCCGGTCGCCTGCACACACAGGATGAAAAGAGTATTAAATTTTTAATACACAAGGTAGATCGAATCCTTCCCGCAGGCGCAGAGGCATCCTTAATGCCTATATATATTATAGTATTATTTACTTCAGGCATCAAGTAATTTTTATCGGGGGGATAGCTGAATACTAATAACTGTCAACTTCAATATTGAGTTCTTATCCTTCATTGCTGCCATAACCGTGAATCAGGCACATCAAGCCCTTCTTTGAAATTTCCTCCACAGCCACACACTCCGACAATTCCAACTGTTATTTCGTTGTCAGCTGGTGATGAATAATATTTATTTATAAAACTATTTCATAAGTTAATCTAAGAAAAAGGAATCAAATATGTAAAACCTATTACCATGATTATGTAAGGAAGATTGCTATTGAATCGTCTATTCGGAGTGACCAGACAGAAGTGGTTATAACAGAGAAATGCATGGCGAAAGTTCCGAAAGGCATAAAGATGAAAAACAATGATTCAAAGACTATTCAGGGGATTGAAGTGGAAGCTGTGCCGGCTTATAATGTGGTGCACAAAAGAGATAATGGAGAACCATTTCACTCAAAAGGGAATGGCAATGGGTATGTCCTGACTCTTGGGGATAAACGCATATATATAGCAGGAGATACAGAGAATATTCCGGAAATGAAGGATTTGAAGAATATTGATATTGCTTTTCTTCCTATGAACCTTCCATATACAATGACATTGGAAATGGCTGCTGCTGCAAAGATGTTTGATCCTAAAATATTATATCCTTACCATTTTGGTGAAACTGATACGGGAAAATTGGTGGAACTTTTAAAAGATATGCCGGGCACGGATATTGAAGTGCGCATCAGAAAAATGAAATAAATACAATGCTAATATTGCAATCAAATGGCTTGCTGTTGATTCATTCCATCAGGATGGTTTTTCCAACAGCAAGCGCTACAAAATAGCTATGCTTTAATTTAAAATTAATTTAATTTAAAATTATATTGACAATAAAAAATATCAATGTAAATTTATCTAGTGCTATAAATTGGAGTCAATAATGAGTAAAAAGAAAATGAAGCCATCTCTCAAAGCAAAAGCCGAACCAACAAAAGAATTATTTATTTCAATGCTAATCCGTGATATCTCACTCATTGATGCAATTAGCGACTTAATTGATAATTCTGTTGATGGAGCATTAAGATTAAATCCAAATAAAAAATACAAGAAATGCCAAGTTGAAATATCTCTTGATGATAAATGCTTTTCAATAAAGGACAATTGTGGTGGGATTTCATTAGATATGGCAAAGGACTATGCATTTAGATTTGGTCGTGACCCAGATGCTCCGGTCACAGACAATTCAATTGGCCAGTTCGGAATTGGTATGAAGCGTGCTCTATTTAAGATGGGCAATATATTTGAAATTAAATCAATTTCCAAAAAATCGTATTTCAAATTGACAATAAATACTGAATCTTGGAGAAAGCAATCTGACTGGGATTTCGTGTTTGATGAATATGAAGAAAAGAAAATGAATATTAAGGATGTTGGCACCGAGATTACTGTCAGTGAATTGCACAAAGATATTAAAGAGAACTTTAAAAAAGAGAATTTCGCATCTGAATTGCGCGAAGAGATTCGGCTTGAACATTCATTTAATATAAATAACGGACTTTCAATAAAAATTAATAATGCGAAATTAAAAGCTCGCTTCTTGCAGCTATATGAATCGTCATTTCTTAAAGCAGCACATTGGAAAAATCATTACAGTAAAATTGCGCCTTTAGATATAGAAATTTATGCAGGTATTTCATCAGCTAATTCAGATGAAGGGGGATGGTATTTGTTTTGCAATGATAGGCTTATCGTTGGTCATGATCAAACAGAATTGACTGGATGGGGTGAAAAATATCCAATGATTATACCTAAATATCATACCCAATTTAATCGGTTCAGGGGTTATACTTTTTTTAATTCAGAGAATACTATTGCATTGCCATGGAATACATCAAAAAACAGCGTCGATAAAGACTCAAATCTTTATAAATTCGTACGGCTTCAAATGATTGAAATGATGAGGATAGTTATTGATTTTTTAAATAAAGTCCATATTGAAAACGGGCGCTTCCAACGGAATCAGATTCCTGAAAAAGAATTACAGGAAATTATAAATGAATCAACATTGACTCCATTTAATCAAGTTTCATGCGCCGATTCATTTACCTATCCGGAGTTTAAGCTCACAAAAACAAAGGCCCCCTTGGATGTCAGAATATCTTATACTAAGCCTAAAGAACAAGTTGAAATGATAAAAAAAGCAATAAAGATATCTAAACCGAAAGAAATTGGGGAATACACGTTTGATTATACATTTAAAAGGGAATGCAAAGAATAATGCCTGGCAGCTATCAAAAAATCAGTTACAATTTAAGACCTGCGAAATCCATCGAAAGAAAAATGCTATGTGAATCATTTCAGCGTTTATCTAAATTCCAAGAAGTAAATAAATATAAATATGTTGGAATGGGAGCTACTTTTTTTCTTGATTTTATTTTATTTCATAAATTGCTGGGAATCACTGATATGATAAGCATTGAGAGTGATGAATTTAATCAGGCTCGATTTGATTTCAACCGTCCATACAAGTGCATTGATATTAAATATGGTTTTTCATATGATATACTTCCGTCATTGGATTGGAAAAATAAAATTATATTATGGCTTGATTATGATGAAAAGTTAAAGGATTATATGCTTACAGATATTGGGACATTTATAAAGAAAGCTCAATCCGGTAGTATCATTATTATTACTATTAATGCAGAAGCGGATTCATTAGATGCTTCAGAATTAAAGAAAGGGGAAAACTTCGATGAATCCCAAATTAATTATAGATATGAATCACTCATAAAAAGATTAAATGGAAATAAAAAAATCCCTTCTACTGTAACAGGTGAAATGCTTGACAATAAAAATATATATGCGGTATATAAAAGGATTATTGATAATGAAATTGCGGATATTATCTCATTGCGGAACCAAGGGGAAGAACATGATTTTATATACAATCAATTATATAATTTCATCTATAATGATAGCTGCCAAATGATTAGCTTTGGGGGCGTAATATACAAAGAGAATGAATCAGAGACATTTAAAGAATGCAAATTCTATGAATTAAATTTTATTCGTTCAGATATTGAGCCTTGGGTAATAAAAGTGCCTAAATTAACATTTAGTGAAATGAGAGCTCTCAACAAACTGTTTCCGGCAAACGCATCTAAGAAAGTTAAAGCTGACATAATTGAAATCATTGAAGAAACTGATAGATTTGACTATGAGAAAATTTATAAATATTTCCCAAATTTTGTGGAAGCGGAAATATAATTATGAATCATATTAATAGTGACATGCAAAAAAAGAGCCAATATAAAGTAATGGATTTATTCGCCGGAGCAGGTGGATTTGGGTTAGGCTTTATTCAATCTGGGTTTAATGTTTTTTATTCCTTGGAAATAGATCAATGGGCTTCTGATACATTGCGTCAGAATAACAATGGGAATATGAAAATTGTTAATAAAGATATCAAGGCATTCAAATCAAGAAAAGATATCATTGATAGTTGTGAGAATAATCCTAATATAATCATTGGCGGACCTCCATGCCAAGGATTTAGCAATGCCGGCTATGGCAAACGGAATCCTGAAGACCCAAGAAATTTATTATTTAAAGATTTCTTGAGATGGGTAGAATTATTGCAGCCAAAAATATTTATCATCGAAAATGTAAGGGGACTGCTAACAAGAAAAATAGATGGATATAAAATTATTGATATAATTAACCATGACTCAAAGAAGATAAATTATAGAATATCAATTTGGGATTTGAATGCTGCTGAATACGGAATACCACAGCACAGGCACCGGATTTTCATCGTTGGCAATAATAAGGATATTAATATCCCCCCACCACCAAAGACACATTATCTGCCTGGAAATTCAAAGAAAAATTTGAGGAAATATATAAATGTAAAAAAGGCAATTTCTGATTTGCCTTCTATAGCTGCAGGAGAAGGCCAGGAAAAGCAGGATTATAGTAAATCTCCTAATTCTAAATATCAAAGCTTATTGCGTGACCACAGCAAAATTATATATAATCATGTTGCTATGAAACATACTAAACGAATAATCGAGAGATTCAAACATATTAATATTGGTGAATCAGTAATTAATGCTCCAGATAAATATAAAGAACGGAAGCGAAACGGAAATGGAGAAATATCAAGAAAATCTTATATAATGAATAATAGGCGTTTAGATCCTGGTCAACCTTCATATACAATCCCAGCTTCGTTTTATTCGAGTTTCATACATCCTTATTTGCACAGAAACTTAACTGCCCGGGAAGCTGCAAGAATTCAATCATTCCCTGATTGCTATCAATTTATGGGGAAAAGAACACTTATTTCAAAAAGCCTAATGAAAAAAACGGGGAAGTCTAACTATGATTTCCTTTCACAATATAATCAAATTGGAAATGCTGTTCCCCCACTATTGGCAAAAGCAATAGCTGATCATGTTTATCAATATCTATAAAACTATTTTCTAATTCATCAAAATTATTTCCAACCATGAAAACCAAGTAGGTATTGATAGGCCACCTTATCTTATTCTTGATGAACCAATATCTTATATTAATAATCTAAATATGCTATCATTTTTGGATTATTTAAGAGAAAATTTGATTTTTTAAAGGATGAATTTAGTATAATTACTATGGATGAATGAAATATGAATATTTTAAGTTTAGTTTTAGGAATTATAGGAGCTGTTGGATCAATAATTGCAATTGTTGAATTTATAAAAAGAAATAAGTTAGAAAAAGAATTGTTATCTACACCATCTAAAATGTATAATGTTTTAAAAGAATATAAAGAATTAAGTAATTTACAGGGGGATTCATTTCCTCACTCAATTGAATATGAAGATGTTGATAATGATGGTGAAAAAGAGCTTCTAATACATTTTCCGGCAGGAGCACACGGATCAGGAGTAAAAATATTCAAATGGATAAATTTTGATTTTGAGGAATTAGCTGATTTAAGAACAGATACACCATCCGGATTTGAAATTAAAGATTATGATAATGATGGAGAACTTGAATTATTAACACTAGCAACAAATTGGGATAGTGATTTACCTTACTCGGGAGCACCAAGAGATAGGCTGCTTTATAAATGGAATGGGAAAGATTTCACAATCATAAAAAAAATAGAGAAGGCTGAAGAATAAATATGAAAGAAGAGATCATTAAATTATTAAAAATTGTAAATGACCTTCGTGAGAAATATAAGAAACACAACAAAAAATTCACATTAGATGGACGTTTAGTGGGCGATTTAGGTGAAGTAACCGCCTATGAAAATTACAGACT
>SDBT01015205.1_pt1 | contig 12240 bp, 5 predicted proteins | sample 2277101 | NCBI WGS metagenome assembly SDBT01 (sample SAMN10404973, study PRJNA504765) | marine sediment metagenome | isolation source: marine sediment core GS10_PC15, 103 cmbsf | place: Arctic Ocean: Southern Knipovich Ridge | collected 2010
GGACACATCCTTTAGAGACGCTTTCTCAGTCGATGTCGAGGATTGGTACCATATCTTGGATAGCCCCGCTGTACCAAACATTGAACAGTGGGCATCTCTTGAATCCCGCGTGGAACACAACATCGACCGAATTCTGGAATTGCTGCATGACCATGGAGTTCGCGCGACGTTTTTCTGGTTGGGATGGATAGCCGAAAGGCATAAATCGCTCTTAAAAAGGTGTTCCGATGCAGGTCATGAGATAGCCAGCCATGGCTACGGACATGTGCTTGCCTTCAAAGTTGGGCGACGGGCATTTGCTAAAGATATCTGGCTAGGCAAGGCGGTTTTAGAAGATATTATTGGTGAAGAGGTTTTGGGCTTTAGAGCGGCGGGTTTCAGCACGGCGGATGATACACCGTGGATATTCGAGGAGATTAGGGCTGCAGGCCACAGTTATGATTCCAGTGTCTTTCCCATAATCCGTGACCACGGCGGTATGATGCAGTCTAGGCTAGAACCGTATATAGTAAATACAAACGTAGGCAACCTGGTGGAAATTCCCCAGTCAGTGGTCAAGGTTTTTGGAAAGGGGATTAGCCTTTTCGGAGGAGGTTATTTGCGACTCTCACCCAAGTGGTCGATAAAGTGGGGAATAAACAGGCTTCACAAAACCAATAGGCCTTTAATTGTTTATATTCATCCACGCGAGATTGATCCCAACCACCCGCGTTTGCCGCTAAGTATGATCCGATATTTCAGAAGTTATTACAATCTGGAAAGCACAATGCCGAAGCTGCGGTGGTTATGTGAAAACTATAACTTCGTGCCGATGGGTGAGTTAGTAAATGAGTTTCTGGCCGCTATGCCCCTACTCGAAGCGGGCCAACACCAAGGCCCCGGGTCCACTCGACGAGGTTCCCGTTGAAATCATAAGGAAACGCTACAGAGAGTTACTGTTCAAATCTTTCTTTGTGCTTCCTTTGAAACGATAGCTTTCAATTCGCACATTGAAACACAGATACAGGAAAGGAAGGGTGCTTATGAAGAAATGTTATAGGTAATCAAACGGACTGAATTCACGCCAAGGGATTGAGAAAATTAAGTTGTATTGTTAGTTGCGGGCGGTCCGCTGCAAAGAAGACAACACTTTTTAAGGAGAAACAAAATGAAAAGAATAAGTTTACTAACTCTTGCCCTCATTGTCACACTAATGGCAAGCACAACGTCAGCAAGTAATGGATTTGGGTTTTTGTGCATCGACAATAATTATAACGAACGAGTCGGCGGTGTCAGTGTCTCAAATGATGGGACCAACTTGACTGTCGAATACTATCTCGATGTTGCAGCGATCGCAGATGGCTGGGTCATAACCGAGACGAACCTGCATGTCGCCACTGACCCCGCGGATTTTCCTCAGACTAAAAGTGGCAACCCAAAGATAGGTAGTTTTGACTACGGGACAGAACACGACCCCGGCGTAGAAGAGTATCCGTATACCATGCCTATGCCTGGCGGATCGCCGCTTTACATTGCGGCACACGCTGTGGTACAGCAGTTAGATGAGTTTGGTAACGTCGTTCGCGAAGAAACCGGCTGGGGTTGGTGCACAACTCCGCTTTACGGTGGGTACTTCCCCGGACGTAGCTGGGCTACTTACATGATATATCATCCTTAGGATCGCTGATAAAACCCAGCGTACAAGTTACTATTCGTTTTAGGACATTAAAGGGCTGTGAGCCTGGCGCTTGCCGGTAGATCTTTGTGGCAATTTTGCGGCAGTTTTAGTTGATGAAAAACAGCTTGGCAGACAGCATATCCGATGCACGAGCCGATGGAGGGGCTCAATGAGCCCCTCCGCTTGCTGCTTGGCTATCCATAATGACCATTTTGGCAAGTGGTTGGCTATGTGTACCGATTGCGTATAGGTCGGGCAGCCAAGAATAAGAGGGACTTCCTAACCAGAATTTATTCTCACTGTTTATACTGTACGAGACAACTGAACTGTAGACAGGGCCCGCGGAGCGTCTACAAAAGAAGTATGCTGCGTAATGACACTGTAAACAGGAATGTGATTGTAGTACAAAATAGTCGGCAGTTGAGTTTGCGGCGGAAGTATTTTAGTAGCAGTATATTAGGTAACTTCTAATGGCTAAACATTATTTTAATACCAAGTGGCTGATAGTTGCAGTTATTTTCACTGCGACTGTTGTCTTGCTTACTCATTTTCCCTCCAACGAGCTAAAACTATGCGTATTGTGGACTTGTCTTGACAAGCTCGGACACGCTTTGGCATACGGAGTAATAACCTTGTTTTTCATTCTTTCGCTTAGGAGTTACCTGACTCTGCTCTCGGCTTCGCTTCTTTTCTTTGCCATTTCAGCCGTTGGCGCTATTGATGAACTTACTCAGCCGGTTTTCAACCGAACCGCGAGTTTAACTGATTGGCTGGCCGATATTATCAGCATCTTCGCTGTTCTGCTCTTTTTCGTTTGCTTTAAAACTTGCCAACATTCTACATTTGATGATGGCTCGGATGTGGGAACATGATATCTGATACCTTAGCGCTAACCATTGAATGTACAAAACTACCCCCTTGTTTCTGACCACTAATCAGCTTTTAGCTGTTCTCTGATATCTGAAAGTTGGAAGCTGCTAATTGGCAGCTACCAACACAAAAAAAAACCGGCACCGTTGGGCAGTTCGGCTTTCCACGAAGTTCAGCCGAACTTGCCTATCCTCCACGGTGCCGGCTGGAAGGGTCGCAGACTGCGACCCTTCTTTTTTTATCGACATCTACAAACAGTTACTCCACTTTATCCTGGCTGCCGCTATATTAAGAGCCTGGGAGCGAGGTTAATGGGAATTCTGCACTTCTGGCTTCCACCATTTTCACGTCGAATATGCAACCAACCTGGCCAATAAGCCATCCTTTTGATAGCACGAGTGTTTGGGCAATGTAATACATGAGGATGTCTATTTTTTAAGAAAAGACATTCGATCCTCGCACAGCGGGTAGAGTTGAACGCTAAAACGTTGGTTAATCGAAAGGCCGAAAATATGGCAAATAGTAGTATAGAGAACTATGAGCAAAAAGACTCACTTAAAAATTAGCCCAAATACTGCCGATCTTGCTGAAGATATACACGTATTGCAGACATGCGACAATTTGTGTGGATAGTTTTCAAACAGTATTAATGTTAGATTCCCTAAACCTCTATAGAGGAAAGACCGATAAACTTTACAAGAGACAAAATCTGAAAGGAATGAGCCTAATAACACAAATATAAGGGTTTTCTTGGGTTATCAAGGAACCTGATTTGAAAAAGGACTTGATAAAATTACCTAATTTGCTCGTGTCTCTATTGTTTCGTATATTTTATATGTAACCTAGGGGGGAAATATGAATCTACACAGTAGATTAGTGTTAGTTGTGTTGTGGGTGCTGTGCGTTGCTCCTGCGGTTTTTTCTTCCACAGAAATCTACGTGGCGACTGACGGCGACGATAACAACGATGGTTCCATATCACAACCCTTTGCCACAATTGAACGGGCCCAGCAAGAAGTACGGACTCTTATAGCAGCAGGGCTTACTGATGACGTCATTGTGTATATTCGAGGAGGAGTTTACTATCTTTCGGAAACACTTGAATTTGATGAAAACGATTCGGGCACATCTGATTTTTCAATTACTTGGGCTTCTTATCCTGGAGAGGAAGTAATAATTAGTGGCGGAACGCTAATTACATCAGAATGGACTGCGTATGATTCTAATATTTATAAGACTAATGTTGAAAGTTTAAGATTTAATTCTCTTTTTGTTGATGATAAAAGGGCTGTTAGGGCAAGAGAGCCTGATGAAGTTAATTATGATAATTCAGATTATTATCAAATAGAAAGTGTGGATTCAGCAACAAATACAATAGCTTTTAATTTTAGTGGAAATGATATTGATACTTGTTGGAGTAATCTACAGGATGTTGAGGTTGTTTCATTTAGAGGATTTACTCAATCGCGATTAAGAATAGATAATATTAGTGGGCAAACAGTTTATTTTAATGGAACCCCAAGATATGCGTATGATGATTTATGGGCTAATAGGAATTATTATGTTGAAAATGTTTTTGAGGGTTTGGATGAGCCAGGAGAATGGTATCTTAATAAGAGTAATGGAGATTTATATTACTGGCCATTGCCTGGGCAAACAATTGGAGATTTAGAAATAATTGTTCCTGTATTAGACCAGGTTTTAAAGGTAGAGGGGACTGGTGCAAATTATGTTGAAAACATTAATATAAATAGGATTATATTTGCTCATACTGACTGGTATCTTCCAAATGAAGGTTATAAAGGAGACCAGTCTGCATGGCGTCTGGAAGAATCTTCTGGAGTAGGCCCTGCAATTGATTTTGTTTTTACAAATAATTCTGTATTTAGCAATAATACGATTATTCATATAGGGGCTAATGCTTTAAGAAGTTATTCAGAAAATCTGCAAATAATTGGCAATGAGATTACTGATATTGGTGCAAATGCCATAAAGCTTGGAGTGTGGGATGATCATCATTCTCAAGATAGTGATTATTATTATATAACAAAAAACAACATAATAACAGACAACAGAATTCATGATATAGGGGAAGTTTACAGAGAAGGTACTGGAATCTTTGTCATGATAAGTGGGAATAATTTAATTTCTCATAATTTAATTTATAATATATCAGCTGGCGGAATAGATGTGGGATGGGGGTGGACTAATGCTGTTACAGCATTAGGTAATAACATAATTAGTTATAATGATGTATCAGAGGTTATGCAGTATATGAGAGATGGTGCTGCAATTTATACACTGAGTCGACAAGATGGTACTGTTATTGAATATAATAAGCTTCATGATTTACTGCCAAGTCCGCGTACGCGTGATGCTCGTGGTGTGTATTTAGACGAAGGTAGCACTAACATAATAGTAAGATATAATTGGATATATCGAACAGAAGGGGATTTGATATTCAATGGTGGTGCAACTCAGAATAATACTATTGAAAACAATGTCTTTGCATCAACAGCATGGTATATGTTGGATTATCGTTCAACAGGCAGCAACAACATGTTTAATAGAAATATAGTCTATAACACTAAGGCGCCTGGTTTATGTATGGTTAGAGATTATAGTACCTTTGACCAAATATCAGAATCAGATTATAATTTGTATTACAATGACCCTCCTTGGAATCAAGAAAACTGGGACAATATGCTTTCAGAGTGGAGAACAGAGACTGGTTTTGATTCACACTCTCTTGAAGAAGATCCTCTTTTTGTGGATTATTCTAGTGATGACTTCAAGCTTATGCCACAGTCGCCTGCACTTGGTCTTGGATTCGAGCAGATAGATATGAGCGGAGTAGGACCGCGAATAATTAATCAGGCTCCAAATGACGATTTTAACGATAACACCCAAGGTAGTATGTGGCAATTATACGAGGAAGATCCCGACAATTGTTGGCTGGAAGAAATTAACGAACGGCTCGAAATTCGAGCAACATCAGAGGCTGGTGCTATTGTTGCAGAGTATATGTCTAACCGGTGGATGCTCGATGTAACAGAGGATTTTTATTTTAGCATTGATGCTCATTATAGCAAGGAAACCAGTGAAGATGGTTGGATTTATTTAGGCCTGACAACAGATATAACTGACCCTAGCAAATGTGTTAACTTTGGGATAGGATGTGAAGATAATGCTCCATATTTCTACTATGAGGCTGTTGATGGAGACTGGGGGCTCAATGACCAGACATCCAGGGATTCAACTGAGGTGACGTTATATGTATCTTATAAAGCCGCTTCTGACGAGTTGTATTTGAGCTATACCGGTTACGGCAGTGCAGATGCCTGGCGGACTATACCTGGATTTCTGCAAGGCCGATGGGGTGCAGATTCCGTTTATGTCGAAATTGGAGGAGGCTCTGAATACGTTACTCTCAATTCTGGTGATGCTTACTTAGACAACTTCATTGTCGATAGTGGAACCGTGGTCCAGGAACTTGTTGGTCACTGGCGATTTGATGACTGCAATGACGCAGGCAAGGACTCTTCGGGATACAATAATACCGCGACGTTGATTGGCAACCCAGAGTGTACCGATGAGGGCATGAACTTTGACGGTATTGATGACTATCTTAATATTGCAGACGACGCCAGCTTGGATATGACAACAGAGCTGACGGTTGCATTATGGATGAAGCAAGCGGTATTAGCTCGGAGCAAGGCATTAGCCGTGAAATGGGATTATAGAACACAGGGTTGCTGGGCCTTTCAGACTGATAACCAAAATTCTGACGAACTAAGGGTCTTTACAGCCATTGCCTTGGATGATAGCGGAGTGGGAGGTTACGGCAAAACAACAAGCGCAAATCTTGTAGCGGGGAATTGGTATCATGTGGCTTTCGTATATGATGGTGCGGGGGCTGTTAATGCTGACAGACTCAAAATTTATGTTAACGGCGAAGAAAAGACGTTATCTTTTGCCGGAACAATTCCCTCATCTCTGCAAGATTCATCGGCCTCTGTAAAGATTGGTGAATTTGGCGGGACACTTCACCGGTATTTCAATGGCATTATTGACGATGTCCGAATCTACAACAGAGCTTTATCGCAAGGTGAAATCGAAGAATTACAGCCTTCTCCAGAGCCTGATCTACTGCCACCGTCACCTGACCCGATGACCTGGGCAGTAGAGCCTTATGCGACGAGCAGCAGTTCTATCTCTATGACAGCTACAACGGCCTCCGATTCAAGTGGTGTCCAGTATTACTTCGATGAAACCTCGGGCAATCCTGGAGGCAGCGACAGTGGATGGCAGGATAGTCCAAGCTATACAGATACCGGCTTAGATCCAAATACCGAGTACACCTACCAGGTCGAGGCCCGCGACAAGAGTACCAACCAGAATCCAACTGGTTGGTCAAATCCCCGCTCGGCCACTACAGAAAGTGGAATCGTGGTTGAGCAACTAGTCGGTCACTGGACGATGGATGACAATGCAGCTACCACCACGGTTGTTGATAGTAGTGGTAACGGCAATGATGGTACTGCACAGCAGAATACAGGAGATATAAACAGCCCAGGCGTAATAGATGGTGCTTTAAGTTTCGATGGTGTTGATGATTATGTGAATATTGCCGACGACCCAAGTTTAGACATGACGACAGAGCTGACGGTTGCCTTATGGATGAAGCAACCAGTATTAGCCATCAAGAAGGCCTTAGTAGTTAAATGGGATTATAGAACTCAAGGTTGCTGGGCCTTTCAGACTGATAACGAAAATTCTGACGAACTAAGGGTCTTTACAGCCACTGCTTTGGATGATAGCGGAGCGGGGGGTTACGGCAAAACAACAAGCGCAAATCTTGTAGCGGGGAATTGGTATCATGTGGCTTTCGTATATGATGGTGATGGTGCTGTTAATACTGACAGACTCAAAATTTATGTTGACGGCGAAGAAAAGATGTTATCTTTTGCTGGCACAATTCCTTCATCCCTGCAAGATTCATCAGCTTCTGTTAAGATTGGCGAATTTGGCGGGATACTTCACCGGTATTTCAATGGCATTATCGACGATGTGAGGATCTACAACCGCGTTCTGACTGTGGCCGAAATGCTTGAACTTGCGGGCCATCAATTGTCCCCAATTGCCGACGCTGGCCAGTATGAACCTTTCATAGACGCGGACGGTAACGGTTTTGAGCTGATTGACCTTGATGGTTCGCAATCCACACATCCAGATCCAGATGGTACGATTGTCAGTTATGTTTGGGCTGAAGATGGAAATCCGATCGCCACGGGTGTGAATCCTACTGTCGAGCTATCTGTTGGAGAACACCAAATTACACTTACAGTCACCGACGATAGTAACTTAACAAGCACCGACACTGTAACCATTACAGTAACTGGTACTGGTCTAGTCGGCCACTGGCAATTCGATGATGGCAGCGGCAATATTGCGGCTGATTCTTCCGGATATAATAATACCGGGACTTTGATGAACGGGCCGGTTTGGACGGGTCAGGGTGAATTAAGTTTTGATGGTATTGATGACTATGTCGATATTGCAGACAATCCGAATTTAGATATGACAACAAAACTGACAGTTGCCTTATGGATGAAGCAAGCAGCATCAGCTACGAAGAAAGTATTTGTGGCTAAATGGGATTATAGAACCCAGGGTTGCTGGGCCTTTCAGACTGATAACCAAAATCCTGACGAACTAAGGGTCTTTACAGCCACTGCCTTGGATGATAGCGGAGCGGGGGGTTACGGCAAAACAACAAGCGCAAATCTTGTAGCGGGGAATTGGTATCATGTGGCTTTCGTATATGATGGTGCGGGGGCTGTTAATGCTGACAGGCTCAAAATTTATGTTGACGGCAGAGAAGAGACGCTATCTTTTATAGGAACAATTCCTTCATTCCTGCAAGATTCCTCAGCTTCTGTTAAGATTGGCGAATTTGGCGGGACACTTCACCGGTATTTCAATGGCGTTATCGACGACATCCGGATCTACAATCGAGCTTTGACCGCCGAAGAGATACTTGAACTCGCCGGATGACTTTAAGCACTGGTCAGAGCTGGTAAAAAAATGTACAGGTATTCGGTTAAACTTTATTTGGAAGATGAGATTGAAGCACTGGATAATGAAGGGATTGCAACATAAGCTCAAACCCTTGTTGATTTAAGCACCGTCGTTAGGTTTTTTGCTCGCGAAAAAGTAGGTACTGGCCCACTATAAATTAGTTTTGCCAACCCTGTTTTTAACCGCAAGAACGCCCAACTGTGCCGTTATTGTCCTCTTCTACGCTCCAGCGCGAATCTTCGTACCCCAATTTGCTGGATGACCCTGCCAACAGGGCCACATTACCAGGTCGTTGTACAGCTCGTTCGCTTTCGAAGAACGGTTCTTCCGCGCATTGAGTAATTACGCGTCATTTTTGGAAAGTAAAAATGCTTGCAAAAGAATTAAACAAACTTTAAATATATCTAAGCTAATTGCTTTGTGGAGCGATTTTAAAAGGAAGGAAGAACCACAATAGTTGTCGATAAAGATACAAGTCAGCTAATTAAAAAGGACGATCTTACCAATATTGTAATTTTATTGGTAATCGCTCTTGGCATAGGCGTATACTTAATTGCTACAACCGTTCTCATTGCCAAAGATGGGATCAGTTATATAAACTATGCAAAAGGGCTGGGCATCGATCTCTTCAAAGTTATGCGCGACTCTTCGGGATATGCTCCACGCTTATACACACCTGGTTACCCTTTTCTCATCCTGATGACTCATAACCTTGTCAGTTTGTTCGGCGATGGGTCAACAGTGCCAAGTTGGATATGCTCGGCACAAGCTGCCACTCTTCTTTGCAGGATACTTGCTTTGATTCCACTGTATTTCATAGGGAAAGAATTTGTTGGTGGCAAACTGAGTTTTTGGGCTATTTTGATTCTCATGATGCTCCCATATCCTGCAGAATTCGGTAGCGATGTGCTTCGAGAATGGCCCTATGTTTTTTTTCTTGCATTTGGTTTTTGGGCGATTCTGTGGGGAGCCCAGAAGCGAAGCTGGTGGATTTTTGGCTTGGCAGGTTTATCTTCTGGATTCGGATACATGATTAGACCAGTATGTGCACAGCTGATTGTGTACGGTTTAGTTTGGTTGGGGTACTGCTTCTTGCGCCCTGCAAAAACAATCGCTCGACATAAAGCCATTCTGGCTTTGGCATTACTAATCGGTGGGTTTTTAATTCCGGTTGGGCCGTACACAAAAGCCAGAGGAGTTGTCTTGCCTCTGAAGGTTCGTGGACTTATAACCTCTTTTCCTTTTGATGCTCAGTCCTATAAAAGTAATCAGCGAAATCCATGCCCTGATGACCAGTTACCAACAGAATATGTGGCGGGGTATTCTAATGTGTTTTTTGATGCTCTCTATAACATTTACAAGGATATTGGTGAAAACCTGATATGGATTTTTACGCTGCCATGGTTGATAGGCGCTTTTCATTATTTTCGCCACCCGAGCGCAAAAAAAGGAAAATTCCTGATGTCGCTTTTCATCACGGTAAATATAGTTTTTCTCTTCCTGCGCTCCACAAACTTTGATAAGGCTATGAGTAAAAGATATGTTTTGCCGCTGATCGCTCTTACCATGTTTTACGTATCCACAGGGTTAGAGTTACTGAGCCGTAAGATTTTAAACAGCGGACGGGATAACAGGACATCCAATTCCCAAAAACCGACGTTGTTCTATGCCTTGGTCGTAATCGGACTGTGCATTTGTACGCCAGATTTGCTTAGGCCGATACGTGTTGAAAAGAAAGGCTACCGATTAGCAGCTGAGTGGCTGAAGGAAAATTCGGCAAAGGAAGATGTTATTGTTGTACCGGATAAGCGCATCAGCTTTTACGCTGACCGTAAAGGAATAGAAAAACTTGAGAAGAGTGCGAAGTATGTTGTAAAAAAACTGAAAAACGGAGAAGGGACGCCGGCAGGAATGACTGAAGTTTGGTCTTCATATCTGAACAATAAAAAGAAGAATAAGGTAGTGATTTATCAAAGAAAATAACATGCATGTCTTTTAACTATTAATACGCACCTTTCCCTTTTAAAACCGCAGGAATTGTCCACAAAAGTATTTTGAGGTCAAGTCCGAAAGACCAGTTGTTGATATACCACAAATCCCATTTGACCCATCGAGAAAACGACAAGTCTGAACGTCCTCTTACTTGTGAAAGACCGGTTATGCCCGGCTTTATAGATAATCTATCTATATGAGAGTGTGTATATTCTTCTGTTTCATTGGGTAGAGGTGGGCGGGGTCCTACCAAACTCATATCCCCTTTTAAGACATTAAAAAGCTGAGGCAATTCATCTAAACTATGTTTTCTCAAGAATCTCCCGATCCTTGTTATACGAGGATCTTTTTTGATTTTAAAGGTAACCCTATCTTTTACCTCATTCTTTTCTAATAATTGATTTTTTAGTTTATCTGCACCTTTAACCATAGAACGAAACTTATAGAAATTGAATATCCTGCCCCTAAGCCCCACTCTTTTTTGAATAAAAAATACAGGTCCAGAGGAATCTATTTTTATTAAAATAGCTATAATTATAAATGGCAGCAATAGCAGGATTATTAGAATTAAAGAGGTTGCCGAATCGAACAATCTCTTAAAGATTGCTTCTGAGGGATGCGGTTTTCTTTCTTTATAAGTGAGCAACGGGATAATTCCTAGGTAACTTACGTCTAAGATTGGCAAAGGCTCTTCTAAGTGCTCAGGGACTATTCTTGCTCCTAATCGCATCTTTTGTGCCTGTGTTATTAAGTCCGAAATAGCTTTTTTTTCGGAAGACATTGCAATAATAACTTCATCTATAAAGTGCTTTCGGGCAATCGTAAGGAAATCTGAGAGTTTACCTACTACAGGTGTACCATCTACAAGGCCCTCTTTCTGTTCATCTAAGAAGCCTACTACTTTAAAACCCAGATAAGGCTGTTTCTTGATTTCTTCCAATACCGCCTTACCAACTTTACCTGCCCCAACAATTAATATATTTATATTGTGAAAACCCTCTCTGATAAGTTTTCTTAAAACAAGCCTCTTAACTGTACGCCATCCACTTAAGAGCGTACAGAGCAAGACCAAGTTCATAACAAAAACAAAGCGTGAAAAAAACAAGTACTTAGCAAAGAAAATGATTGAGCCTATTATAATGCTCGTATAAAAAATACGTGTAACTACCTGCATTTGCTCCTTCGGGATACTCAGGCTTCTATTTGTGGCATAAAGCCTTTTTCCCTTGAAAGTAATTACTATAAACACACCCCAAAGTGCAAAAACAAAACAATATTCTGTGAAATAAGGAAAGTGAACATCAGCAAATAAACTACCAAAATCATTATACCTAAGAGTATAAGGTATGAAAAAGCTTATAAGCATAAGGAGTAAATCTATGAAAAGATAGACAGGTTGTGTTTTGCGCGAAAATTTAACCATAGAGTCCGCTCTCCTTCATATACCTGTGCGCCCTCAGCAAAAATGAGACAAATTTGCCTTTAAATTAGGAGACGATTTCAACTCTGCCGTTTTGAAATTATAAATTGTGCTCATGAAAAAATAAAGACCTTTGATATACACGCTGATTCATCATTTAACTGGAGTATATTATTACTCAAAGTGAGTTATTAGATATAGCCTAAGGATTTTAATCTTT
>SDBT01015206.1_pt1 | contig 12240 bp, 5 predicted proteins | sample 2277101 | NCBI WGS metagenome assembly SDBT01 (sample SAMN10404973, study PRJNA504765) | marine sediment metagenome | isolation source: marine sediment core GS10_PC15, 103 cmbsf | place: Arctic Ocean: Southern Knipovich Ridge | collected 2010
TGGATGGTTAAAATGGCGAGTCGGCTCAAGGATCGCGTCTTATCTTTTTTAAATGCAATGATAGCCGGTGGCATGGAAACCATCATGAATGCTATCGGTAAATTCACAGAGGTAATTCAATTTGATAAACCACCCATCCCTGAGGATGAATTTGCATATATGGAATATACATTGTCAAATGCTAATCAAATTGATCCAATGAAACGAGCAGCTTTTCGAGCCGCACGAGACACCGTCGATGATCATTTGGAGAAAACTCGGGACGAAATGTTCAAATCGATGCAATTCACAGTCTTGGCAGATGTAGGAGATCAAATTTCCCTTCGCTGGGAAGCATCTGGGTTAGTGGCCGATAGCATCTTAGGGGAATCTATTCTTGAAGATGCTTCCGCATTCCAAGACCTCACAACTAAATTATTTGGTTCAGGTTTTTCAGATCCTGAAAAATTCTCTTTACCAGAAGAAAGTAGGGTTGCCTATTACCGCGCCATGCTCGATGCAATGACAGAAGATTTGGAACCAAAGCACACAAAATATGTAATAGAAACCATACGAAACTTCCGGTATCCATCAGCTTGGCCGGGACCCAAAAGTAATATCAATATGACTACTGGCGTAAAAATAGGATCCAATGGAGGAGGACCAACACCAACAGTCACATTCCCAGATGATGGTGGATTTGGAGGAAAAGAAACAGAAGATGAAGAAGAAGAAGAAGAAGCGGCCAGAAAACATATGAAAAAACTAAAAAGAGAAGCCAAGAAAAATGCTGCAGTAAATTTTGGTTTAATGTTATCAGAACTTGTTGGAGTCTCGCCTTTGGAACTTCAAGCCTCAGATCAGAAAGAGTTTTTGAATAAAGCCGCAGATCAGATGGAAGCTGATTTATTATTGCCAAAGCCAGGAGAAAAATCTATCGGCCGAACTGTTATTCTCAATCGAGAGGCATTCTTGGAATGGTTTGATCAAAAGGGAAGATCATTGGAAAGTATTACATGGACAAGAATAGCACTTGAATGGATTTTGCAAAACAGCGATCTTTTACTCTTTGTTCGACGCGGCCTGACCCCCACACAAGATAAACAACGAGTGAAAGTGGCGGCTTTAGCTGCCATGGCTGTGTTTGGGCCTGTATTTCTTTTGTTTGCATGGCAAGGCATAACAAGTTACAATGCGGCACAGGTTCAACTCCAAATCAAGAGAACGAATTGGTGGGACTCGTTCTCTCAGAGCAAGGACCACGAAATCGTGGATAAGTTATTGGGAAAGAAATTCGATCGCACCCAAGATGCTTTGTCCTTCAGAGAACTCCTGAGAGAAAACAAGAATAATTTACTTAATAGAGTGATTGGCATGAATTTGGAAGAGCTAAAAAAGGATGAAAATCTTGGTTGGTTTGAAGACACTAAGTTTGGGAAAGCAACATCTTTTTCTGATGCATGGACGTGGACCAGATCCAAAATTCCTTGGGCAGCATCGGTAGAACCCTCCAAAGTTGATAACCTTTTGGGAAAATTTGAAAATGCTGTGGAGACAATTGCGACTAAATATGTTAATAACGACGAGGCTATTTTCGGTTCTTTAGGCGATTGGATTTGGGCCAGAATTCGCGGCCTTCTTTTGACATTGGCAGGTCAAACCGTACCAGCGGCTTTTCTTTCATCAACCGCCTTTGGTTTACCAATTGGGAGTTTAGGATTGGCGGCTGGTGTAGGTTCTGTCCTTGGTTACATCGCGTATCATGTTGCATCTGCGTATGTGATATGGAGTTACACTGGGGATGCCACAGCATTCCAAGAAGCCGGGAATCATGCCAAATGGATTTTATTCAAAGTCGCACACATTGTAATTCCACCACTTGCCGCGAGTCAACTTGGCAGAATGTTTGGGACCCTCAGTTATTTATTTAGTGCTTGGGGTATGTTTGGGGCTTTAATTTTAACATATTTTGTGCCTCAATTCGGCGCAATCATGACCGGTTTATCTGGGTTGGCAGTCACAGCGGTCCACCAAACTGTTACAACGGTTTCGATGGCAAATGGAGATTCTCTTGTGCTTGAACCGAGGTTATCTGCCTTGGTACAAACACGTAAAGCACAACAAAAAGCAATATTAGATAAAATCGAGTCTGTGCGACTAGAACTTTCGAAAATACTCATAAAGGGATCTCAAAAAGAAGTAGAATTACAACAACAACACCGAACCTTAAGCCTTGAACTCAAACAACAGCAAGAACAGTCCAACAATCGGCTAAAATTTATGATTCTTCCAATGCTTATGAAAATGATGGCGAGCAGTGGGAAAGGATCACAGAAGCAGCTTTTACCTTCCGAACTAAAGAAGATGTTGGGATTGACGGAGACGCAAAGTCCTTTTGCACAACCAGGAGATGTAGGGTATGCTCCTAATACCGAGGTCTTAAGTATCGAGTGGGATGACACTGAAGAAATGACAACGAGCAGTGGGTTGTCTAGCGACGATCTCAGAACAGATAAAATAATTCATAGTTCAAACGTATTACGCAACCGACGACCGCATGGCAAAGCAGAACTGGTTACTTTAGACGAATGGCTTGGCGATGATGAGCAAGACCAGGTGACGATTGAAGACGAAGACTTTTAATTCTTATTCTTTTTTTTTTTTTTTTGTGCGATCTCAAAACTCCTTAAAATAAAAATGTAGTATTTTTTTTTGTAATCATAAATAATTGAATTAAAACATTAAATATGTGAGTGGCTGCTTTGTCTTTAAGTAGACGACAAAAAAGAAGAGGATGTTGCACAAAAGATATGATTGAATCTATTGCATTACCTAAAAAACATCTTGTTGATTTGGGATTGCTTGGCAGTATAGAAAACTCTGTTATACCTCACCTTGCAGATCAGCGTGAACTCATCTTGAAAAATAAAAATAACCCACAAATCATTTCTCAAATCGCAATACAATCTTCCTTCTATCAACAAGGAATTCATCAACATTTGAATCCATTGGTACTGGCTTTGATCGGAGACAAGAATATTCCAATGCTAGGAATAAAACATGCCGAAAAAATATTTGATTTTCCTAAAACCGAAGAAGACCGAGATCGGATTGTAGTAGTCATACGAGAGATTTTGGCTCGCCTTGAAAAAGAAGTACTTTTGCTTCGGCAGGTAGCAATCGAATCTCTTCAGAAAAAACCTAGAATTTTTAATAGGATTAAATACAACGTAAGCCCAACAAACGCGAGGATCTTGAAAGATGAGTTTGTAGAGGCCTATGAGGCTTCTTTGGATGTTGTTGGAGGTCCGTTGAAAATTATATCCATGGAATGGCCCGTGGTTGTGATCCCACGCTACAAAAATTATTTCATCGCCGTAGGTGTTTTTTTTTACGTACCGCCCATATATTTTGACACAGGCAGATCAATGATTCATGATATTCGTCCAGGAGCCACAAAAAAATTTGATCCTAAACACTTTCAAGCATTTTCTTTGTTGTATCATGCCGAGCCCCTTGAAGAAGATGTTGAAAGATTTGGAAAGGGAGAAGGAAGAAACTTTATGGGATCATTGTTCGGGGGTGCAAAAAAGGCAGATATTTCACCTAAAAAAGTCGCTTTAAAGCCGCGGATGAAAGTCGATCTGGAAAATCGTCGCATGAAAATCATCATTCCGTCATCATATATAAAAGACACCACTCAGAAGAAGTGGTTGCATATCTTACCACACCTTAATTATATGGTGGGGGTTTTCGTTTTTTTGAAAATTGAGGTGTCAGATGGAGATTTTAAATATTTGTCTTTATCTATGGATATGGGTATGGAAAAAGTGAAGAAAGAGGGAATCATTCCAAGATTTTCTCCTCCTGGTGGAGTCAATGTTTGGCTTACACCATCTGCAGCAAAAACGAGTCTTAACAAAGACATCATTTTCCGACAAACTGATTCTGATAATTCTTTAACGGATTGGATCATGCCAGAAGAAGGCACTCAAGAAATTTTTGGTCTGACTTCAAAAAAGAAATCTATTGGAGATTGGAAAGGGGTGGAAGCACATGTAAGCCGAATGTATTTAAGTACTTCGAGTGCAGGAAATCCTGATGCAATATCTGTTGATATCGATGTTCCAAGAGAATATGAAAATATGATAAGTGGAAACATGAATTCACTTTTTGAGATAGGAGACCCGGTGCTAACTACTGGCTGGGCTGCGCTTCTCAAAGCTCAAAAATTGACAGAACTCACATTTTCTGCCAAAGGCAAATATTCGCGTATAAGAATAGTCAAAGATCTCAATGTACAAATTATCTTGGAGCCGATAGAACCTCTCTAAATTTTATTATTCGCACCAAAGCCAAACTCTAATGTTTTTCAGTTTGTTTTATTAGAATGTGTAATAAACGTTTTTGTTTTTTTCAACACAAAAGAAAATAAAAAATATAAATATAACAAAAAAAAAAAAATGAATTCTCCTCCCATCCAAAATCTGGAAGGAGGCAAGCTTCCACCACCACCAACAACATCCGGACCACCACCATCTAAAAACCTGCCACCAGTTCCATCTTCCCAGCAGCAGCAGCAGCAACAACAAGTCCGTGTTTTCACGCCCACATTGTCCAACGAGATGCAACCTCGGTATTTACACCTGGAACAAACAAGCCAAACACCAATCATGGAAATAATGGCTGGATCTCATCACGACGTCGTTAGTGTGGACCTTTCTCATCATCAACACATTCCTTCCAACATCACTGCGAGTCCTGACAACAACAACACCGCCCGCAGTTCCTCAACCTGGAATGGATTCAATAGCACTGAACAAACAAAAAACTTTAGTCTGTCTGCCGAAACCATCCAAACCCATAAAGAAACTCAAGCACGAAACCAACGCATTCAGGCAGAAAATCAAGCACAAAACCAAAAAAATCAACAATTACGGCAACGACGTGCGCAACGTGTGCGAAAGATTGCCTCTGCCGTGCTGCCGGATAGCATGGGAGCTAAGGACTGCGAGGGAGGCAACAACGAAATAGTCATTGAAACCAAGGCTCGTGAGATCTGGATGACTGTGAAGGATGGGCTGCGTTTGGCTGCCTTCATTGTGATTGGATTTTTAGTGATTTGGATTGCTTTTACGATTCTGTTGGAATACGGAGCCGAGGCTCGTATGTTGAGTTATATGGAAACTGAGGCAGGTGAGCTCCACCGTCCCAAACTCCTATCCAAACTGAATCCCAATTTCCCTGTGATTTCGGCTTGGGTTCGACAGCATGCCCCAGCTTATGCTGGCAATCTGAAACAAGAAGCAGCCAGCAGTGGCCTGGATTCAGTCATTCAAATCACAGCCATGATGGATCCATCGGAATGGGGCATAGGTAATTGGTTTAGCCGGCTCTTGGGACGTCTTTTCTTCCACAAGGGTTTACAACCAGTCAAACGTAGCATGTTACTGCGAGATTTAGATTTAAGCCTGAGAGAAGCGGCTAGAAAAACAAAGTTATCCTGTTTGTGTGCGGCACATGTTGGTGTACTTGTACATGCTGTGTTATGTCAAGATACCTTTATGTTGGAACCAAGATTGGAGACAGCCTCTGCTCGAATAGGCACGGCTCGCATTCGTGATGATGTACTCAGCCCCGCTGGGGATGCTGGTGCTAACGAAATCACTGAATTTACACATGATATGGCATCCCACGTGGATTACATTTCTAAAACTGGACGAAAGGTCACAGATTACTTGGAAGAGGACAAAACACGCTGTGTGACTTACTGTACCAAGATGGCACAACGAAGCATATAACAACAAACTTGAAAGGAGATTGATTTATTTTTTTTTTAAACATATATATACACACTCCTTTTTTTATTTTTGATTTAAAGCTGGAAAGCTAACTCCGTGATATTACACACAAGTTCAGTCAGGGCTTCCATGGTAATCTTATCCTGACAGCCAATTTTATCAAAAAGGAAATTACAAGCCTTGCAGGCATCGCCCTTTTCACAAATCGTAATAACATATTCTTCCTGTGCCTGAGTTGATGTGGCTGGCGTAGTGATTCTCAAAACATTCTGTTTGTGTTGTTGTTTGACAACGGCGATTGGTCGTTTTCGCCGCCGCAGCTTTTTCTTTCTATTACCATTCCCCTTCCTCCTCTTTTGAAGGAAATTTTCAACACGGCGTTGGCGATCCTGTTCAAAGACTTTGGTGCCCTCTGCCATCTTCTGATTGATGTTAACCAACTCCGACATGATTTTGTCATACAAAGGATGCGTCTTCCAACCAGATGAATTCAGGCAACATAAAATAGCGTCGGATAATACAAACGCCATGGAAGACAGAGCACTCGTAGCCTGTAGATTCACCGTTGATTTGAAGGCACTCTTGTCATTCAGCACAGATAACAAAATTGATTGACAGAGCACTGCTGGAAGATTCTTTGACACATCCCTTCCCAAAAGATTTTCAATAGCGGCATACACTTTTAACCGTTTTTTTTGACTCACGTTTGTTTGAATGGTTTTTGAGAGCAACAAATCTCGAATGCCCCACGGCATCACATGACTTAAGCCCAAATTTATAATATTCATTTCAAAAAACAAAAAAATTTATTTACTTTTTCAGATTTTTATGATTTATTTGAAAAATTATTTTTTTTTTCAAAAAATGCATGCACAAAAACGATCGATTTTTCGCACGTGGGAATCGATCGAAATTTTTTCGTCAGCCGTATTGAAAAAAAAAAAAAAAATTTTTAATTTTCCACAGACACTATTTTATAATTTAATAAATTATTGTGTCTCTTATTAATTAAAAACGATTTGAAATGCATACTAAAACCTTTTTAAATACGAGGAGCGAGGTTTCAAGCTCAAAAGTGGTCAAAAAAAAAAATTCGCCGCACATTTCTTTGGTAATTTTAAAAGGTTTGAAAATTCATGAAAATCTTTCAAACTTGATTCAAAATTACGAGAAGCCAGAGTGTTTTTTCCGAGAGGCTCTCCAGGCTCATATGAAAGGAGGTAGACTACTTGGGGATCGGCTGGGTTCTCCAGAAGCTGTTTGGAATAATTTACTGGTTTCCAGCAAACAACTTGGAGAAGAAATTATGGTTTTAAAGGGTACCATAACCACAGGTCTCGAAGCTGTGCAACAACAAGTGAAAAATCTTGCAGCTGCTAACAAGCGTGGTCAAGTGGCTTTTAGAGTTCTGCATAAGATGGCTGTAACAAAATATCAAAATTGTGTGGCACGATTGGTTGGCAGTAAATCCCCGACTGATGTACAGAAACTTGCCCAAACCAAGGCAAAACTCGGCGAGATATATTCTAGCAAAGTCTTTATGTTTGAATTGAATCAATGTCTTCGTGCTGGACGTTCTTTTTTTGGTAGGACGGCTGGGCTTAAGCTAGCTGAAGTTCATTTTCTGGAAAAAAAAAAATTAGTTTTTCAGATTCAAAAAACCATTCAAAAAGCTGCGAATGGTTTGGATTTGTTGCAAAAAAAATTAGTCACAGTCACCGCCATGTGTACATCCATGGAATCTAAAAAAGTAGCTGCTGGGCAAATCTTTCAAAAGTTTGTGATTGCTTTATTAAAACGGAGACGAGCCGTGGTTTTAGAAAAACTTGGAATTTCAAAAGAGGATTTGCCTCGGATTCGAGCTTCTTTGGTGACGATCGTGGTGCAGAAGCCAATACCTTTGGCACCTCTTCGACTAGAAGAAGTAACTGTACAAGTGGTTGCATGTCCAGCCAGCAGGAATGTTCATTATGGTAATGATGATGATGATGATGATGATGATTATTTATTTGAAGATAAGTATGACAGTGATGCTCCAGATCCAATGGATTCAGAACCAGAAGGTCATTTGTATTACAATGTTGGAATTGAAGCTGAGGAAGGACCAAGGTTCGTAGCAAGGCAGACTCGCAGTAGTACTCTGAAAAATAATACCAACAACAATGTGCTTGCTTTTACGTCCGGAGAAGAGGAATCTGGAAACGATTTTATTGTTCAGGGTGTGCCTGATTTGATTTGGTCAGACGACGACGAGGACGGCACTCAAATAGAATATGGAGATTCAGAGCACATTTCTGCTATCAAATGTCCACGACTGGAACCATTGCCAGATCCTTCCCCCAGGATTATAGATGAAACTTTCCGAACCTTGTTAACTTCGGTGGCAAAAACACTTCCAACTTACGAAATCGACAATGAATTAACTGGTGGTCTGGATTCGATTTGGGATGAAACAAAAAGTAAACTTTTAAATCACGAAATAGACAAAGCCCACACTAAATTACTGCAATCCTATGCAAGAGAGTATCCTGATTTGTCAGACTCAATGCGTAGTCAATTCTCTGAGGTATTTTCTACAGCCAATGACATTCAACAGTACCGACGTCGACGGCGTTTAAAAACCCGTCGTCGAATCGAAAACAAACGAAAAAGACAAAAAGAAGAAGAAGAAGAAGAAGATGATGCTGCTGCTGCTGCCCTGAAATACGATTCAGACTTTACGGATAGTAGTAGTTCTTCAGAGGATGAGGAAGAAGAGGACGAAATGATGGGGTTTTGGGATATTGATCCTGCTGTTCGAACCATGCGAATGGTTTCTGTGCTTTGTGACAGTGACGACGAGGAATCCAACCTAGTTTTACCTGGGGGTATTGCTTTCTTTGCAAAAAAACATCGCAAGGTGGCACCCTTCAAGAAAAAAAAACCTTTTTTGGATTGTGAAGCAGGAGATCCAAATGCTGGAAATGTGTTGCATAGAGATTTGGACACAGTGGGTTCTTTGTTGGCTCCTCCGATGCACTCGTACAGTGGATTGATTTTCGAGCGTTTTTGTAAGGTTTGTTGTCGCGTGGTTAATTGGCCAGACATGGATTGTATATGTACCGATTATCGTGGTTTGAAACGAAGCCAATGCATGGATGGAAACTTTTTTCCTACGTTACGTATGCGAAACTCTTGTGTAATTCTACGTCTAAACAAACGTAGGGTTCGTAGCGATCTGCATAAGACAAAATGGAGAAAGTGGAGGACCAGTCAACGAGATCTTTTATTGTATGGCCACCCAAAGCTTCGAGTCTCCAAAAAATTTGCGAATGATCCTAGGGTTGGAAATCATATTCGGCACTTTATGAGATTTGTGTTTGCGAATTGTCCAATCATGGGCACCAACAATTGTGTGGTTTGTGGAGACGTCTTGGATGTAAATCGTGCTTTTAATTTTTGTAACACCTGCAAATCTTGGGAACCCTTCCGAGAAATATGGAAAGATGTTCAAAAGGAAGTCAAACCAACCACTTTGGCTAAGATTAAAGAACGAGGTCGGTTGGCTCACAAACATAATCGCAACCTCAAAAAAGAAGCTCACCAGCGGAAACACCGTCTTAATATCGATGCCGCAGCAACACCATTAACAGCCACGATTCTTGGATCCAGTTTGGACAAAACGGGTCCACCTCCTGTGATCATCACCGAAGAATTCAGACGCTTGATGCGAAATGGAGCCGGAAAACGACCTTCTCCTCCTCCTCCCCCTCCTCCAAAATTGGCTTATAAAACTCCAAAGGCTTGTCATCTTCAATTAAATCTTTCTGATGAGGAGGAGGATGATGATGGAATTGAATTCGCAGTGCCATCTTTGTACAGTTCTAGTAGTAGCAGTTGTACTACTACTACTACTACTACTACTAGTGGCAAACACCGTGATCTGCCACCGTTAGAAGATCCATGTGATGTTGTTTCTTTTATATTTCCACAACTGCCACTGGAATCAGATGTGGTTCCTTCTTTCAAGGAAGAAGAAGAAAAACCTGAAATCGACAATTCTTTTGATCTGTCACCACCATCATCACCAGTGACTTTCCAGGTAAATATTGATTTCGAAAATGAGACCATGGTTATGGAGTTCAGTGATTAATTTTCTTTCTTTCTTTTTTTTTTCCTTCTTAACCTCAGTGTGATAATAATAAAACAAAAAAAAAATATTAATTCTTTTTAAATTTGATGTTTTGTAAACAACTTTCTTAAATCTGACTCAAAAGCACGTTTATACAAAACGAAAATGTTGTCTACTTAATAACAGATAAATAGAAAAAGGGAAACACAGACAAACATCATGAGTCAACCAAACTCTATGCCAGGTTGGACTTGGGTCGTCACGGCCCCAGTTCTACTTTTGCCATGGGTTTTGGTGAAATTCATGTTTTGGATTGGTCTTTGGGTTTTAATTTTAACTTGGCGTACCGTCTTGGCTTTATGGGCCTTACGATTTGTACCACTCATCTTTATTCTGATTTGGGCCGTTGGAGTTCCTTTGCAAGAGAGTCAAAAGACATTCTTGGATATTGGACACACTATAACAGAATGCACAGATTTCCTGTGGAATTCTGGTCTTCGATTTATTTTAGAAGATTTAATTTGGTGTCTGCGGGGCCTCTGCGACATATTAAATTTGATCGCCGAAACGTTTGTCATCACTTTTAGGCTAGTGTTTGATGCCTTGGGGAGCCTGATTGATGACATATTTAAAAAAAGACAAGCCGAACGAATGGCTCGTCAAGCTGCGGCTCGCAAACGATTCGTATTTGATGGTCTGCCAGATCCAGATGGTGCGGCACCTCATTTTGAGGTCATTGAAGATATTTGCGATGTGATTAACGATATCATTGATATCTTAAAGGATGTACTTATCGTGGTCATTGGAACCGTGGGGAATTTCGTGTTCCAAATCATTGACGGAACCATTAGTACTAGTGACGTTTTCAATTTGATTGGGGAACTCATAAACTTTCTTTTCGTTGATGTGCTTGGGATTCCTTGTCTTGACTTTGCTAATGGGTTCACTGGATTTGTGGAAGGTTTGGAAGATTGTCTTGCTGGACCTTTGGGAGACCTTGAGGATATTGGGGATTGTGTGGCAAGTGAAGCTAATTTTGGAGATTTCCAGAGTTGTGTGGGCGCCAAAAAAAAACGTCAAGTTGACGCCAGAGCCACCACAGCAACACTTATTGAGGAGAACCTCAGACAAAATCAACAACAACAAAACCTTACTTTGGTTCAAAGATGGGAAAGGCTCAGCGATTGGATTGGTGAGACCTTGCTAGAATCCAAAGTACTTCCATTCTCAGGCAACGAAAAAACACGAGGTGTGTCGGCTGTAGGCAGCCGTTCACCACCTATTTACCGAACTCCAGATCCTAGAAAAACCACCTATGGGCAACGTTTGTGGATTAGTTTTGCCACAGTGATTCGAAACAAAATCATTGTTTTCTCAACGACTCACTTTGATAAAGAGACTTTCCGAGTCGTTAGTATGCCCTACCGTGAGAAACTTCGGGCTCTGCGCCTGATGAATACTGACTTGGCAGTGCGTGACTTTTTTATTTCTTTTGGAGATTATACCAGAGAAAGATCGGTGGCCCTTGGAGCTGCTGATGCACCAATCACTGCCAATCTCCACACTATGACCACAGCCATAGTCACGCGGTTGCTGGCTCCACATCGTCTGAATACAACGTTGGAACAATTTAAAATGCGGGGGCCTGAATATGCCTCAGCAGTCAAAAGAGTAGCCTTACGGGTCTCCATGTTGGATGACATAAAACTGACACGAACCCAACAAATCCTGGCTGGAAAATTGCGCGCTGAGACAGTCTATAAATACGTACCACAAAATTACAGCCCAACAGGTAGCTTTAGTTTTTTGAGCCCAAAGCAGGAGGGGAGAAAGAATGTGTTGAGAGGTACTATTTGGGACATCACAAATGTCTTGGAACACGCTGGCTATGCGGATCCAGAATCACAGCTTCGGGAGGAAATGGACGATTTAATGGCCCAATGGAAAAGAAATAACAATGTGACGTCTTGGAGGCAGCAACGAAACCGTGATAAAAAAAAAGATGTTGCTCAAGGACGATATTCGTATGCGGTTTTCCCACATGATGATCCTGGACTGGTGACAGGTCAATACAGCGGTGTTGCCACTAGGAATTTAGTACGAAATGTGAACTCAGTGGCTGGACTTGCCATGCCTCAAGTCAGAGTTCCAGTGTTTGCCATAGCCAAGGTATTTTTAAAAAATCCTAAATTTATTTTGGCAGGCATCGTGCCCTTCCTGAGCTCGAAACCAGGTCAGGTTGTCATCAGTCGATACTTGCAGCTGTTGAAACCCATCTTTGGAGAATATTTCAGTAAAGGTTTAACTGATTTGGATGAAAATGATATCTTGGATTTCGCCTTGGAATTT
>SDBT01015207.1_pt1 | contig 12240 bp, 9 predicted proteins | sample 2277101 | NCBI WGS metagenome assembly SDBT01 (sample SAMN10404973, study PRJNA504765) | marine sediment metagenome | isolation source: marine sediment core GS10_PC15, 103 cmbsf | place: Arctic Ocean: Southern Knipovich Ridge | collected 2010
GGCATTGATCCAGCATCCGAAGGTCCTGGCGGTCCCGCATCTCGGGGCTTCGACCGCGGAGGCACAGGAGCAGGTCGCACTGGACGCCGGATCGCAGCTGGTCGAGGCGCTTCGCGGGGGCGAAGTCAGAAACGCCATCAACGCCCCCGGTTTCGACAAGGCGATTCCCGCGGTGCTCCGCCCGTACACCGAACTCGCAACGCGGATGGGCACCGTCCTTTCGTCCATGACCCCCGGTGCGCTGACGAAGGTGGAGGTGATCTACCGCGGGCAGATCGCGGACATGAACGTCACCCCGATCACGACGCACCTGCTCGTGGGACTGCTCGCCCCGCACATGGAGCAGCCCGTCAACGTCATCAACGCCCCAGTCCTCACCGAGCAGCGCGGGGTCGAGGTAAACCAGATCACCTCCGCGAAGGTCAAGGAGTTCACCAACGTGATGGAGGTGACGATCCATACCGACAAGATGAAGCGCTCGGCGACGGGGACGATTTACGGGAATTACTTCCCGCGCGTGATCGCCATCGACGGATTTCGAACCGAGCTGAAGCCCGAAGGGCACGTACTGATCATCGCCAACAAGGACCAGCCCGGTGTTGTCGGGAAATACGGTTCGATCCTCGGGAAGAACAACATCAACATCGCGGACATGACCTTCGCTCGCAAGACGGAACCTCCGATGGCGGTGGTGGGGATCACGCTCGACAGTGCGCCCCCGGACGCCGTCGTCGAAGAGATCCGCGCGCAGGAGTTCGTCACCGAGGTCTACTGTCTGGAGCTGCCCCCCTTATACGTTCCGGAAAAGGAACCCGCCGAGAGCGAATAACGCAGCACGCAGAGTTGCTCAATTTACGGGCCGGTTGGCGCATTACGCATCAACCGGCCTGCTTTATTCTCAGACAGATCATCTCGTAAGGAATGAGGCAATTAAGCTCGCCAGTATCACGCTCTTTTGCTCAACATGGTGTAGGGTCCGTCGGGGATGACGGCGAGGCGGGCGGAGGGGTTGGCGGTGAGATATTCATCAATGGCCCGCTGCGCGCGGTCCTGCGCGGTCCCATCCCCTAGGATCGGATGGACGGAGATGTGTTTCTGCATCTCCCGATCGATCCCGTCGCTGACAAACCACAGGCGTTCGATCCCGATCCGCTCGAGCAGCTTGGTCTGCATGTGGTAGGCCCATTGGTCCAATTGCGTCACGTCGCTGTTCGCGCGGATGTCGTCGAGGAACCCCTTCCAATCGTTCTCCCATTTGAGAAGGAGTTGCGTGAAGGCATCGCTCCCAAGCTGCTCACCGCAGTCGGCGGCGATCAGAACAGTGGTGTGATCGGAGACGCACGGTAAGGCGGTGCACATCCCCTTGTTCACCTGGTAGAACGTCTCATCGAGCGGATACCCCCCGCCGTTGGTGATCACCAGGTCGAACTCACCTTCGAACTCAGCGGTGGTCCAATCGGTCACCTGCTTGCACCCCGCGATGTGTGCATCCTCCAGGTCGCCGCAGTATATTCCCGCGATTTGCCAATCGCGCGTAATGGCGACGTTGAACAGGAAATCAACGGCAACGGTCTTCGCGACCTTCAGTGCGATCTCGTGACAGGGGTTGCCATCCAAGACTCCGTTGCAAGCGCGAGGATGGGCGAGCGTCTCGTACCCGTGGAACTTCTGGATGGTCTTCAGATCGACAAGGGCGGGACAGACGCCCTTTCGCCCCCCCGAGAACCCCGCCATGAAATGCGCCTCGATGTAACCGGTTACTACGCGGAAGTCCGCGTCTGCGAAGCGGCGGCACAGAAACACGGGGGGATCGTCGCTGACCTTCGCGAGAGTGGCCGGATCGTGTGCGTCGTGGTCGATCACCTCAATGCGGGAGAGAATCTCATTACCGAGCAGGACCTCGCGCTCCTCGGGAGTGCTCGGGCGGTGCATCCCCGTTCCGATGATGATGACGATCTGCGAATCGGTGAGCCCGCCCTCGTTGAGTACGCGCAGAATGGCAGGGAGGAATTGCTTGTTGGGGACCGGACGAGTGATGTCGCTGATAGTGATCGCGAGCGTCTTTGGATTCTTCCGAGCGATCAACTCCGCTAATGGAGCCGAACTGATGGGGGCCCTGAGCGCCTCGGTGACCGCACTGTTTGCGTCTTCCACGGCGGGGACATCCTGACCGACCAGCACCCGCGCCGTCTCCGGAACCCGCAGGTCCATACCCTCCCTACCGTAAAGCAGATGAACTGTTTTCATGAGGGTAGCATATCGAGTTTGAGTTCAAGTATTCCAGATTCTTCGACCATATTCACGGGTTGCAAGCAACCCGTGGCACACGGACCCCGTGAACCACACGGGTGCCACTGGCTGCTTGCAGCCAGTGTTCCTCTATGATCTGAACGGGTCTACGGTTTTGGTTTTCCCGGCCACTCGAGGACCGCGCCGGTATCGGCGGAGGTGGCGTGGGCGGCGTAGCGGCCCAGCGCTCCGGAGGTGATCTGCGGAGCGCGCGGTTTATAACGCTTGCGGCGGCGAGCGAACTCTGCCTTGGACACCTTCGCGTTGATCTTCCCCGCGGGGATATCGATCTCAATCATGTCACCGTTCTTGAGCAGGCCGATTTCACCCCCGGCGGCGGCTTCCGGGGCGATGTGCCCGATGCTCGGTCCGCTCGTACCCCCGCTGAACCGACCATCAGTGATCAGGAAGCATTTTTCGTAAAGGCCCATCCCCTTAATGTAGCTCGTGGGGGCGAGCATCTCCTGCATCCCGGGTCCCCCGCGTGGACCTTCGTTGCGGATCACGACCACGTCGCCCCCGCGAACCTTCTTCGCGAGGATGACATTGCAGGCGTCTTCCTGCGATTCGCAGATGACGGCCCGGCCGGTGAACTTATACATACTAAGAGGAAGCCCGGAGACCTTGACGATGGCGCCCTTGCTCGCGATATTCCCATACAGGACCTTCAGCCCGCCCGTCTTCGTGAACGCTCGATCGATGCTTCGGATGACGTCGCGGCGATCGAAGCGTTCGTTATTCTTTGTCGGGAGCTTGCGCGGTTTTGACCCCCCACGATACATCGCGCGGACCTCCGCGACGCTTCGCCCGGTCGCCTTCCATCCTTCGCGGTAGAGCTTTTTCGCAGCGGGGCAGAGCTTTCTGCTGTGAGCGCAAAAGTTCTGAAGGTTCTTCATCATCGTCTCACCCGTCACAGTCATCACGTCGGTGTGGACGAGGGCGTGTTTGCCCCACCAGAGCTGCCCCAGAACGGTGTGTACCCCCCCCGCGCGGTGCAGATCCTGGACGTGGTAGATTCGACCCTCGGGTGTTTCGGAGGGGGCGATGCGACAGATATTGGCCGTGCGCCTCGAGATTCTTTGGACGTCCTCGAGCGTGAATCTGACCCCCGCCTCGTTCGCCATCGCCAACAGGTGCAGGACGGTGTTGCTCGATCCGCCCATCGCCATATCCAGCGCGAAGGCGTTCTCGAACGCTCTCTTGCTCATGATCTTCCGCGGGAGCAGCGGATAGGAGCGCTTGCATCCGGTGCGCGACCACTGCTTCGCCATCTTCACGATGCGCTGAGCGGCGGTCCTGAACAACTCCATCCTTACCGGGGTGGTCGCCAACGTCGTCCCGTTGCCCGGAAGCGCCATACCGATCGCCTCGGTGAGACAATTCATACTGTTGGCCGTGAAAAGCCCACTGCACGATCCGCAGGTCGGGCAGGTGCTGTTCTCGTAGCGCTTGACCTGGCGGGCAGATATCTTGCCGATCTTGTGTTGAGCGACCGCGTAGAACTGATCGATCAGGTCGACCTTCCTACCGCCGACTTTCCCCGCCTCCATCGGTCCACCGGAGACGAAGATCGTCGGTATGTTCACCCGCAGCGCGGCCATCAGCATTCCCGGTACGATCTTGTCGCAATTCGGGATGCAGATCAGCGCGTCGAACATATGGGCGTGCACCATCGATTCGACGCAATCGGCGATCAGCTCGCGCGAGGCGAGCGAATACTTCATACCGGTGTGCCCCATCGCAATTCCGTCGCATATGGCGATGGTGTTGAAGACTATTGGGGTTCCACCGGCGGATCGGACCTGCTTGCTCACGAACTCGCCCACCGCATCGAGATGGACGTGACCCGGTACGATATCGGTATAGCTATTAACGATTCCGATGAACGGGCGTTTGATGTCGGCGTCGGTCATGCCCGTCGCCTTCATCAGCGAGCGGTGAGGGCCCCGCTCACTCCCAGCCTTCACCGCGTCAGATCGCATCATGTCTGCTCTCCCATCTGCGAGCTATTTTTCGTCTTGTTTTTCGTCTTGTTTTTCGTCGCCGGCGAGGCTCTCAAGAAAGTCCGCAGCGTCGTTCATCGTCGGAAAATCCTCCAGGACCGTCATCACGTAATTCTCCGTGGAACTGTCCCGAAGCTGGATGATCGCCTTGTACTCAGGATCGTTCGAGAACCTGCGAAAGTCCGAAAGGCTCTGGTAGGCGATTATTCCGCAGTACTGCTGGGTGGCGCTGCCCATGTAAACCATTCGCGCCCGCCCGTAAAGAAGGACCCTCGCACCCACGCGGTCGAGTATGGGTTGCACTTTGCGGAGATACTCGGCGTAGCGCTTTTCCTTCCCTTTAACTACATCGAGGAGGTTCAAAACAATGATCACACTGATGTCTCCTTCTGGTATCCCGAACACGCCCAAACAGCCTGCTGGCGGTGCGGTACATACTGCGCCCAGAGCGGGCGTTTGACAACAGGATTCGTCGTGGCCGACCCCCATCGAGTGATGATATCGCCCCGCCGCTCGCGGCCCCGATGTGCCCCGGCGCAGCCGGGACTTTGCTACTCTGCGAAGTACGAGCCGCTACGTAGCACGAGTCGGCATTCAGCGGTCAGCAGTCAGCGGTCAGCAATCAGCGATCAGCGATCAGTCGTAGGGGCGGGGCCACCGCCCCGCGGAATAGGTCCTAGGCCTGCCTGCCGTAGCCCTCCGAAGCCTTGGCGAAGGACGGGCGAAGTACGAGCCCCCACGTAGCACGAAAACGGTAACCGTCCCGGATAAGTCCACCGCATATCCTCTTGCCCCGAAGCGCCCCTTACACTTCTTGACGATTGGAGGGGACAAGGTTAGACTCTCGGTCGCCCGGAGAACGTTGCCTCATTAACCGGGCGGAAAGGGGCTCAGCATGCCGTCAGGCGACAAATACGTTCGCCTCTTGGCGGTTATCCCAGCAAGTGTAAGGAAATACCAAGCCAAGCCTGAGATCATTCTGGAATCACCAAACCAGATACAAATCATTCAATGTGGGTCGAACATGCTTATTCCCTCGAGGCAAAACAGAGGACGTATCAGAGGAGTCATGCCATGATTCAATTCCGATGCCAAACATGCGGACAGGCCATGGAGGCCCCTGTTGGGCTCCAAGGAAAGACTGAGATATGCCCATCTTGCGGGGTGGATGTGCAGGTACCTTCCCAATCCCAGGACAACAACGCCAAAATGTATCCCACTAAGCCTCAAGGGAAAGCTAAGACTGCTGGTTTGGTCGCATTGGTCTTAGTGGGAGGCATTTTGATGGGACTAATACTGTGGGAGGTCCGGTCCCTACGCGCTAGCATGTCGAGGATTGAATCTGACGTGTCGAGCATCGAATCTGACCTGTCGAGCATCGAATCTGACGTGTCGAGCATCCAATCTGACGTGCCGTGGATGCAACCTGACCTGTCGAGCATCGAATCTGACGTGTCAAGCATCCAATCTGATGTGTCGAGCATCGAATCTGAGGTGTCAAGCATCCAATCTGACGTATCGAGCATCGAATCTGAGGTGTCGAGCATCCAATCTGAAGTCTCGAGCATCCAATCTGATGTGTCGAGCATCCAATCTGATGTGTCGAGCATCCAATCTGATGTGTCGAGCATCCAATCTGATGTGTCGAGCATCGAATCCGAAGTGTCGATCATCCAATCTGAAGTCTCGAGCATCCAATCTGACGTGTCGGATATGAAGATATACGGCGTTGAAATCCAGCGATAACACGTCGGGTGTTATCCGCCAATAGCATATTAGCTTCTCAATAACCAGTGGGTAGGGTGTGCAGATTCCCCGCACACCTACTTCCCTGCTGATGCAGGAAAGGATAAGGGCGCATTAGATGAGTGAACCAAACAGTCAACCCGACTTTCGGAAGTACCATCTCTCCATTGCCCAAGAACTTCACGCTCTGAAGAACCGCGTGCGCAACTTGGTGCGCAACCACTGGCCGACGGACGGTGAGTTCAAAGAAGCCATACTTCGCAATATTCTTCGCCGTCACGTTCCTGAAACGTTGATGATCGGGAAGGGCTTTGTAGTGAGTCCGGAAAACGTATCGACCCAGATCGACCTCCTTCTCGTGGATAAGAATGCACCGACCCTGTTCAAAGATGGCGATCTGATGATCGTCACACCGGATGCAGTTAGAGCGATTATCGAGGTCAAAACGAGCCTGAAGCGAGGAGACCTCCCTAAGGTCCTTACTAAGTTGGCAGAACAGGGGCGGGTGTGCTCTTCCGTCACCATGAAAGAGATATGGACTGGCCTGTTTGTGTACCAGGACATGCAGAATGGGGACCAACGGATTCTCCAAGCCGTGGGGCAGGCTCGCTCGCAGACTGGGCAGTCTGTCAATTGCATCTGCACAGGGAGCAGCACCTTCGTTCGATTCTGGCAGCAAGGGGAAGCGCCGGAAGTTCCGGGTCGTCGTTCCGCAAGCCAAGCTCCATTGTGGCGATCGTACAAACTAAAAGGCCTTGCGCCAGTGTACTTCATCGCAAATCTGCTGGCAGCATCTTCTCCCCCGGATAGAAGTCCTACGGCTATACCCGACGCGCAGTGCAGATCGCTCGTGTGGTTCCCCGTACAAGGGGGGAAGGAACAACATGTGCGCTTCGAGCTGATTCAGGGAGAGACGGAGCCCCACCCTCTGGGAAGGCGGCCCCTTCGGCGGTAGGAATCCGTAGGAAAACAAAGAAAACAAAGGGGAAGAAAACAAAAGGGGACAGGCTACCTGTAAAAAAAGCTGAAAGCTGAAAGCCGAAAGCTGAAAGTCCCGATGCACATCGGGGCTGAAATCCCCCGCCCTACCCCTCTCTTCGCTTCGTCATTGCTACTCTGCGAAGTAGGAGTCGCTACGTAGCACGAGTTGACATTGATCGTTGAACATTGGACATTTCCTCCCTGTCCTCTGTGACCTCTGTGTCCTCCCCAAGGGACAGGTCCGTGGTTCAACCCACCCGTTCTTGTTCGCGATGTTCGCGGCTACCTGTTTTGCGCGCGCAGATCTGCGCCGTCACTCCCAAAGTTCGGCTGGAAAATTAAAAAATCTTCTTACCGGCTGCACCGGAGCTTAGCACCCCGCGAACAGCGCCAACCTACCGTTTTGCGCGCGCAGACGGCGTAGCCGTCGCGTAGTACGGAGCGCGCGAGCTGCGCTCGCGCAAATTCGAAACTCGAAGTTCGAAACTCGAAGGAGAAGAAGCTGACGGCTGATGGGTGAGTGCTAATCGCTAATTACCATGAAATCGAAAATCGAAAATCTAAAATCTAAAATCGACGCCCCTGGACACAAACCCATGCCTTCAAGAGGCAAAGAATCGCTAAGTTCTGTATCAGCCGGGGCGTACGCGGAGAAACTCCCGTACGTTTCCGCACGCACCGGTACCGGCCGGTACGATTTGGTAACGGGGCGTACGTTTCCGTGCGATTCCGTACACTTCGGTACCCCGGCGAACGAATTGGAACGGGTGGGCGCTGTTCGCGGCTCCTATCCTTATCCGGGTAATACATGCCCCCCCATATTGAAAACGCTTGCGACGAAGTGTCTCGCGAAGGATTTGACGGCCCGGGCGGAACGCAGCGAATTGTGCTTGACAACGTGCGGCGTATGGATGAGTTTAGGGCGCGGAACGCGGCCGGAAGCTCCGGACGCACTACTTGCGTTGGTTGAACAGGTTGAACAGGTTGAATAATCCCAGGGAGTTTGAGATGAGACCAATCGCCATTGCAGCAGCGAGTCTCGCCGCGGCGTTGGTGTTTCCCGCGGGGTGCAACAACAACTCGACAGTCGACGCCTCCAGCGGGGCCCCGAGACAGGTTCAGATCATCGTCCCACTGGTCGCCCAAAGCAGACCCCCGATTGGCGACATCCCTGTTCCGATCGGGTTCAAGCTCGACGAGAATAAGAGCCGCGATTACGCACTTTCGGGTGCGCGTTTCGTGGATCACGTTTACAAGGGCAACAGGGACAAACTCGCCACCAAGCGATTCTACGAGCGCCAGATGCCCATCAATCGCTGGGTGCTCTCGACGTCGATGTTCGTTCGCGGGGACATCACGATGGATTTTGAAAAGGAAACCGAGCGGTGCCGCGTCATAATTACCAACGGAGGCCTGCTCAGTTCAACGTATATAAAGGTGCAGCTGTGGACCAGTGGGCGGGTCGAAACGCCCACCCAGCAGTAACTCGACGCTTGCAGATCGTACCATGAAATCCAGACGACGTCATGAGCTTCAGGAAAACGTACTCGGCAGCGAGATCACTAAGGTTGTCGCGTTTTTCAGGCGACGGGGAAACGTGATCGCCTGGGGCGCACTGGTCCTCGCCTTGATCGGGTTCGTGATCGTCTACGCCCAGAGGCGCTCCACCGCATCGGCGGCACGGGTTCATGGGCAATTCGACAAGGCGATGCTGGACGACACCGCCACTCCCGACGAGCGGGTCCAGATCCTCCGGGAACTGATCGATCAGGACGACGACCGCAGAATCGCCGCCCAGGCGCACGTGGAGTTGGGCAACGAACTCGCCGCCAGGATGCTCGTCGCCGGTCCCACCATCGACCCCCTCGAGTACAAGCGCCTCGCCGAGGGAGCCACTTCGTACTATCTGATAGTGATCAGAACATTTGCAGACCAGACGCTCCCTGTCGCTGAGGCACACCTGGGGTTGGGACAATTGGCGGAGGCCAGAGGGGACTTCGATGCTGCTCGCATAGAGTACCAGATGGTGCTCCAGAACGCGGACCTTTCCGGGTACCCGGTGGCTAGGAGGACGCAGATGTCCCTGGACCAACTGGACGAGATCGCGCGGCCGGTTGCAATGGCCAGTACCGCCCCGGCAACCCAGCCCACAACCGCTCCAACCATCCAACCGGGGCAGTGATTTGAGACGGCGCAAGGAGCGCATAACGCATAAGATTACGCAAGGAAGAGGCGCTTGGAAGAGCAGGGAGCCTGATGGCGGATTTGGGAGTCGCTGTTCGCCAAACTTCGAAACACACCCAACGAACGGTGAGAAACTGAGCTTCACGAACCGAGCAAGGGAGACTGATTGGAATGGCAGACTTACAGGAACTGGCTGATGCGCTCATTCGCGGGGATCGCAACACCGTAACCGATCTGACCAAGAAGGCGTTAAAAGAAGGCGTTTCTCCCAAGGAGATTCTCGAGGACGGTCTGATCGCCGGAATGAACGTCATCGGGGCGCGGTTCAAGAAGAATGAGATCTACGTCCCCGAGGTCCTGATCGCCGCTCGCGCAATGAAGGGCGCAATGGCGATCCTCGAACCGGAGTTGGCCGCCGCTGGTGTCGAACCGGTCGGAACGGTCGTGATAGGAACCGTCAAGGGCGATCTGCACGATATCGGAAAGAACCTCGTCGCCATGATGCTCACAGGGGGAGGATTCAAAGTCGTCGATGCGGGAACCGACGTCTCACCGGATCAATTCGCTGAACTCTGCAAAGCAGAGAACGCCGAAGTCTGCGCAATGAGCGCGCTGCTCACCACGACGATGCCACGGATGGCCGATGTCGTAAAGGCGATCAAAGCCGCCGGAATCCCGGTAAAGACCGTCATCGGTGGAGCCCCCGTCACCCAGAATTACGCCGATGAGGTCGGGGCCGACGGATACGCCCCCGACGCCGCCACCGCCGTCGACGTAGTCAAGGAACTGCTCGGGGCAGCTTGACTTTGCAGGGCGACAGCCCAAACCAAGGTACCACTTTTTGGTTCGCGGGATGTCCTCTGCGGGAGTGTCTGCTTCTACTCCCCCCACCACAATGTATAATTCAGGTTATGAAAGATTTCGAGCGCCAACCACCGCAACAGCACCCATCATGCGACCAGGACGGCCTGGAAATCGTCGAGACGCCCATAGAGCCCGAGGAAGAGGAAGCCCTGCGGCGATTGCGGATCGACATTCGCAGGGCGCTTCCAGGGCGACGGTTGGATAAGTATCTCTCCGGGCGTTTGGGCAAGACAGTCTCGCGCACCGCACTTCAACGAAACATCCGCGCCGGGATGGTTACCGTCAACGGTAAGATCGTCAAACCGTCCTATATCATCCGCACCTCCGACGTCATCGACTTGCTCGTCCCGGAGGACAAGCCCAAGGAGATACCCCCCGAACCGATCCCGCTGGAAGTAATCTACGAGGATGATGATATTCTTGCGATCAACAAGCAGGCGGATCTGATCGTCCACCCCGCCCGCGGGAATTGGACCGGTACGCTCGTCAACGCACTTGCCTACTACTTCAAGGCCAACTGGCGGGACATATCGGACCTTCCCACGTCCGGGGAGGCGTTCCGCCCGGGCATCGTTCATCGCCTCGACCGCGATACGACCGGGATCATGCTCATCGCCAAGACCGAACTGGCGCTGTGGCGGTTGGGAAGGCAGTTCGAACTCAGAAAGATACACAAGACATACACGGGGATAGTGCACGGGCTCATCGACCGCGACGAAGACGTAATCGATGTCCCGATCGGTAAGCATCCAAAGATCCGCGAGAAGTACGCCGTCCACCGCCACACCGGGCGCCCCTATCCGCAGACCACAAAGGACGCCGTCACGCGATACAAGGTACTCGAAAGGATCGGACCGGTGGGCAAATCCAGCGCGAAGTTCACGCTCGTCGAGTTGTATCCCAGGACCGGCCGCACGCATCAACTCCGCGTGCACATGAGCTATCTCCACCACCCGCTGGTGGGCGATAAGATGTACGGAGGGGGACCGCTCTATCGCTCCCAACTCGAGGGCGTCACGGACCAGGCCTACGGGCCCCTGATTACACGGCAGGCGCTGCACGCTCATATCATCGAGTTCCGTCACCCCCGAACGAACGAGGACATGAAGCTCGAGGGGCCCCTACCGAAAGACTTCACCGATACGCTTGAACAGTTGCGGGAGCTTTCCCGTAAGTTATAATGCTTCTTACCGATGTCTTACCGGTCCCGGTAAGCGTTCGGGCCGTTAGCTCAGTTGGCTAGAGCGTGCGGATCACACCCGCAAGGTCACTGGTTCGAGCCCAGTACGGCCCATCCGCCGTCGCTCGGTCCGCAGGCCGAGCTATGGCGGATGTCCGCCGAAGTCCCTGAGGGACGAAGGCGGACCCCCCTAGCAGAGGGAACCGGTGAAGTACGTCTATATCTTAGGAAGCGAGTCGGCACATGGGCAGACTTACGTCGGCGTGACGTCCGATCTGAAGCGACGCTTGGCCGAACACCAGACACCTAAGTCCGGGCATACGCGGAAGTATGCGCCTTGGCGATGCCTGGTGGCCCTGCGGTTCGCTCAGGACTCGAAGGCCGATGACTTCGAGAAGTACCTGAAGACAGGGTCCGGCCGTGCGTTCCTGAAGCGGCATTTCCTGTAGAGACAGTTTCGCTCCCAGGAACGTTTTCCCCATTCTCAAAGACCCCCGCTTTCCACTTTCCCGGATGACGTTCAGAATCTCTATGGGGACCCTCATTTCCAACGTCCGCGGGCTTTTCTTCCCCAAGGTCAGGGCCCATTTTCCCGATATTCCGCAAGGTGACCCGGAGCGCGACATCACGCCCCCCGGACACCACACCGGTAGTTGGGAGGTGACGCAATGGGCAGAGGTCCCATCCAGGCACTCGATGAGTGGTGCAAAGGCCGCTCCTGGATACCGCGCGCCGCGCTGTTAGCGTGGTTCGGTTATATCGGGCTCCGCCACCTGCTCAACCCAATGTACGCCAGTATCTTCAAAGGCCTCAACCTCGGAATCCATGAGGGAGGGCATCTCCTGTTCGGAATCTTCGGGAACCAGTTCCTCACGGTCGCTGGAGGGACCCTGTTGCAATTGGCGGTCCCGCTGATCGGGGTGGTTATTTTTGTCCGGCAGCGCGACTATTTCGCGATCTGCTTTGCAGCCGTGTGGCTGGCGACGAACCTTT
>SDBT01015208.1_pt1 | contig 12239 bp, 8 predicted proteins | sample 2277101 | NCBI WGS metagenome assembly SDBT01 (sample SAMN10404973, study PRJNA504765) | marine sediment metagenome | isolation source: marine sediment core GS10_PC15, 103 cmbsf | place: Arctic Ocean: Southern Knipovich Ridge | collected 2010
GCTGCGATTGTCGGGTCTCTGCGCGTTATCGCCGCAAGCTGCTTGTTCTCCAGCGTGTACTTGTCGATAGTTCTTTGCGGCTTGTCGATTGTCGGCGTGGGTTTGACCGTAAGTCTGACTATTATGGCTTCTCCGGTGCTTAGCCCGCCTGTTATCCCGCCTGCGTTATTTGACTCGAACACCACTTTGCCGTTTTCGCTGCGCATCTGGTCGTTGTTTTGCAAGCCCGTCATATCCTTTACCGCAGAGCCGGCCCCGACCTCTACCGCTTTGACCGCACCGATACCCATCATCCTGCCCAGTTCTCCGTCGAGCTTGTGGAACACCGGTTCGCCCAGACCCGTCGGCACCCCGGTTACAATCACTTCCACAACCCCTCCGCACGAATCGCCGGTCCTGCTGATTTTCAGCGATGCCTTTACCATCGCCTCAGCTGTGTCAATATCCGGACAGTTCAATACGGCGTGAACGCCGTATTTGTCTTTAATTTGTTCACGTGTGCTCTTTGGCGACTTGCCGCGAATCGCATCGATTTGCTGTTCAATCTCAGCCAGTACCTTCATTTTCTCCAGGAATCTCATTTCCTCGGTTATCAGCTTCTTGACATAAATTTGTTGATAGAACGCATCGAGGTCTCGCCGCATTTTCTTGTAGTTGTTTGTATAGTCCAGTGCTTTGTCGTGTTCCACATCCGGGCATCGCACTCCTGCGAGCTCTTTCACGTAGGAAAAGACCTGGATGTTGTGTGCTTTAAGGATTTTTTTGGCTACGTATCCTGCTGCTACGATGGTTGAGGTATATCTGCCGCTGAATAATCCCGCCCCTATGGCATCGTCGTCGGGCCCGTACTTGATAAAGGACGCGTATGAAGCGTGCCCGGGTCTTGGTGTGCGGTTTGTGTCCTGGTATTGTTTTATGTGGATAAAGTGTCTGTCCAGGTTTGGTATAAGAATCGTCAGCGGCGTGCCGTTGGTGTGGTTTTTATTGCCTGCCCCTTCGATGGTATCAGCCGCGTTGACGCCCGAGTATATGACCGGCAAATCCGGCTCTTTGCGCGGGCTGCTCAGCTCATCTGCTCCGGGCTTTCGCAAAATTAAATCACCGTAGATTTCCTGCTCTGTAAGCGGCATTCCCGGCGGATGTCCCTGGATTACTGCCGTTAGACCCTCCTGGTAAGAACCCCCAGCTACCGTTACCTGAAACATCCGTCCTGTATGACAGCCTAACATCTTTTTGAATCTCCTAAAACCTGTAAATTTTATTGTTTCGTACTAATGCTGCCGCTGCTTGTGCTGCTTGTTAAGTTTCGATTTCCATTTCTGCGCCGATACTTCTCATAAGTTCAACATAGCCGGGAAAAGTCACATTCATCGCTTCAGCCGTATCGACAACAAGCCTGTCTTCGGTAACAAGTCCTGCCAGTGACAAAGCCATAACGATTCGATGGTCGCCCCAGCCGTGAACATCTGTCGCTTTGACGCCGCCGCCTTCTATTATAAGCCCATCCGGCAATTCCTCAACCTTTGTTACTCCAAGTTTCTTTAACTCCTTTGCCATTGCGCTGATACGGTCCGTCTCCTTGCCTCTGGCCTGCGGCACGTTTACCAGCCGCGTTTGTCCCTGGGCAAACGCCGCAGTCACCGCCATCGCCGGCAGCGCATCGGGGGTTGCGTTCATATCAAGTTCGGCGCCCCTGAGCTTGCCGGCCTTAATCCTTACCAAATTACCGCTGATATTTATATCTGCACCCATTTGCTGCAGGTAATCGACCACCGCCTTATCGGGCTGACTGTCGGCAAAGTCCAGCCCCGCGATGTTGATTTCTTCTGCTGCAAGGGCACCGGCGCAAAGAAAGAACGTTGCACTGCTGAAATCTGCCGGTATAGTATAATCGAACCTCGTGTATCTTTGATTGCCTTTGATTGTGAATTTGCGCATCTGCTGGTTCTCGTACTCGATACCCTCTCTGTCCAGCCAGTCCAGCGTCATTTGCACGTAACCCGGCTCATTCAGCAGTGTAACGTCTATAACGCTGTCCTGCTCTGCCAGCGGTGTGCACAAAAGCAGGCTCGACAGGTACTGGCTGGTTGTGGCGCTGATACTGGTTTTGCCGCCTCGCAGTTTACCTGTTATCTCGACGGGTGCTTTGCCGTTGTTTTTGATACTTACGCATTTTGCACCGAGCTTATTCAATGCCTCGAGCAGCGGCCCAACAGGTCGTGTTTGCGTCTGTTTGTCGCCTGTTAATCTTACCTTGTGTCCCGGCGGTGCAAGTGTTGCCGACCCTGTCGCAATCCGAAGCGTTGTCCCCGAATTGCCCACGTCTATAAATTCTTCCGGGCATCTTATCCTGCCTGCCGTTCCCGTTACCTTCCAAAATCTCGAATCCGCCGTATCAATCTTTGCACCTAATGCCCGGTAGCAGTCCACCGCCGCTTGTGTATCCGCCGAAACCAGCGGATTGCCGATAGTGCTTTCGCCTTCTGCAAGCGAACCGATTGCCACCGCGCGGATGGTATGTGACTTGGACGATGCAATTCGTACAGTCCCCTTCAAAGTCGATTTTTCCACCACTAATTTCATAATGAACTCAAATACACAAGCAGAATTTCCTCACAAACCTGCACTGTCTGCTTGTTGCACCATTTTTTACCAGAAAAAGTGCCGAATTGAAAGACCTTTTTGATTGCCACACCTATATATTGGTATCTCTTTTCCTTGTGGACAAAAGCACCAGGTTCCGTATCTCTTCGATGCCTTTGGCCGTCAGCCATTGTTGGTGAAAGTGCTTTTGCTGGGCAATCTGAGCTATCGCCATAAGTGCCCGCAGGTGATAGTTGCGTTCGTCTTTGCTGCCGGCCAGCACGAACATTATTTTAACGGGCTGTTGTTGTCCCGGCCATTGGACCCCGTCCCGCGCTCTTACCAGCAGTATGTCAAATTTCTTTCCCCCTTCGACCACTATATGCGGTATGGCCAGCCCCGGTTCTATGACCGTACCGCTTTCAGCCTCCCGCTGCAGAAATTTCTCGAACAGGCTCTGTTGGTCTGTTTCAAGTCGCTCCGACAGTATCGCACTTACCTGCCGGAAAACCTCCTCTGCTGTTTTGCTGCCCTTGACGTCAAGGATATGGCATCTTCTCACAAGCTTATCGAATCTGTCCTCGATTATATCGTCTCGCTCGATTAGTATGTCCCTGAGTTCGTTTTCAAGCGTCGGTGTCTTCAGGTCCCGGGCCGTGACACGCGTTACAATATGCATAAGGGCCGATTGCCTGCTGACATTGCGGTGCACGTAGATGAAGTACCATGCCCCGCTGCACACAACGAATCCCGCGCAAATCAAAAGCGGCACACGCCCCATATCTACAATCAAAGCGCTGTAAATAACCACGGCGGCAATGTGCATATAGGGATATAAGGGACAGCGGAAAACAGGCCTGTAGCTTTGTATCCTGCTCTCACGCATGACTATAATGCTGATGTTCACGAGAATAAAAAGTATTATCATCAATGTCGAGGCCGTCTTGATTAGTGTCTCGATATCCAGAGCGATTATCGCTGCAATCATAAACGCGCCTGTCAGTATTATGCTTATGTGTGGTGTATGAAAGCGCCTGCTGATACTTGCCAGAGATGCCGGCAGTAATTTGTCCCTGCTCATCGCCATCGGGCACCGCGACGCCGCCAGTATGCCGCTGTTGGCCGTGGTTACAAAAGCTGCGACCGCCGCAATGCCCAGCAGCACATAACCTGTCGGGCCCATAAACTTGCCCGCCGCTACCGATATCGGCATATAACCGACGGCCAGTTCTGTGCTTTCGGTAACACCCAGAACTACCGCTATCACGCAGATATAAAGCACGCTGACCACAAACCACGCCAGTATCATCCCACGGGCAAGGTTCTTGCCGGCATCTTTGACCTCTTCAGCAACGCTGACCGCCTTGGTCAGCCCCCCGTAACTTATAAACACCAGGCCCGCTGTCTGGAACACCGCCGCCCAACCCTTGTCAAGAAAGCCGCCGTATCTTTTTATTTCGAAAGCTGTGCTGCCCCAGCCGACAAACAGAACCAGTATCCCAATCAGTATTGCCACCAGCAGAATTTGCAATCTCGCTGCATGCTTGACGCTGAAAATATTCATCAGCGTAAATACCACGCAGCACGCCACTGCTATTGCTTTCAAGTGGACAGGATTCATTTTTATCCCGAACGCCATGCCTGAAAAAACTTCGACGAAAATCGCCATGCCTATGATTGCAAACGCACTTTTCATCGCTACCGAAAACCAGTTTGCGAACCCGCTGAAAAGCCCCAGCACCGGCCCCAGGCTTCGCTCCACGTAGAAATACGTCCCACCCGAGCGAGGCATCGCCGTTGCAAGTTCTGCTTTGCTCAGCACGCTGGGCACTATCAGGATTGACGCTAAAAGATAGGATAATAACACTGCCGGCCCCGTCTTTGCGTAGGCTATCGCCGGCAGAACAAACAAACCCGAGCTTATCATTGCCCCTGCTGCTATGGAAAATATCCCAGCAAGACCAAGTTGCTTTTTCAGCTTGCCCACTTTCGGCCTCCTGTTTAGTATAAGAGGCTCTAACAAAACCCGGTTTGTCATTTCGAGCGACCTGTCCTCCCTCTTGTCCGCCGTAGTTCCTGAGGAACGAAGGCGCAAGCCCAAGGGGCGAAGGATGGAAGCCGGGAAATCTATTAAAACGACTCCGCGAAGCGGTTCCTTGTATTTGAATCAGGTTTTGTTAGACTGCCTAAATTCACTGCCCCAGCCCTGTTCAGCTCTTTACCTTGATAATCTTTAATCTCAGGACCTTATCCTTGGCCGCGACAGTCCGTCCTTGCACAGCCGGGCACATTCTACCAGACTTGTTGCACATATTGCCATTCATAAAAAAAGTTCAGCACACTGCACCCTGACCCCGCTTTTTCGAATAATTGCCTTTTTTCGAAATTTCTGCTTCCAGGTATTCCATTACCGGTTATTAATTATATTAGCTTTATTTAATTGCTCAAACCCGCCCGTTTGCATATCATACACGCTTTATCTGCCGATGGCCTGTACCTTTGTCTATAGGCAGGAGATAACTTTTATGCCCGAGCTTTATTTAAATAAAACGTACAAATCGCAGTTATCGCTGCGGGAAACCGAAACGGCCATCAAGTTCATAAAGGACTTTTTCGAGCAGCAGTTGGCCCGGCAGTTGTCCCTTCAGAGAATATCTGCCCCGCTTTTTGTCAGGAAAAACTCCGGCATAAATGATGATTTGAACGGTATTGAGAGAAAGGCCACCTTTGCCATAAAGGACGACAACGACTCACCGGCCGAGATGGTTTTCTCGCTGGCAAAGTGGAAAAGAATGGCACTGGCCGACTACGGTTTCCGGCCGGGCGAGGGCTTATATACCGATATGAACGCCGTTCGCCCCGACGAAGAATGTCTGGACAACCTGCACTCGATTTATGTTGACCAGTGGGACTGGGAGCAGGTCATTACCGCCGAACAAAGGAACCTCGACTATCTAAAGCAGGTTGTTGGCAGAATATACCTTGTCCTCAGGCAGACCGAGGCTGCTGTACAGGAAAAGTACCCCGATATTACCCCCGTGCTGCCCGAGCAGATTACCTTTGTGCACACAGAGGACCTGGTGCAGATGTACCCTCATCTGGCTCCTGCTGAAAGGGAAAATCAAATCACCGCTGAGCACAAGGCCGTCTTCTTAATAGGCATTGGTGCCCAGCTGCAGGATGGCCGCCCTCATGACGGCAGGGCACCCGATTATGATGACTGGATTACTGATACCGGCGGCGGCAAAAGGGGCCTTAATGGCGATATACTTTTGTGGTATCCTTTGCTGGACAGGTCCTTTGAAATCAGTTCGATGGGTATCAGGGTTGACGGGGACTCTTTGTTAAAGCAGCTGGAGATAAGGGATGCTCTGGAGCGTGTGAATTATCAATGGCACAAAAAACTGTTGGATGGCCGGTTACCTCTGAGTACAGGCGGCGGCATTGGCCAGTCCCGCTTATGTATGTTCTTTTTGAGGAAGCTGCACATAGGTGAGGTACAGGCCAGCATCTGGCCCGACGATGTGCTGAAAAAGTGCGCTCTGGCCGGAATCAAAATACTGTAGAACGCCTCCCAAAGGCCGGACTCTTTTTCCTGCCTACTGCTTGTACCAATCAGCCTTTTCGTTGAAGTGATTTGTTAGAATCTGCAGGTCCGTGATGTTTATTATCCCGTCTTCGTTGATGTCGCCGAATAAGTAACTTTCCTGCTCGGCCGTATTCGCCGCAAGATTGGTAAGCTGCGCCATAACGTCTGAATCGTTTACAATTCCGTCTGCATTAAGGTCGTACCAGAGAATATCATTGTGGTCCGGCCCGTCCGTTGTTCGCCACGCGATACCGTAGTTATGTTCCGTATCCGCCAGGTTCGGTTCCTCCGTGTCACTGTATAGTACTGCAAGTTCGTAATCGGTATAGTTACCGTCCGCCCGGCAATATATGTGCTCGACGTTGTCCCGCCGGCTGTCGCTGTAATCGAGCATATAATCTTTGTTGGGGTCGTTGGCGTCCACTGCCCAAAGCTCAAGCCTGAGGTTGGCGTCTCTTTCCGGCAGCGGCTCGAAAGGGTAGTTACTGTCATAGTGCCTGTTCCACGCAGCCGTAGCCGTAATATACTCATCCTTTGCAGATGTAACTGTCAGCTTATAAACCTTCTCTGGTTTACTGCTTCTTTGCAGCGTATTCACATCCCAGCCGACTGCTGTTGCCTCATTGTCGCGGTTTTGGCCGCCCGTTAATATCTCGTACGCGCCGACCGCGTCCAGCATCCCTGCTCCCTGAACGTAATCGAGCGGCACCACATGGTCGTCGTCTTTTTCCAGTTGTCCCTTGTGCCAGTAGGGCAGTTTCTTTGCCGAACTCATCAGGATGGCTTTTATTACACAGTTTCCGCCCGCCTGTGAGATAGCACTGCTGAGATTGGCATCCTGCCGGGCTTGCTGAACCAGCAGGGCGATTGTGCCGGCCACCATTGGCGTTGAAAAACTCGACCAGTTGCCTGTTGGTTTATAACCGTTGGGTTCATTGACCTCCGCGGCCAGACAGTTGCCGGGTGCTACTATGTCCGGCTTACATCTGCCGTCTGCTGTAGGTCCTGCGCTTGAATGTCCCGGCCGGGCCAGCGCAAAGTTTGCAAGTGTCGTTGCCGAATCGCTGCTGTTGACCGAATCCACCACGCCAACCCCGATTACGTTGGACCCTGCAGCCGGATAAAGTGCTCTGTCATAGGCGTCCGTGCCGTTACCTATACCTGCTGTAACGATAACGCCGTAGTGCTCTGCCAGCGACTCGATTCCTCTTGTCCACCATTCTTGCGAATCCGTACCGAAGCTGGCTGTTAGGATATTTACCTCCGGCACAGTGAATGTAAAAACGTTATTAGTCAGAAAATGCCAGAATTCATAAACCTGGACCTTTGCTGCCGGCGCCGCCCCCTGATACTCGAACTCTCCTGTCTGCTGTGTGAAACCGTTACTGTCTGCTCCCACCAGTATCGAGCATATAGCCGTTGAATGCGGTGATATGTCTGCCGGCAGCTGGCTGGCGTCATAAAAGCTGAATTGTTCTTCCGCCAGGCAGTTATGTGATATGTTTGGCAGGTAGTCGTTTTGCGGCTTGCCGTCGATATAGCTGATGCTGCGGCTGAGCACACCCACTTTTACTCCGCTTCCGGTCAGAGAAGGCTGTGCTTGTCTTAATTGGTGGATTCCTGAATGATTAAGCGCTTGAGGTTGCAGTATCTTCTCGGTTACCGGCTCTTTGGGTGCACCGACACCACTGGCAGTTGCAAGCAGCGCTGTCAGGCAGACCGTTACTGCCGCCACAAGCACTTTATTTGCAGAATACACCATACACCCACCCCGAAAAGACACTCTTATACCGGCATGCCTCTCTATGCCTTCTTATAATCGTCGTATAGCCTTTGTCGGTTACTTCTTTATTCATTATCATACCATAAAACCTGTGCTTTTTCAAGTACCTTAAGGCCTGAATCGGACGTTTACAAACGCTTTTTTTGCCCTGAAAATCGACTTTAAAAACTAATTTTGCAGAAATCTTGTCTTTCACACCCGTCTGTGCTATACTGACACGAATTATGTCGGCCGAATCTACTTAAGGGTTTCTGGTATTTATGCAGATAATTTTAGCTGCTGAGCAAATTGACCAAATTCTGCGGGACCTCGCCTCCTCTATTATCGCTGACATCCCCCCTGAAACGGAAATAGGCATTATAGGCATACGAAGCAGGGGAGAGGTCCTCGCTCAGAGACTGGCTAATCGCTTGTCCGACCATTTGACTAAGGCCGTACCTTGTGGAACGCTTGACATAACACTTTACCGTGATGATTTGAACTCCCCACGGACCAGCGCCCAGCCGCTTGTACGCACCACAGAGATTGGCTTCGAGGTTGACGATAGAATCATTATTCTGGTTGACGATGTCTTATATACCGGCCGCTCGGCCAGAGCTGCCATGGATGCGCTTATTGATTTGGGAAGACCAAGGGCCGTTAAGCTGGCTGTACTTGTCGACAGGGCCGGAAGGGAGTTTCCCATACAGGCCGACTATGCCGGTTTCAAAACCGATGTCGAACCCGGAAAGCTTGTACAGGTACTGCTTACCGAGTCCGACGGAAAAGACCAGGTTATTGTCGAATGAAAAAGAACCTGGTCAAAGTCTGGTATTTGACTGTCACTTGCGATTATGGCCGTAGAAAGAAAAACCAAAAAGTCCGTTTGGAAGCATAAGCATCTTTTGTCTCTGCGGGACCTGACCGCTGACCAGATTACTTATATTCTCGATACTGCAAAGGGGTTTGAACAGATAAGCACTCGTTCGGTAAAAAAAGCTCCGCCTCTCCGGGGCAAGGTCGTGGTAAATCTGTTCTTCGAAGACAGCACCAGAACAAGAAACAGCTTCTTTCTGGCAGCAAGCAGACTAAGCGCAGATGTCATTGAGTTCACCCAAAAGTCCAGCTCCGTCAGCAAGGGCGAAACCTTCCTGGACACCGCCAGAAACCTCGAGGCCATGGGAATTGACATTGTCGTTATCAGGCACAGTGCCGGAGGCGCTGCCAAATTCCTCAGCAGGAACATCAACGCCTGTGTTATAAATGCCGGCGACGGCTATTGCGAGCACCCAACGCAGGGCCTGTTGGATGTATATACCATTCGCAAAATAAAGGGCTCGCTGGCCGGCCTGAAAATCGCCATCGTCGGTGACATCGCTCATTCTCGTGTTGCCAGAAGTGACCTGTGGGCTATGAGCAAGCTGGGCGCAGAGGTCATATTTGTCGGCCCGCCCACTCTTATGCCCGCGCAGGTTGACCAGCTGCCCGTCTCGGTTGCTTATTCACTCGATGAGGTTATCGAAAAGGTTGATGTTGTTAACATGCTCCGTATCCAGTTTGAGCGCCTTGGCGGTAATCCTTTCCCTTCTGTCAGGGAATACTCGCATTATTTCGGCCTTACCGTTAACAGAATGAAAAGGGCAAAGCCCGACATTCTCGTTATGCACCCCGGCCCTATTAACAGGGGCCTGGAAATGGAAAGCGAGGTTGCAGACGGCAGCAACAGTGTTATTCTTCAGCAGGTAACCAACGGCCTGGCCGTGAGAATGGCTGTCTTGTTCCTGGTCAACCAGGCCGCCGTTGTTGAGGATTAATGATTGGTTATTGATTATTTGTCAACGAACTACGAACTCTGAACTATGAGCACTGTTTTGCTGATAAAAAACGGCCGCCTAATAGACCCAGCCAACGCTATCGACAAAAAAGCCGACCTGCTTATTGTCGATGGCAGGGTCGCTGAGATTGCCGACCGCATTCAGGAACCCCCACAGCCTGATACTGTCGTTATCGACGCTGCCGGCAAACTGGTAACACCGGGCCTGATTGATATGCACGTGCATTTTCGCGAGCCCGGTGACGAGGAAGAAGAGACGATAGCCAGCGGCTCAACTGCCGCGGTGGCTGCGGGTTTTACCTCCGTTGTTTGTATGCCCAATACGAAACCGCCCATCGAAAACGAAACCGACGTTGAGTATGTCCACAGGAAGGCAAGGCAAGCCAGAAAAACCCACGTTTACACCATGGGCGCTATAACAAAGCAGACCGCCGGCGTAGAGCTTGCCGAGATGGGCTTTATGGTCGAGGCCGGTGCTATCGGGTTCACCGATGACGGCAGGGGGGTACAGGACCCTGCGGTTATGCTTCGGGCTATGAAGTACGCCACAATGTTTGACACCCTCATCGCGCAGCACTGTCAGGACCAGGCCTTTGCCGGAAATGGCGTAATGAATGCCGGCCTGCAGTCCACCATACTTGGCCTGCCGGGCGCCGATGCCCTCGCCGAGCACGCCATGCTTTGGCGGGACATTCAACTGGTAAAAAAAACAAACGTCCGCTATCACGCTCAGCACATCTCCACCGCCGATTCTGTTGAGCTTATTCGAGCAGCCAAAAAGGACTCTTTACCTGTTAGCTGCGAGATTACACCCCACCATTTGCTTTTGACCGAGCAGGCCTGTTGTGACTACGATACCAATTACAAGGTCAACCCGCCGCTGCGTACCCAGCAGGACATCGATGCGCTCAAAAATGCTGTTGCAGATGGCCTTGTTGATGCCCTGGCCTGTGACCACGCCCCGCATTTACAGAGTGAAAAGGAACTCGAATTCCTGACCGCTCCTTTCGGCATAGCCGGCTTGGAATGCGCTTTGGCACTTTACGTAAAGGCACTAATTGAACCGCATGTTATCGACTGGCCGGCCCTGATAAAACTATTGACCGCAGGACCCGCCGCTGTTATTGGAATCGACAAAGGAACCCTTGCTAAAGACCGCCAGGGTGATGTTACAATTATTGACCCCAATGCCAACTACAAAATTGATGTTACTAAGTTTCGCTCCAAAAGCAGAAACTGTCCTTATAACGGCTGGCCCGTGACCGCCCGCGTCGAAAAAACCATTGTTGCAGGCGAAATAAGATACTCCGCCGAGCCCTGACCTGCTCACATTCTAAATCTAAATAACAACCAAACAGAAACTGTGAAAGTCTTCTTTTATACTTTAACCTGAAATGCCTTTTATCATTGACGGACATAATCTTTTGTGGTCTGTTCAACAGGCCGACACGCACGCCGAACCGCTTACCGACATTCAGTTATGTCGGCTTATCAGTTGTTATTTGCGTGTTGTTGGTGACAGTGCCCAGATTATTTTTGACGGTCTCGGCCCGCCGGACAAAGCCGATTTTGACAACATAGCGCACTTGGAGGTGATTTTTGCCGGCCGTGCCACCGATGCTGACACTGTCATTGAGAACAAGCTCCGTACCGATTCAGCTTGCAGGAGGCTGACGGTGGTCAGCAGTGACCGTCGTGTTCGTGCCGCCGCCAGGGCCAGGAAGGCTGTTGCCGTAAAGTCCGACGTGTTTTTGAATACTATCAGCAGGGCATTGACGCGCAGCACAAAATCCCAGAAAGAGCCTGTCCAGAAGCGTCAGGGTCTGACATCTGCCGAAACCGACCAGTGGCTGGACTTCTTCAACCTACCCCGGTAGCGTTTTACTTATCTTTTGCCCCGCACCGGACGGTTGGGCGTCATTGCGCACTCCTCTCTGTCATTCCGCACTTGATGCGGAATCCATATCTATTCGCTATCCGCTAAACGCTATAAGTTTATCCTGAGCACGGCCGAAGGAGTAAATAATCAATTTGAATGGCCGGACACCACTGGGCAGTTATTTATTCTTCTTTTCTTTTTTCAATCTTCGTTTTTCTTTTGGACTAAGCTGGGCCTTTTTCTGTTTTTCTCTTTTACCTTTATCTTTTTTTCCACTATCGCCCATATCTGTTTCTCCTTTTTCAGACCAGGTAATAACAATGATTATACAGTCTGTATAAAACTCCGAAAGCCAGACTGTTTCTTTTTGTATAAAAAGTTCCCGCTCGTCAGGGCCGAGCCTGCCGCAGCACGGCTGCTTCTTTAATGCTATGTAAAGCTATTTATTTTCGCTACGCAGATTTTTTTGGTTAATCTTTCCAATAGCTTCACACGTTTGGCTAAGTATTCCAACTACTTTCTCGTAATCTTATAATCCTTCTTGTAGCGGGCATCAATATAAGCTTTTTTTCATAATCGCGGTATTATACCC
>SDBT01015209.1_pt1 | contig 12239 bp, 10 predicted proteins | sample 2277101 | NCBI WGS metagenome assembly SDBT01 (sample SAMN10404973, study PRJNA504765) | marine sediment metagenome | isolation source: marine sediment core GS10_PC15, 103 cmbsf | place: Arctic Ocean: Southern Knipovich Ridge | collected 2010
AGCAGCTCCTGTTCCTGAGCCCCCTGGAGTTCTAAGTACCATAGGCACGCAGGCTTTTCCACCATACATATAGTGGATCTTAGCTGCCTGATTAATCAATTGGTCCATACCTATAGTGATAAAATCCATAAACATAATCTCTGCTACTGGTCTCATTCCTGTTAAAGCTGAGCCCAGAGCAGCTCCTACTATAACCGATTCAGAAAGAGGAGTGTCTTTAATTCTTCCCTGGCCAAACTCTTCTAAAAGACCCAGGCTAACCCCAAAGGCTCCTCCATATATTGCTATATCCTCACCCATCATATATACATTCTCATCTCTGGCCATCTCTTCTCTTAAAGCTCGGCGAAGAGCTTCACGATAGGTCAGTTCAACAGTTGGCATCTTCTCTCCTTTTAACCAGCATAAACATCTTGCTCCAAAGTCTCCAGGGAAGGAAAAGGGCTCTTTTGAGCAAAGTCCACTGCTTCTTGAATAGATAAATTAACTTCCCGCTCAATCTGCCCGGCCATCTCTCTGGCTAAAATATCTTCGTCCAGAAGGTACTTCTTAAACCTCTCTATGGGGCACCTCTTTTTCCATTCCGTTACTTCTTCTTTTGTCCGATATCTTTCGGCATCACTACGGGAATGACCCTTCCAACGATAACTATCGCAAACAAGAAGGCTCGGTCCTTTACCCTCCCTGGCTCGAGAAGCGGCTTTAATAACCTCCTCATATACTTTCAGAACATCATTCCCATCCACCTTAATTCCCGGCATTCCATAGGAGGCAGCCCGCAGAGAAAGGTCTTTGATTTTAAAAGCAATTTTAGTAGCGGTTGACATAGCATAGAGATTATTCTCACAGATAAAGACAACTGGTAAGTCCCAGACAGAGGCTAAATTAAGGGATTCGTGAAAAACCCCCTGATTGGCAGCTCCATCGCCAAAAAAGCATAACACAACCCGCTTCAATTTCTTCATCTTAATGGTAATACCTGCTCCACAGGCTATGGGTATACCTCCTCCCACCACCCCATTCGCTCCAAGATTCCCTGCTTCTACATCGGCAATATGCATAGAGCCGCCTTTTCCCCGACAGTAACCGGTCTCCTTGCCTAAGAGTTCACTCATCATTTTATTTAAATCGGCTCCTTTAGCGATACAGTGACCATGCCCTCGATGAGTTGAGGTTATATAGTCCTCATTTTCAATAGCCCTGCAGGCTCCTACTGCTATTGCTTCCTCTCCGATATATAAATGTCCGGTTCCATGAATCGTTCCTTGAGAGAGAAACTCAGCTACTTTTTCCTCAAATCTCCGTATGGTTAACATTTGCTTATACATCTGGACAAGGTCATTCTTATTAAGAATCATAATTATCCTCGCAGAAACACTTCATCCGACTACACATTATTAACCAATTTAACCCTCAGATCCCAATCATCCCACAGGTGTTGATAAAGACTCTGGTAGATTCTATATAATTGTTGATATTTCTGGTGATTGCCTGGATTCGGATAGTATTTTCTCTTAAGTTTTACCACTTTTTTTACAGCATCCTCTATACTACTATAAATTCCTACCCCAACTCCAGCACTCATAGCCACTCCCAGAGCACCCAGCTCGGTTGCCTGAGGAGTTCTTATAACTTTCCCTGTTGCATCAGCAAAGATCTGACACCACAAATCACTCCTCGCTCCTCCTCCCGAAACAGTTATCTCTGAAACTTGAATGGGTATGTTAGTGAAACAGTCGAGCATAGCTAAAGCTACTCCCTCATAAATAGAACGAAGTAGATGCCAGCGACTATGCCTTAAACCAATGCCAAAAAATTGAGCTTTTGCCGATGGTTTAACAAAAGGTGCTCTTTCCCCACCAGGGTTGATATAAGGATGATAAAGCAATCCCTCTGCTCCCGGAGGAATCTCTCTTACTTCTTTTTCTAATAACTCAAAAATACTTTTTCCTTGCTCTTTGGCCACTTTTCTCTCTGAATCACAAAATTCTCTTATGAACCAGTCCAGGTTTGGTGTGCCAGCCATGCTAGGCATAGAGCGAATAAACCTACCGGGCAGACAAGCTATGGTCATTCCTATCCCGGCAGGCTCTAAAATGAGCTTATCTGTAATAACAGCATGAAAAGAGGTAGTACCAATAACGGAAAAAGCCTGTCCCTGTTCGATAACTCCCAGACCAATGGGAGTGGCAGCAACATCAATCATCCCAGAAATGACTGGTGTTCCCTTTTTCAAGCCCGTTTCTTGAGAGGCTTGCGAGGTAACCTCACCAATAACTTCCATAGAAGGGACAATGCCAGGAAATAATCTTCGATAGGATGATAACCCCAATAGCTGGAATAGCTTGTCTGAATAGGTTCTTTTCTCAATATCAATAGGTGCCCGTGAGGCATCTGATTGGTCAGTGATGATACGACCGGTCAGTTTCAGCTTAATCCAGTCTTTGGCAAAAAGAAAATGCTCAGCCTGCTTCAGAGAATATGGCTCATTCTCCTCAAGCCATTTAACAACAGTAGCCGGCGTCCCGGCAAAGATAGCCGAACCAGTAATGGGAAATCCAGACAAATTAATACCTTCCTTCTCCCATCTGGTAACAATTTCAATTGCCCGACCATCCAACCAGAGGATAGCTTTTCTTACCGGTCTTAGATGTTTATCAATCAGCCTACAGCCATCCCCCTGGCCAGCCACGCCTACAGCAACAATATTCGAGGAAGCTAACTTGTATTTCTTAAGGGACCTTCCAATGGCCTCTTTTACCGCTTCCCATGTGGAATCCATATCCTGCTCAGCCCAGCCAGGTTTTGCTATCTCGATTGATAGCCTCTTGCTTGCACAAGCCACTTCTTGACCAGTAAGGTCAAAAATAATGGCTTTTACCATCGAGGTCCCCGCATCTATCCCTAAAAGTAACTTTTCAGACATCTATCAAGCACCCGGAGTCATAGTCACCTTAATGGCACCGCCTTTCCTCTTTTCCGCCGTCTCTAAGGCCTCTGACCATTTCCGAAGAGGAAAATTATGGGTGATTATCTTATCGGTTTTGACCAATCCCTCACTGAGGTACCTGATAGCCAGAGGATAGGTATGGAACGCCAGGTGTCCACCGATGATTTCTAATTCTTTTATATCACCGATTATACTAAAATCAATACAGACCTTCTCAGCAAATACACCAAATTCCATTAACCTTCCTCGCCGACGCAGCATTTCGATTGCTTGCTCTACAGCAACTGAGGCACCACTAGCTTCTAGTACTACCTCGCAACCCAGACCATCAGTTAAATCCTTCACTTGTTTAACGACATCATCTTTTGCCGGATTAATAACCACATCCGCCCCTAGTTCTTTGGCCAGGCTTAACCTATCTTCTAAAAGGTCTGACATAATGAGCATCTTTGGATTCTTTAATTTAGCTGCCTGGAGCATGAAAAGTCCAATGGCTCCTCCTCCGGCAATGACAACGGTATCACTAAACTGAATATTGGCTCTCTCCACCCCATGAGTGGCACAAGCAAGAGGCTCTATGGCTACAGCTGTCTCATAAGGCATATCCTCTGGTACCTTCCAGATTACGGAGCCCTGGGGATATTTCATATATTCCGCCCATCCACCATCGGGCCCGGAAATACCAAAAATCTTATGCACATCACACATGTGGTACAGCCCTCGCTGACAATAATAACATTCCCAACAGGGAACAATCTGCTCGGCAATAGCTTTATCTCCTACTTTAAGGCTGTATTTTTCTTTAGCTCCCTCTCCCAGTTCGACAACTTCCCCTATGAACTCATGACCAGCAATTATGGGAACGTGTTTAGCTACAATAGGAGGAACATAGCCTTTTCCATGAAGAATCTTAGGATCTACAGCACAGATCCCGCATCTTGCCACCTTTACCACTACTTCTTCTTTTCCTGCTTTGGGCTTCTCTACTTCCTGGTAGCGAAAATCTTCCTTGCCGTAAATCACTACTGCTTTCATCATATTGAACCTCCCTTCACTCTTTACTCCTGTACAGTTTTAGTCCCGCCTCAGCCAAGACGTCAGCACTGGGAGCAAGCTGTCGCCAGATAGCTGTCATACGGGCAACTTCCTCGACAGCCGGAACAAATGATTCCACAACCGCCCACCTATCGTAGTTAAGTTCCCTTAAGGCTCGAAAAACATCATCCCAGGGTATGTGTCCAGTGCCAGGAATCCCTCTGTTATTCTCGCAAAGATGCACATGACACAGGTGCTCTCCTGCCATCTTTATGGCTCCGTAGAAATTCTCCTCTTCGATATTCATGTGAAATGTATCTGCATGTATGCCGATATTAGGATGATTGATTTCTTCTACCATCTTTCTGGTGTCCTCGATAGTATTCAGAAAATAGGTTTCGAATCTGTTGACCGGCTCCAGAGCTAATACCACGCCTTTTCCTTCTGCATATTCAGCCACCTTGAGCAGACATTCTTTGCTATAGTTCCATTCATCCTCAGTTCTCATCTTACCGGTGAATTCACCCCAGGCAGCGTAGATAACACCTGAAACAACATCGCTGCCCAACTCACAAGCAACGTCAATTCCCTCTTTCAGGAATGCCACTCCCGCATCCCGTGCTCCCTTGTCAGAGCTGATTAGGTTTTGTTCTTTGCCAAGACCAACCGAAAGGGTACATTCCATCCCGGTCTCATTCATCTTTTCCTTGATTTTTTCCATGGGCAAACTTTCCGGGTGATTGAGGAATATCTCAAGGCCGTCAAAACCCATCCCCTTCAACCTATCAAATAACCCCAGGTCCTTCTCTGTAAAAGTAGGCGTCCACATCAACGAATGCGCTGCGTATTTCATGATCCTCCCTCCTAATATAATTAATTCATCCTACAATGTAAACAAATCTATCTATTCTTCAGGCAAAGTAAAGCTACGACTGACGTTACCTTGCCTTTTCCCACTCGGAAAAGATAGCCTTTACATTTTCCGGTTTTGCCGCTGCGCCAAACTCACATTGAGCAATTACCCCACCATTTTTGTCATAGAGGAATTTCTTTACCCTTCTCACAGCTTCTCTAGTGTCATCTAAATTCTCCGAAGGTAGAATGTGCTGTCTATCTATCTCACCCCAGAAAGTAATTCTTCCTTTAAACTTCTTTCCAATTTCCTTAATATCCATACAAAAGAGCTGAGAGTTGATGGCATCTACTCCCATCTCAACTAGATCTTCATATATCTCAAAGACATGTCCGTCTGAGTGCATAAAGGCAAACTTTCCTGCATTATGAATAATATCACAATAATCTTTATAGAGAGACTTGAAAAGTTTCCTCCATAAATCAGGGGATATCAAAAGAGAATTTTGAGAACCCCAATCATCTCCAAAGATAATCCCGTCAACTTCTGTTTCTACCCAGGTCTCAATCATCTTCAAATGGTATTTATGCACCATATCCTTTAACTCAAAAAATTCTGGAGGTTGCTCCATAATATCTATGAATAAATCAGGGGTGCCTCTTAAGAATTGCATTCTTTCAAAAGAATTGGCCCATCCTCCCAGGATAAATTTATCACTTTTCCTACAACTTTCATTTACCTTCTCCATTCCTTTGCCTAGAAGTTTATAAGGTGGCCTAACTCTATCGACATCAGACAGGTTCTTTACTATAGGGTCTTTTACTTCACCCATAACTCCTCTCTGTATATTTCTAAAGACACAACCCCACTCATCTATATAGACTCCTACCTGATAAGGGTCCCCTTTGGTATAGTTCTCCGATGGTGGACTATACTCTGCTCTCTCTATATCCATAGGAAACCTTTTGAGAATAGTATCTACTTCTTTTTGATATTTATTCAGAGCCAGGGGAAGCGTCCATAAATCCCGTGGTACTCTGTCGGGATAACTGAAGGTTAGAGCTCTTTTTACTCTCTCTCTTGCTTTCATTCTAATCTCCTGGATCTCCTTTTACCTTATATTCTATTCTGTCTTTTTCCAGATTCATAATTGAGATAGCTGTTTCCTCATCAGTAATAAGAACTTTAATGAAGTTACCGTGCAGAGTGCCAAGGATGGCCTCTGTTTTGTTTTTTCCACCAGCCACTCCAATGACATTTTTCATCTTCCTGAGCTCTTCAATAGGAAAAGCAACAATCCTTTTATGCAGGTCGCAGTCTATTATCTTCCCTTCTATATCAAAGAATTGACCCACGATATTGCCTACAGCTCCTTTACGATGCAATATTTCTACATCAGTCAAGTTAATATACCCCGTACTAATCAAAGTGGTCTCGGCACTCATCTCCCCCACGCCTAGCAGGGAATAATTAGCTAATTTTGCCATCTGAAGAGCCTGTTTTACGGTCAGGTCAGACCTGAAGGACCTACACAATTCCTCTGAAGCAGCAATGGCAGGAGCATGAATATAATAACATTCTCCCCTAAACAGGGAGGATAATCTAGCTCCCACATCGTAGGGATTTAGATAAAAGGAAGTAGTTAGACCTCCATTCAAGGTAACTATCTTCAGTTTATCAATATTGTTATTAGGTCTGATAAACCTTACTACCTCGTAGACTGTCCTTCCCCACCCTACAGCGAATAAATGACCACTCTTTAAACATCTCTCCAGATATTGAGCTGCCGCTTTGCCCAGTGTTTCCCTAATCTCTTCACATTGACCAACGGGAACTACCATCGCATCTTCAAGCGCAAAAACTGATTTGAGTTCTTGTTCTATATGCAAACAGTTATTTAGAGGACCGGTAATGTGGAAATGAACAATTCCTTCATCGTTTGCTTTTTGCAGAAGGCGCACTACCTTTGACCTCGATAGATTCAGCCTCTTGGCTATGTCGTCCTGAGTCATATTTTCTTTGTAGTAGAGCCAGGCCATTCTAGTAAGAAGATCAGTTTCTATGGGATTTTTGAGCATTCCCTATTTCTCCATATGAACATTTAGTCACTGAGCAAACTATTGCTTATATTATAATGGAAATAAGATTCTGTCAATTTCTTCTCAATTTATTCTTTAGAAGAGACAAAGAAATATGCTTTTTCTTATCAGGAAAGAAGGGGCTAGCGTGATATCAAAACCTTGGGGTCCGATGTTCAAAAGAGAAAAATTACCTTATTGAATTTTTCTCTTTGTCCAGCTATTTTCTTGAATACTGTTGCTATGTCCTTTATTTTGAAACGGTGAGTAATTAGAGGCTTCACATCGAGGCGCAGAGCCTCAATGAAATAAAGAGAGGTCTGCCAACTGTTAAGGGGAATAGGTTTTGTATCCGTATCATAGACCCCATAAATAGTTAATTCATGACGCAGGACAGCCAATACTGTTTCCCGGGGGAGGGTGACGTCCTCCGCCACCAAACCTATAAGCACTACTTTGCCTAACTTTCGGGCCATTCTCATGGACTGCTCAAAAGTTATTTTTGAGCCGGCGCTATCGAACACCAAATCAACCCCTCGACTTCTAGTTTCTCTCATCACTGACTCAACCGCATCTTCATCTCTAGCATTAATACAATCAGTCACTCCCATTTTTCTGGCAATTTCAAGTTTTTCCTCAGCAATGTCTATGGCAAAAACTCTTCTTGCTCCCAGAACCTTCACCCATTGAGCAATTAGCAATCCAATAGGGCCACAACCAAGCACGGCTACCACATCTCCAGGCAAAATGCCTGCTCGCTTAATACTATGTAGAGCTATAGCTGAAGGCTCCAGAATAGAAGCTGACTCATAATCAACATTGTCAGGCAACTTAAGGAGATTCTCAGGACAGACTTTTATATATTCGACAAAACAACCATCTATTCGGGTACCCATTCTGATAAAATTATCACAAAGCGAATACTCTCCTGAACGACAAAAGTCACATCTTCCACAGGATATAACCGGCATAATAGCCACTCTATCTTTAACTTTCACGGAAGTAACATTCCTTCCTACCTCAATCACCTCACCGGCACATTCATGCCCCAAGACCCTGAAGTCGTACGGCGAAACCCCTCTTAAAAAACGAAGTATGTCGGAACCACATATTCCCACTGCTTTGATAGCAACAAGTACGCTCCCGGAATTTATTTCAGGAACAGGGATTGATTCGCAACGAATATTACCTGCTTCATGTAATATTCCTGCTTTCATCATTTGTCTCAATTCCATCCTCGTCTTCAATTTAACTGGGACGCAGATTTTCGCAAGATAAATCAATGAGGACGCAGACCCACACAGACAAACAGGATAAACAAAAGATACTGGACTTTGAATCTTGAACTTGTCTTCTGATTACTCTTTTGATCTGCATTCATCTGCGTTCAAAAAGGATTTTCTATAATTTCCCTAAACTAAGGTTTAGTGACTCTTCAGTTAGTTTTTGATACCTAAATCTTCAATAATCCGTATTTATCAGCGTGCAAAAAAGAATTCCAATGCTATCCAGATAGAATAGAATGGTTAGGAAGTCTCGAAATCCTCAGGTTTTAAATCTCTCAATCTATTCTTAAAATCTTCAACCTCTTCATCACCAATAGGCTTCGTCTCAACAGATTTGCTGCCCACAGCTGCTTTATCTAATACTGCTTCATCTATAAATATAGGAACCTTGAACCTAAGGGCTAAAGCGATAGCATCGCTAGGGCGGGAATCAACCTCTAAATTCTCTCCGTTTCTTCGCATGATGATACGAGCATAAAATGTATTATTTACAAGATCGCTAATGACTACTTTATCTACTTCACCATGCAGCTTCTCAATTAACACCTTTGCTAAATCATGTGTCAAAGGTCGGGGTGGCTTTACATTCTCCAGTGCCAAAGCAATAGCCTGAGCCTCAAATAAACCGACCCATATGGGAAGGGTCTTTTCTCCCTTCCTTTCCTTCAAAACAATAACTGGCATCTTTGTATTCACATCGATAGCCACTTTTGTTACCATTACTTCTATCATTTTCTCACCCCCTCAAGAGTTCCTCAAAAATTGGGTAAATTTTCAGCAAACCAGGTCACTACGAACGGAGTGAAGCAATCTCGGTTTTGGTAATCTGGACAAACTCCGCAATCTCAATCTCCATCAGAGATTGCCACGCCGCTGTCGCTCCTCGCAATGACAGCAGTATACGTATTCCAGTAAATATTTACGGTTCAATTAACCATTCACGAAATACGATTAACGTCCCTCAAGACCCAACCATATGACCATAACCCATCAGATCTACTATCATTCTATTTAGCTCAACACCCGTAAGATGTCCCAAGCAACCGGAAGATACAGAAATTTCATCAAAAACCTGAACCTTATCTTTCTTTACGCTCCCTCCATGAATGAGCACCGGTACGGGATCGCTGCTGTGCCGCTTAATAGAAATAGGAGTGCTATGGTCAGCGGTAATAACAAGGTAGGCATCCTCCTCTTTTAGAATCTCTGCCAATCTATCCACCTTTTCTATCATGCAGAGTTTTTCTTCCAGGTTTCCATCATGACTAGCATTGTCCGCTCCCTTTACATGAATAAAGACTAAATCGAATTTTTCCAGAGCCTGGATGGCTGCTTTGGCTTTAGCTTCTATGTCTGTGTCCAGTCTGCCTGTAGCTCCTTTAACCTCAAGAATCTCCATGCCTACATATCTTGCCACTCCTTTGTACAAAGCCGACCCAGCAATACAACAAGAGCTAAATCCGTATCTATCCTTTAGAGATTCCACCTTTTCATAAGACCCTGCACCTCGCGAAAGAATTATATTGGCGACCAGCTCACCCTTTCTCTCCCGCTGCTTGTTCAATGGATGGAAAGAAAGAATGGTATAACTTCTCTTCACTACTTCATTTAATATTCGGGCTGTCTTTCTAGCCTCCCTGGTATCCTCTAAAGGTTTAGATTCTAAAACTGTGGCAGGTTCTATTGAATGGCAATCAGTATCGGAAACAGCAGGAGAAAGCCCATCTCCCCTCAGAATCAGAGTCCCCCTGTGCTCGGTGGAAGAGAGAAATATCGCCTCTACTCCTTCTATATTCATCCCCTGAAGAGACTTAGCCAGTTCAGCCCCTTCATCTTTCAGACGACCAGCTCTTCTATCTATTACTCGAAAATCGCTATCCACGGTGGCAAAATTACACCGGAAAGCAACATCACCCTGCTTCAGTTTCACTCCAACCCCTAGCGCTTCGAAGGGGCCCCTTCCTCTGTAATAAAGCTGTGGGTCATATCCAAAAATAGCCAGATGTGCTGTATCACTGCCAGGGATAACACCCCGGCCCAAAGTACTCATCAGACCGGTTGAGCCCGCACAGGCTAATTCATCAAGGACAGGTTTATCTGCCAATCCCAGCACCGTCTTACCCTCCCTTACCACTCGATCTCCTAGCCCATCTACCACTACCAGAATAACTCTCTTTTCTAAAGGCAACTCTTTTCTCTCTCTCAAGGTTCACAGTTCATTGTTCGTTGTTCATTGAATGCTCTAAACCTGTCTCCATGCGAGATTATCGTTTCAGCAAATCCATTTCTATCATACTCTCCGCTCTAGAGAAGTCAAGAAATACCGAAGGACAATTTCTTCCGTCACCATACTCGTATATCGTAAAGACCCTCAGACACACAACACAGTACTATTCACGCACGACAGAGCTGGTGAATCGTCAATCAAACCCTACCGTCATTTATTTCCTCGTTTGCGATTCACCATTCACTAATAACGATTTTCTATACTTGTCTCGGGATAATAGAACCGAAGAATTTCCTCGAAACTATAGCCTTGTTCAGCCATCCCCTTTGCTCCCCACTGGCACATCCCCACACCATGACCTGAACCCCTTCCCTGGAAGAAAAAATAACTCATTCCTTCTTTTGAATAAAGCCTTACCTCATTGAATAAAGCGCTTCTCAATTCGTCTGTGCCAAACCACGTATTTATCAATTCACGAAAGTCTTTTCCGGTCATTGGTCGCTTGGGCGAGTTTCCCCCTTGATGTTCCCAGAAAAGGCCTGTCACTCTGCCTCCCTCTGCAAAACTAAGGTCTTGCGCACGGCTGACAACTCGCAAACGGTATATTATACCGCTAGGAAAACCTTGCTCAAACAGAATCCTTCTCAACTCACTCCTCTTAATCTCCCATTCCCAATGGTAGTAAGGACTTTGCTCACAGAATTCATCTGGTCCTACTCTTAAGTAGACAAAATCCTCTCCTCCCCAGACATCATTACTGGAAACAGTATAACCTCCGCAGCAGCTATGGTAGAAAGCATTTATTAAATCCCCTTGATAAGTAACGACTTTTCCGCGAGTCATATCCACTGCTTCTTGTATACGAGGGTCTTCTGACTCAAATCCTCCGTAAACCTGATCATTTACCGTGGCCGATAAATGATGAAGTTGCTCTTGATATGAAGATTCTTCTATCTTTTTCAAAGCATAGGTCCGAGCAGCAATTGCCTGGGCGTATAAGGCATCCATAGGCCAGTCAGGGGAAATTTCCCACTTAATTACTCCATAAAGATACTCCTCTAAGGGCAGTTGATTGATGACTCTGAGATAATTCTCCTCTTGTTCAACGGTGATACTTCCCCTGTATCTTCTCTTACCCCTTGAGGTCCCAATTATAACCAGAGAGTCGCTCCCTTGTGCTTTCACAGATATTTGCTTTCCCCAGGTAACGCCATCAATTTTTATCCCGCTGGGTGTAGCTTGCATTACCTTTAGAGAGGGAGAAAATGGAAAAGAGTCAACTCTTCCCTCATTATCCTCTATTTGATATGGTCCGGTAGCGCCAATGCCTATGCTCTCTTCTTGCTCTACAATTTTCACCTGGATAAGGGGGGAAGACCAGGCTGGTGAAGTTAAGCAAAGGCTCAGAAATAAGGAGGAAAAAAACAAAATTAATCTACCTGATATTCTTTCCCCGGCTACGGGCTTATCTTTCAAAAAAGAGATATTATTTATACACTTTGCCTGGTTCAAATACCTTCTCCCCCATCAGCTCTATTTTTCCTTCTTTGTTTATTTTGCGAAAAAAGCAAGATCTATACCCTTTATGACAGGCGGCTTCTATCTGCTCCACTTTAATAAGTAAAGTATCCTCATCACAATCTACCCACATCTCCCGCACCAGTTGATAGTGCCCGGAACTTTCTCCCTTAAGCCAGAGCCTCTTGCGTGACCTGCTCCAGAAATGAGCTTTTCCAGAAGTGATAGTCTTCTTCAGAGCTTCTTTATTCATCCAGGCCATCATAAGAACCTCTCCACCATTTATATCCTG
>SDBT01015210.1_pt1 | contig 12239 bp, 10 predicted proteins | sample 2277101 | NCBI WGS metagenome assembly SDBT01 (sample SAMN10404973, study PRJNA504765) | marine sediment metagenome | isolation source: marine sediment core GS10_PC15, 103 cmbsf | place: Arctic Ocean: Southern Knipovich Ridge | collected 2010
GAACGGCGGGTGCGCGAGCGTACCGCCGAACTCACCAAGGTGAACCGCGAACTGGCCAAGGCCAAGGCCAAGGCGGATGACGCCAATCTTGGCAAGACCCGGTTCCTGGCCGCCGCCAGCCATGACATCCTGCAACCCCTCAACGCGGCGCGTCTGTATACGACCAGCCTGGTTGAGCGCAAAAGGCGCGGTGAAGACGGCCGGCTTATCCGCAATGTGGATGCGTCACTGGAAGCGGTCGAGGAGATCCTCGGCACCCTGCTCGATATTTCCCGGCTCGATACCGGAGCCATGAAGCCGGAAATCAGCGTTTTTCCAGTGGCCGAGCTTCTGTTGCAGCTCAAGCTCGAATTTGAACCCATGGCCAAGGACCAGGGGCTTGAATTCAAGGTTCACCTCTCAAGCCTCTCGGTGAGCTCCGACAGACGACTGCTGCGGCGCGTGCTGCAGAACCTCATTTCCAACGCCATTAAATACACAGAGAGCGGCCGGGTGGTGCTGGGCTGCCGCCGCCGGCCAAAACGGCAACTCGAAGTGCAGATTTTCGATACCGGCCCCGGCATACCCAAGGAAAAGCAGAAGCTCATCTTCAAGGAGTTTCAGCGGCTGGCCACAAACAGCGCCGGAACGCACGGTCTCGGCCTGGGGCTGTCCATCGTCGAACGTATCGGCCGTATTCTCAAGCATAAGATACGCCTCAACTCCCAGACCGAAAGCGGTTCCGTCTTTTCCGTCATGCTGCCCGTGGCCAAACCGCGCGTTGAGCGCCGCACCGCCCCTGTGCGCATTGGTGCGGGGCAAATCTCCGGATGCCGGGTCTTGTGTATCGACAATGAACCGGACATTCTCGAGGGCATGGAGACCCTGCTAGCGGGCTGGGATTGCTCCGTGCTTAAGGCAAAAGACACGCAAGAGGCGCTGGCGCAGGTGCGCACCTCTTCACATCCGCCGGATATTATCCTCGCCGACTACCATCTCGACAAGGAAACCGGCCTCAATGCGCTGCGGGCCATCCGCAAGGAATTGGGATACGAGGTTCCCGCGGTGGTGATAACCGCTGACCGCTCACCCGAGGTGCAGGAATTGATCCGTGAAGAAGGGTTGCAGTTGCTGCGCAAACCGCTGCGCCCGGCGGCGCTCAGGGCGGTTATGGCGCAATCGCGCATCCGCCAGGCGGCAGCGGAATAATCTGTTGAGCACAGTTACCCGGTTGAACCCTGCCACTCCTGGCCTTCGATCTTGTTGACGGCGATGACCGCCTGAGTGCGGCTGTCAACGCCGAGTTTCTGAAGGATCGCCGACACATGGGCCTTGATCGTCGCTTCCGACACGCTCAGCTTGTAAGCGATCTGCTTGTTAAGCAGCCCCTCGCTCAGCATCATCAGAACACGCACCTGCTGCGGGGTAAGCGTTGCCAACCGCACAACCAGATCGGTGGTCTCGCCGTCTCCGACTTCGCCGAGATCGAGATCCGGCGGGGTCCACACTTCTCCTTCAAGTACAGTACGGACCGCTTCGCGGATGGTCTCCACCGGCAGTGATTTGGGGATGAAACCCGATGCGCCGAATTCGATACAACGGCGGATCGCGGAAGGATCTTCATTGGCCGAAACCACAACCACGGGAATCTCGGGATATTGCGCACGCAGATACATCAACCCGGAAAAGCCCTTGACGCCGGGCATGGCAAGATCGAGCAGTACCAGGTCTGTCTCGGACTTTCCCTCCAGTGCACCTGATAGCCCATCGAGTGATCCGGCTTCGGAGATGATCAAATCACTGAATTTATCGCTGAGCGCCTGGCGCAGCGCATCCCTGAACAGGGGATGGTCGTCGACAATAATGATGCTGTAGGCGGCCATAGCACGGCCTTTCATTTCATGGTGGATGACACCTCGCCGGGTCAACCCTTCCCGTTTCCCTCAAGTCGCATAATATCATGACAGTGTAGATTGAAAAATTCAGCAAATCCAATGGGTCAATAGGCCTGTCCTCATGGATCGCCAATTTTGCTCCTTGCATCGCATTCTTCTTGAAGGCTTTGCTTGATGCGGCAACACTGTTAGGACCCTGTTGTCCGCCTGCGATCTGGCGAAGAATCTGTAAGACAAACGAAGAGGTCTGTCATGATCGATGATGTGCAACGCCCGCGCTACTGGCTGCAAACGCTTCTCCTGGCAGGCGGAATGGTGGCTTTAATCGCCATATGCGCCTTCATGTTGCCGTTGTTCGCAGCTGAACTCAATACGGACAGCCTTCTGAGTTTTCCGCTGGGCTATTTCTTCTCCGCTCAAGGCGTAATGATAATACTGATCGTCGCCGTATATTGGTCCGGCAGCCGTCAAGCGAAAACCGACCGCAAATTTGGCGCTACGGATGATCTGTAGGCGTACCGGGATATGTCGTTGCAAAGTCAATATCGCCCCCTGAACCCCCGGCTGGGAACGCATTACGCAATTTTCGCGAGCGCATTCCTGGCCTTGCTACTGGTTCTGGCACTGCTGGAACAGCTGGGCGCACGCAAGCTGTGGCTGAGCCATACCATGATTGTCGTGCCATTGATTCTGTATCTGGTTGTCGCTGCCTTGACCTGGACGCTCGATCTGCACGAGTTCTTCTCTGTCAGCCGGCGCATCCCCCCGGTATTTGGAGGTCTTTCCCTTGCAGTGACAGCCATTGGCGGCGTCGGTCTGTTCGCGCTTACCGGCTCCTTGTTCCTCATCGGCTTTGACGCACTGGCACTATCCATCGGCTGGATTTCCGGCTTCGCTCTGGCCGCGGTACTGTTCGTGCCCTATTTGCGCAAAACAGGCGCCTATACGCTGCCCGGCTTCTTCCGGTTGCGCTTCAAAAGCCCGCTGCTGGGCATGGTCGGGGGGCTATTGCTGCTACCACCCGCGGTCATACTCCTGGCGGCGGAATTGCGCATCGGAGCTTTCGTCACATCGCTGTTTGCATCCGTCTCGTTTGAAATTGCAGTGTTCTGCGGCGCGGCATTCATCATCGCCATCCTTGTGCTGGGCGGGCTGCGCTCGCTCACATGGACGCAGAGCGTGCAATATATCGTGGTGCTGGCCGGCCTGTTGGTGCCGCTGGTCGTTGTTTCAGTACAGGAGACCAACCTGCCACTGCCGCAACTCACCTATGGCGGACTGCTGGAACAAACCTCCATCAACGAGGTCGCCCTCGGCGTGGCGCCCGCGACGCCGGCCCCGATGCTGGGCGGTCTGCCTGGAGAGCGACCCGAGCCTGCGACCAAGCCGTTCCTGCAGGCCTTTGGCGCGATCACACAGGCCAATTTCGCGCTGCTGGTATTTTGCATCCTTGCCGGTACGGCGGCGATGCCGAGCCTGCTTCTGCGAGCAGGGACTGCGACCCATACCCTGCAATCACGGCGGCTGATGGGGTGGGGCACCCTGTTTCTCGGGCTGTTTCTGATCACCGCCCCGGCTTACGCGTTGTTTGCAAAATATCTTACCCTGCAGCAGATCGTGGGTGTCACACCGTCACAGTTGCCGGGCTGGATCGACGGATTGCGGGATGCGGGCCTGGCAAATTTTTCCGACAGGAATGGCGATGGCGTAATCTCCGCTTCGGAATTGCTGATGTCGCGCGACGGCGTTGCGCTTTCGCTCCCCATAATGGCCGGACTTCCCTTTATCCTGGTGGTATTCGCGGCCACGGCAGGTATCGCGGCAACGCTGGCCGCGGGCGCAGCCCATGCCTTTGCCGTTGGCACGACGATCAGTGATGACCTCTACCACGGCATGATCCACCGCAGCGCCACGCCTGGCAAACGGATGATCGTCGCCCGGCTGTCCATGGTGCTGCTCGCTGTCGGCGTCGCCTGGTATGTCACGACGAACGATTTCGACGTATTGCGCGCGGCGATTTGTGCATTGTCACTGGCGGGCGCGTTCTACCTCCCTGCCCTGGTACTGTCCATATGGTGGAAGCGCACGACCAAGTGGGGCGTGCTGGCGGCGATGCTTGCGGGCGCCGGCGTGGCGGGCGCACATATGGTGTTACAGCTTTCGGGTGGCGGCACCCTGTGGCCGGGCTTGAGCGGTCTGCTCGCCGGAGCACTTGGCGTACCGGCAGGACTTGTTGCAGGCATCGCGGTGAGCCTTGCCACGCCGAAACCCTCTGCTGAAATGTATGCGCTTGCCGACGACATGCGCGACCCAAGCGGCGAAGCCCTGTTTGACAAAGCCATGCGCCTGGCGCCACTCAGGAATCGGCCTGAATTGCCTGTGACGGAGCAAGTGCCGGCGCGTGAAGGTGCGCCTGATGGCTAGAATATCCAGGTTTGGCCTCTATCCCGAGATCGCGCCCTATAACAAAGGGCGGCTTAAGGTCTCCGATATCCACGAAATCTATTTCGAGGAATGCGGCAATCCCGATGGCGCGCCGGTGCTCATGGTCCATGGCGGACCTGGCGGCGGATCCAATCCGACCATGCGCCGGTTTCACGACCCGGCCCATTACCGCATCATCCTGCTCGACCAGCGCGGCTGCGGCCGCTCCACGCCACATGCGGAGCTGGAACAGAACACCACCTGGGACCTGGTGGCGGATATGGAGTTGCTGCGCGAGCATCTGGGGCTGGAGAAATGGCAACTGCTTGGCGGATCATGGGGCTCAACCCTGTCGCTTGCCTATGCGCAAACCCATCCTGAGTGCGTGAGCCAACTCATTCTGCGCGGGATCTTTACGTTGCGGCGCCGTGAACTTGAATGGTTCTACCAGGAAGGCTGCAGCTGGATACACCCCGACGCCTTCGAGGCCTATCTGGCGCCGATCCCTGAACAAGAGCGCGGCGACATGATGTCCGCCTATTACAAGCGGCTTACCGGCGATAACCGCGATGTGCAGCTTGAGGCGGCGCGCGCCTGGAGCGTATGGGAGGGCACCACGCTTTCGCTGCTCCATAATGAAGAGCGGGTGAAACATTTTTCACAGGGGGACTACGCCCTCGCCTTCGCACGCATCGAGTGTCACTATTTCGTGCATAAAGGCTTCTTCGAAACAGACGGTCAGCTGATTGCCAACGCGCACCTTCTGAAAGGTATCCCCGGCGTCATCGTGCATGGCCGCTACGATGTGGTAACACCGCTCAAAAGCGCATGGGAGCTTGCCCGGGCCTGGCCGGAGGCGGAATTGAAAATCGTACCCGATTCCGGCCATGCCATGACCGAGCCAGGCATTATCCATGAACTGGTCAGCGCCACGCGGGCGTTCGGCCGCGAAGCGGTATCTTGAGCAAACACTCAACCGTCCAGCAAGGAACCTTTTATTTGTCCTACCGCTTCGCTACTTGAGGACCCTTTTATTTGTCCTACCGCTTCACTGTTTTAGGACCCTAAAAATGTGAGTACGACCCGCCGGCGGTGCGGGGCGTCGCGGTGCTCCACCAGATAAATGCCCTGCCAGGTGCCCAGAGCCATGCAGCCCTCCTGCACGGGGATCGACAGGCTGGTCGAGGTTATCATCGACTTGATGTGGGCAGGCATGTCGTCGCTTCCCTCGCTTGAGTGGCGATAGGGGTGTTGGCGCGGTGCGATGCGTTCCAGCGCGTCTTCAAGATCGCGCAGCACGTCGGGGTCGGCATTCTCCTGAATGGTGAGAGAGGCCGATGTGTGGGCAATAAAAAGAGTCAGCAGCCCCTCTCCCACGCCTTGCGTATGGAGCCAGGCGCTGATCTTGCCGGTAATGTCGGTGAAACCGGGCCCTCCAGTCTCGAAAACCAGTGTATGAGCTGCGTGCTGCGAGACAGGGCTGATCATCTCAGGGCCGATCCGGAGAAGCCTCGTCCTGCAAGGACTGGGCAAATTTCCTGAACCGGCGCATGAACTTCTCAAAGAAACTCATGAACTCCTCAACCTGGCTATCGTCTGGCAGCCATGATTTCGGTGCTTCTCCCTCGGGCTCCAGTTGCGGTGGCGCTTCAAGCCCGCGTTTCGCCAGCTCCGCCCGCAGCTGCTGGTTCTCATTGCTCAGCCGGTCAATCTCATTCTCCAGCGCATTCCGGTCATCGGCGATGCTCTTGCAGACCCACCTCCCGGCATCTTGCATGCAATGGGAAACCGCACCCGTTTGCGTGTCGAGACGCAGCATACCCTCGCCCGAAGGCGCCATGGTGTAGCGCCCGGATGCCGCCTGCTGCGCCATGACGGGAGTAACAATGAGCATCACCAGCAATAGGGCAGTCACACACAGGTTGCGCATTTTGCACATGTCTCCAGATGGCTCGTGTCAGGATTTGCAGGGACAAATCCGTGAACTCTTGTTCCTAAATTGACCTCATGAAACCCGGTTGGCAAGCCTTTGAACCTGTTTGCCGTGTCCCGAAATGACATGGGATTTAACCTAATATTTACCAGCGGCTGAAACCGTGGGCACTGAAAAGGTCCATCCAGTAGCTGCGTTCAGGACATTTGCCTGCTGCCCTGTTTTTTTTACGCCGGGTAAGCACTTGAATTTACAGGTCCCTCCATCATTGAACGAGGGAGGGCTGTCGGGACATCGCGCCCTCTGGAGTTCGGATGACCATAGAATCAGATGTGAGTGACGGAGCGCCGGGCCGGAAGCCTCCCCAGGCCAGGAATAAACCGTCCGGTCCAGCCGATCCTCCCGCGATCAAGATCAATATGCCCAAACAGGGCGCACCCCGGCAGGCTACCGGTCAGCCCCGCGCAAAATCAGCTTCCATGGACAATATCGAGGGGCTTCTGGGCAAGCTCATGAGCCGCCTTGATGAAAGCGACCACCGCTATACCAATGCCCTGAACGAGCTGAACCAGCGTCTCAACGATCTTTCCGAGAGGGCGCTCTCAGCGCGCGGCACACACCCCGATAACGCAATCGCCACACTGGACAGGGTGCACTCACAGGCTTCGACCCTCGCCGCACAGGTGAGTGAAGCCGGCACCGCATACAGGAGCCAGAATGGCGCGCCTTTGGGCAATTTAGAGCAGCGCATGGGTGAGTTCACCGGTGCAAATGACGATGGTCCAAATCCCAATTTCGGAGATGACCGGCTCAACGAAGATTTCGCCGATGTTACCCAGCGGCTGGAGCGCTCGCTTGCAGCGCGCGCACCGGCAAGCGAGTTTGATACCCTGTCGCATCGTATGGATGACCTGGCGCAACGCTTCGACTCAGCGCTTACCACAAGGAATGACCTCGCGGCGCTGCAAACTATCGAATCCCAGCTGAACGCACTCACTGCGGGCTTTTCCGACGCGCGGCAGAATTATGCCCGGGTCGAAGCCATCGAGGGTCACCTGGTGAGCCTGATGAACTGGGCGCAATCTTCCGGCAGCCCTGGTAATGGCGACGGCAATAAACGGCTCGATGCAATTGAGAAGGAGTTGCATGCGCTGAACGAAAACGCCCGCGAGATGGACGCTCGTACTGTCGGCACGCTTCAAGCCATGAACGAAGCGCTGCACTCGCTGGCCGCCAATATCGGATCGCCCGGCGGTGCACATGATCATGGCGATGACGCCACAACCGAAGACGGATATGAAGAGCCGGCACAAACCACTGCTGCACAGCCCAGCCCGGAAGAGCTTGCCGAAGTCTGGATAGATGAGCAGCCCGGGCTGGTAAATGCGCCGCGTGCGCCTTCTCGCCAGGCCGCGCCCGCGCCGGACCAGCTAGGGGCCACGATACCCGATTACCAGCCCGCGCCGGGCAAACAGCGCAGTGCCGGCAAAACAGCCCACCGTGCCAGGCCGCAGGGGCGCGTTGAGCCAACTTTTGAGGCCGAAAACGATTTCATCGCATCAGCGCGCCGCGCGGCTGCGGCAGCCGCAGCCCAGGAATCCGCGCCGCGGCCCGCCAAATCCTCCAGGCGCTCCACAAAGCCCATGGCAGGTATGGCCTACGGTGCGCATCCCTCCAACGGCAAACGAACACGGCCCATACTCGTCATTGCGGCAGTGGGCCTGATGCTTATCAGCGCTGGTCTGCTCTATTCCCGGCTGAAATCCCCATCCTACGCTCCAGTGACCGGCGCTTTACAACACTCCACTCCCCAGGCGCCCGCATTGGTGCCCAACCAGGCGCCAGGCAGCGGGGCCAACCCGTTCAAGCCGGCGCCCAGAGCGCAAATTGAAAAGAAACAGCATTCCGAACGCATGATGAATACGCCGGCAACGCCCGCTCAAGCCGTCCATCCAGCGCCGCTTGCAACACCGCCACAAGCGCCTGTTACCCGGACGAGCCAGCACGTCCCGGCCCCTGCCCCAAGGCCTGCGTCCGCCGTCATTCCGGTAGGACAGGATATTTCGACCGCCACGCTCCTGGCGTCCCTGCCGCCGAATGCCGGTCAGCAGAAAATGCCGGGCGTTTCGGTAGAGATAATGGACCCCGCAGCCCGTGCTCCTGCACCACGCTCCAGCACCGGAGCGCGCACCGCTGCACCGGCCCTGGTTCCACCTGCACAGAGCTCGCCGAGACAGGCGCTGATACCGTTGCCCAAGCGGGCGCCGGCTCCGGGCGCCGCATCAAAACCCACATCGGTTAACCCCTACCCGGTTGACAGTGCTCGCGCCAACGAAGTCACTCCTGCTGCCGGAAAGCGGCAGACACGCATGCCGCCGGCACGCATTGGCCCATTCTCGCTGCGCAACGCCGCCGCGCGCGGCGTCCCCGCAGCGCAGGTCGAAATAGCTTCGCGCTACGCAAAGGGAACCGGCGTATCCAAGAATCTGAAAAAGGCGGCTGAATGGTACAAACGTGCCGCCGCCCAGGGGTTCGCGCCAGGCCAATACCGGCTTGCCGCACTTTATGAGCGCGGGCAGGGCGTGAAGAAGGATATCGGTGTGGCGCGGACCTGGTACCGGCGCTCCGCCGAGCTTGGAAATGTCCGCGCGATGCATAATCTCGCGGTCCTCTACACGCGCTCCGATGGTCGCCGCGCCGATTACTCCTCGGCAAAAAACTGGTTCCTTGAAGCCGCGCGGCACGGACTGGCCGACAGCCAGTTTAATCTGGGCATCCTTTACGAAAGCGGCCTCGGCGTGAAGAAAAATACAGCGGAAGCCTATAAATGGTTCACTCTGGCGGCACGCCAGGGCGACAAGGAAGCCAACAAACGTGGCAGGGCACTGCGGCCGCAATTGCCGGCGCGTTCCCTTTCGGCTGCAGAAAAAATTATCAAGCGCTGGAGGCCGGCGCCTGTGAAGGAGGCCGCCAACCGCTCAGGACGGCCGCGCGGGGGCTGGCAAAATGCCAAGGTCAAAACGAGCCTGAAAGCAGGTGACCCTGCGATCATTGCCAGGACGCAATTTCTGCTCAACAAGCTCGGTTATGATGCCGGTGTGCCAGACGGCAAACTTGGTCCCCAGACAACAGCCGCAATCCGCAGGTTCGAGAGCCGCGTTGGCATTGCCCGGACAGGCAAAGCCACGTCCACTCTGTTGAAGCGGCTCGAAGCGCTACACAGCTAACAGCATCCAGACACTAACCCTTCTTCTGTGAAGTTCCACCAGACGAGACGGTTAGTTTCACAAATTAGCACGATCAGCCCATTGACTTATGGCTGAGCCGGGCGTTTAAGAAGCGTCATTCAGGCATTGTCCGGACACCCGGTTATAACCGCTCGGGGTGAAAGCCACCCTGTCTTGGAAAAGTTCCGCGCCCAAGGCAATGCGCCCGCAAAAACAAGCGCCGATCCATGTTCGAGATATATCTTCCAATCGCCGAAATGTCGGTGAATCTCCTGGTCATACTGGGGATGGGAGGCGCGGTCGGATTCCTGTCCGGCATGTTCGGCGTGGGCGGCGGGTTTCTCATGACGCCGCTGCTGATTTTTTCCGGCATCCCGCCCGCCGTCGCTGTCGCAACCGAGGCCAACCAGATCGTCGCCTCTTCGGTATCGGGTGCGCTGGCGCAATGGCGGCGCGGCAATGTTGATGTGAAGATGGGAACGGTGCTGCTTGTGGGCGGCATCGCCGGAGCGGTCGTAGGCGTGCAATTTGTCAAGTTGCTGCGCCAGACCGGCCAGATCGACCTCATCATTTCGCTCAGCTATGTCACGTTTCTGGGCATCATTGGCTCCCTGATGATGATTGAAAGCCTGCGCGCCATCCGCCGCGCCAAGGCAGGAAACCCCGTGTCCATGCGCCGCCCCGGCCAGCATAACTGGATCCACGGCATGCCCTTCAAGATGCGGTTCAAGCGTTCAAAACTCTATATCAGCGCCATCCCGCCGCTGCTCCTGGGCGCCTTTGTCGGGCTGCTCGCCGCCATCATGGGCGTGGGCGGCGGTTTTATCATGGTGCCGGCGATGATCTACCTGCTGCGCGTCCCGACCAATGTGGTGATCGGCACGTCCCTGTTCCAGATCATCTTCGTCACGGCCACGGTCACGATCCTGCACTCCGCCACCAACCAGACGGTTGATGTGCTGCTGGCGGTGGTGCTGATGATTGGCGGTGTCATCGGCGCTCAATTCGGCGCCAGGGCTGGCCAGCGTCTCAAGGGCGAACAGCTGCGCGCCCTGCTGGCCCTGATGGTTCTTGGCGTATGTCTGCGCCTGCTGTTCGATCTTGTTGTCGAGCCGGACGAGCTGTTCAGCATCGGTCTGGCGATCGGGGGGCATTGATGAGCAGACGCCTGATATTTGCCATGCTCACCGGTCTCTGGATTGCCATGTCCGGCATGTCCGCACTGGCCGCACCGGTAACCGAGAAAATCGAGTCGGATATCTCGTCACGCAACATCGCCATTGAATCGAATTTCACCGGTCAGAACATCGTGATCTTCGGCACCATCGAGAACTCCCTGCAATCGGAATTCGAGCCGGGTCTCTATGACGTGGTCGTCGCTATCCGTGGCCCCAAGGAAACGATCGTGTCGCGGAGAAAATCACAGGTCGCGGGAATCTGGATAAACCGCAGCTCGCAAACCTTCGCCAATGCGCCGGGTTATTATGCGGTGCTGTCCACGCGCGACCTGAAGGACATCACGAATAAAACGACCCTTGATGCCTACGGCCTGGGTTTCGACAGCCTCGGTTTCAGGCCGCTCGGCACACAGGTTCCTGGTCTGGCTGCCGAGGGCCTGGGTGAATTCCGCCGCGCCGTTATTCGGATTAAAAAGCGGGAAGGACTCTATATCTATAACCCGGAAGGTATCGTCTTCGTCGGCCGCAACCTGTTCAGGGCAACGGTCGACCTGCCAGCCAATGTCCCTGTCGGCAAATATGCCGCCGATGTCTATCTGCTGCGCGAGGGTGACGTGCTGAGCCACAATCGCAGCCAGCTGACCATCGACAAGCAGGGGTTCGAGCGATTCGTCTTTTCCGCGGCGTTCGATTACCCGCTGCTCTACGGCATCATCGCCGTGATTATCGCGGTTTGCGCGGGACTGCTCGCTTCGGCCCTCACCCGGCGCGATTAATTCCGGTTCTCAGGGTCCTGACCCCAAGTCTAGTCCATATCGCTCAACAATTCCTGCTTCGTGGCCGGGTACACCTTTTTTTGCCCCAGCATCCAGACGTGGAAATCGCCATTTTGGAACAGCCCGGCGAAGGTCTTGTCCAGTACATTAAGCCCGCCCGCATAGACGCCGAAGGCAGGGATGACCATCCGCGCGCCATTGGAGATAAAACATTTGCGCCGCACGCTGGCGCCGCGGCGGGTGAGCTGGGCGGCGGGGTGCAAATGCCCGGCAACCTCGTGCGTTTTGGGACCGCTGGAAGGGTCATGGCGGAACTTGATACCCTCAAGCGTCAGCGCCGGGCACACAATACCACCCAGCCAGTCCGGCATGTCGGGATCGTAAATTCCGGTGACCCAGTACCATTCACGGCCCTGGCGCAGAATGGAAAGCTTCTTCCTGTCCGCACGCGGCATCCGTTCTGCGGCAGCTTCATCATGTAAGCTGCCGCCCAGGACGATGACGCGGTCAGGATCATAGCTGTCCATCACCCCCGCCAGCCGGCGCAATGTGGAACGCGTGTCATAAGGGGGAAGCAAACGCCCCTTCCCGGCTTTGGCCGGTGCCTTCTCCAGGTGCAAATCGGCGACGATCAGGGTTTTTTCTCCGGGCCAGTAGAGCGCGCCCGACGGGTCTGCGGAAAAATGTTTGCCGCATATCAGAATATCTTCTCCGCGCTCTCCGTGAAGCGGGAGAGGAGCGTCAAATCCCATATCTTCCTGTCGCGCCATGCCGCAGTGCCTCCTTGACCCTTTGTTCCGCCGCTTCGCGTGTCTCCCCTTTGTACT